>Ga0123357_10008442_pt1 | contig 12865 bp, 4 predicted proteins | sample TergutEmb28metaG_FD_89873 | JGI IMG/M metagenome (GOLD analysis project Ga0123357, IMG submission 89873) | Embiratermes neotenicus P4 segment gut microbial communities from Petit-Saut dam, French Guiana - Emb289 P4 | ecosystem: Host-associated > Arthropoda: Insects > Digestive system > Gut ... | reverse complement strand
TCTTCAAAACGCAGTTTGTTTCATAATTCTAACGTATTTGGTTCCTGTTTTATTCACATTTTATATACAGAGTGTGCTAAAATTAAAAAAAAATAATTCCGGCGCCGAAAGGTTAATGTAAGCAGATTTGACGAATTTCGACGTTTAGTATTTCATTTGCCTTCTACGTAAAATAAGTGACTAGCTTTTAAATATTTCTGCCTTTGACGACACTTAATATGGAATATCCGATACGTAGTACTTGAGCACTTTTAATGAAATTTAACGGAAATCTCAGACAGGCTCTCACAACAGCTCTGTATGTTACAGCACTCACATTTTGCACCCACACTGATGCATGACTATTAAAATAGCTTAGGTGCCAACAGAAAGACTTAAAAATGGGTTGGACATACAACGTGCTACACACACTAAAAAGGAGGAGGGTAACTGTATTGGTCACGTCGTGCGTAGAAACTGCCTTCTAAAATACGTTATTGATGGAAAGATACAAGAATGGACAGAAGCAACGGAAACACTACGAAAAGACGTAAACAGCTACTGGCTGACCTTAAGGAGACAAGAAGTTACTGGAAATTGGAAAAGAATGCACTTGATCGCACTCTGTGGAGAACTCGATCTGGAATAGGCTATGGACCTGCCGCTAAGACAGACTGCGCGATGAATTAATGATATTTATGAATGTGATGTTCACACAATCTTCAAATCATTAATGTTTTAAATAAAGCCAAAAAAAATTAACATAGTACATTTATTTCCATCGTTAAAACTGCTGGCAGCAACGTAATGGTTAACTTCAAAAATTAAATTCCATACAAGTCATTACATATCCTCTCTTAATACGAGACAATCCAGTCGTTGTTTCTAACAAATCACATCTTAACCTATGAACTAATCTATAATACCCAACGTTCTAATTATTAAGCTATTTTTATTTGTTTTAATGATTACCCAAACGTCATTTTGACACCACAAAGAACAATTTATTCCTTCCATGAACGGTGGTTGAATATAACACTTCCGCATTTATACACACAACTATGCATTTTACGTGAAATTGCATGGAGAAAATTACCTCACTACAGACCACAGATAACAGTTTAATTTCGTACGTTCTCACAGGGCAGACGGCATCTTCAGTAAGAACCGTAACTCATTAAATTCCACTTCCCAGAAGACATTAATTTCATATTTAGAAGGAAGATGAAATGGATATTACTGTATGCTAGAAGGGGGAGGGGGGTCGTGTAGTTCAAAATACACGTCCCAATGTTTCGGTGGAATGCGCTGTCTCGATCTTCAGGGTAGTAATGGCAAAACGTCACAAACGTAAGAACCCCAAATCCCTAATTTAAATTTCATGTTACAAGCATTACAAAATAGAAGCACCATTTGCGATTCCCGGGTAAATTTCATGAAGCTGTACAGGCAAAAAAAGAAGGAGAACCACAAAAGAAAAAAAAAATAAATGCGCTGTACACCACAAAATATTCAAACATGAAATGTCTCACTATTTCAGAAAACTAATGTGATTGTCAATAAATGAAGATACCTAGAGAGAATATGATTTTACATGCTCAGCGTTCTTCGCGGCTTCATTAAAAATGAAGTTCTGTACTAAACACACAAAATACCATAGGCTGCAAACATCACATTATGAGACAACAGCATGAAGCATCTCTACGAGTCTGCTTCCAATGGCAATTTACACTGCGGCGTATTGCTCACACGAAACTACAAATCGTCAGTGCGGAAGTTGTGAAATTAGTACACGAAGTTGGCCTGGAAAACCATGTGGGAGACATAAACCAGAGCTACTTAAAACGCCAACCCCAAACTTTGGCTTCTGGCCACAGGCAGAAATGAATCACTCTCGCCAGTTCTGCATTCTCCTGCTCGAGGACACCTGACGTCCTTCGAAGACATTTTTGGCAAAGATTTCGGATGTTCTGAATATTACCGAGCTATTTCCAGTACTTATTCCTACGTGATTCTGACAAGCGTAGGTCGCCGTCTACAGCGCGCGGGGGGGGGACTGAAACTGACTTCTTACGTCATTATTCTTATGTCGCCCTCAACATTGGGTGTCATTTTACCCTCTGTGCTGTGTTCAATGACCAACAGTACAGCGACCCTCCATTATGTTAATCTTCTCTCCATTTACAGTGAAACGTGTGCACAAAGTTTTCTCACCTCACAGTATTCGAATCATATCTACGCACAACGTAATCACAAAAATCATCAGTATCGTCTTAATATAGCACACAGCTGAAAATCTTCACTGCTTCACTTCGTTTCTTTCATAATTCCTGCATACACTCTGCACTCTTAGCACACTTGTCCAAGCAGGCTTGCCTTGCTGAGCTCTTCGTGACGTGTGACGAGTGTTCCCCCTCCTGACACCCAAACTACAAAACAACATCTACATTCTCACATGCATACAGTTCCATTTTGTTAGCTTACAGATCACAACTGTGTAGGCAGACAGGTCTGCCACCGACACTCATATCTCATAGTATTTTGGCCATAACATGAGATGTCGAAGCCAGAGAATACATAAATAATACAAAAATTAATCCATAAGAATACTATGAGAATCCCAAAAGCTGTTCTGCGTAACAAAACGAAATCCACCACAAAGGCTGTTACACACGTGGAGCAAGACAGAGCATTTATCCCGAAGAGTAAAGGTCAGAATTGTATTTAGCAGTGCGTGCAACATAACAACAACTCAGCGCCTTACTACTATGTAAATAACAAAAAACGCGACAGATGCAGCAAGACAAAACACAGTAATACACAAAATACTCAGTCGCGAAGGACGCAACTTAACATGACCTAGCAAAAATATGTGCCTGTGCCTATTCATTCAAGGCTATTTCCTGTATATGACTTACTGTATCGGTTTACATTCTAAGAAGTGCGGTAAGAAAACATTTTGACATTTACCGAAAATCTATTACCAAAGATAATTTCAAGTAAGAGCAACTGATGTTGAGTTCCCCTCAGAAGGTGTCAGTGATTACAGGGAATAGCATACAAATACAGCAGCAGTCTCTAGCGATGTGATTTTAAGACAACAAATAGACGGTTTGTTTTCGCTGTGACGCTTCGACCCAATTCCGGGTCATGACCTCCTCTGAAGGGGCTTCGCGATCAAACTCATTGGATAGACCACACACGGTAGGGCTCCTCTGGACGAATGACCAGCCCGACGCAGAGAACTGTACCTGACAACACACAACACTCAAAAGAGACAAACATCCATGCCCTAGGCGGGATTCGAACCCCACACTCCCAGCAAGCAAGGGGCCGCATACCACTCCTTAGACCGCGCAGCCACTGGAATCGTGGACGGTTATACGGACATAATGATACTGTTAAATGAAGACAGTAATCTAAGAGCAAACACTGCGGTTGAAAACAGTGAGTCGATGCCGAGGCCTTCTGTGTGGGCTATGCGCAGGGCAAATTCGATCTGGCGAAAGGCGCGATCAAAACATTTCACAGGGCGTTTTCTGCGTTTCTCCACTGATTAATTTAGAGTACGTGACTCACACCCGTCACGAATGGCACAATTCGCACTTTGACTCAAAGCACCAAACGGAAGTAGACGCTGTTTTATATGGCAAAGCAACACCGGCAGCCTTGGACGTGACTTCGTACTGGGGACAATTTAAAAACAAATAAACCAGCCGACCACTGCATAAAAGGAATTAAAATAATGTTAAAAGAAAAAATGCAGATACATGAAACTTAAACGTATTCCCTCGTTTTCATTAACAAAGCCAGAATCAGGACATTTGAACAACAGAAAAATTGTAAAACAGCAGACAGATGCTGGCATAAGCATTGAGGATGCTGCGAGAATGATTAACGAATAATTATTAATTCGCACGATCTACAAGTCTACTGTCAATACTTTCATTATTCATACTGACGTGCACTATTCTGACACCAACCCTTCAACAGCCGCCGTAACAGGCTGCCGTCCAGACAACCGAAGAATCGTGGTTCTGTTACCGGTAGGGGCATCGAACAGCAAGAAATAACACTGTCGTTTTCAGGCATGCATTATGAACCCAGTCTTTGGTTTAATGTAAACCCCCATTCTCCCCTCCACACTCCCCACCCAAGAAAGATGACATGGAAAACTTCATATGAACGACATCCAAAATCTGAAAACTAATAACAACAATAATAATAGATAATAACAACAATTCATTTCAAACCTGACTAACGCGCCAGTTTATGGCAAATTATAAAACAAGCACTAAATACATTTAGCACAAATTACATAAATACACACACAAGTGCGACAACACACTGAACAGAAAACACTTCAATTCAATCTAATTCCTGTGCAAGCTTAACAACGCGCGGGAATTATAAAACTTGAACGAAAACTACATAAACAGACACGCAACAATTACATAACAAAAAAAAAAAACAATGTTAAGTGCGTGAGTTGACTCAACGCCACATTAAATTATTGTCCGGTTCCTACACTCTTCAGTTCTTCAATACATGAGAACAAACACAAAAAAAAATGCACAATGAATCGAAATACAACAAAGGACAAAAATTTAAAAAATGTGATGAGTTTAGGTGATTAATGAATACAGAGAAAAATTTATTAAATCACAACAACAACAAAAACAGTATTAGGTCTGTTACCAAATAGTGTCAACTAATACAAAATCTGGTTTAAAGCAGTGACTGGTATTCTGAATATGTCCAAATCTCTGCAGACCACGTTTGGTGCTTTTATGCACTGCGTGGAAAAGCAGTTTTCTGCGTGGAACAGACAACATTGAGGAGACCATACAATTACGATAAGATCTCGGAGACCTGTCATTTACAAGGAGGAGGGGGCGCTTACAACACAAAGATACACGTTTCAAAATTTTCGCTTCAGGAAAAGTGATGGAATTCAAACAAATTAAGCGAAATCATGCTTGGTCTAAGTAAGGCGACATACAGCAACAACCAACGAAAAACGGTAGGAAAAATATGTTATGGCTCGAAAGAAGCCTAAAAACTGAGAAAAATATAATCAGCATCGTGACTGAAACGTTATTTATATCTATTACGACTGCCATGTTTTACCACAGTCAGTGCGAGTAATACAGGATCACAAAGTCTATAAATAATGTATATTCGAAAGCATCTGTTTTCTTGGTGAAAGTAAAAAAAGTCCTACCAGTGTTCAGTTTCACGTACAATCGATACCGGATTTTGTTAGCAGCACATCCATTAACTGAATTAACAACATTAAAAGTTTTGATATCATGGAAAAGAGAAGACACTTAGAACATTTCCTGACATTACAAAGGTCATTAATAAAACTACGGCAGAGGAGGCGGCTCCAGAACAGACCCCTTCAGACAGAACAATAATAGATGACGAAAAACGTCCGCAATACGTACAAATGCTTGCCGACTGGTCAAGGAGCTGCTAAACCAGCCGAAGAAACCGTCTAAAAGGCCAAAAGCAGTAACTTTTTTTTTTTAAGGCGAATAGAGTGCAGAACAAGGTCAAATGGACTGCTTAAGATCAAAATAAACAGCACGCACTTGAAGCTGAAATGTGACTAAAGCGAAAATACGGTCTTGGTATGTTACCAAGTTCGCAACTGCGGATTTCGATTTAACAATACCATGATGACAAAAATTCAGTCTAAGCTACAAAAAGATTTCCATTTCACACAACTGTGATAAACTGCTGAGAGAAATAGGCCTACAATTGCTACAACAAGAGCACTGTCGCCTATCCTGATGAAAGGCACGACTAACCCTTGTTGCAAGGGTACTGGAAAATCCTGCAGTGACAGGCTAAGACTAAAAATGTACTGAAGTACAGGTGCTAAATTTATGACAACGCTTGGAATGTCACCAAGTCCGACAGATTTAGTAGGTTTTAGACGCATGGCAGTATTCAAAATGTCCACTTCCGGTATATAAGGCAACGATAAAAAGTCATCAAATATGAAACTGGAGGGTGAACCCCCCCCCCAGTACTAGAATTAGTATAAACTGTTGAACTACATAATCACCGTTGCGTCTAGATGAACAACAGTACAGTTGTTTTCCTTAAAAGAAGACAAACACTTCCAAAATTCAGTAGGCAGTGATATTAAATGGTCATGCATATCTGCAGCCAGTTCAGTCTACGTACTTGATGGTATCTTGACCGAGCTTACGGTAGAAGAAAAATCTTCTGCTTAATTTTTTTTTTTTTTTTTGAAATGTTCATAAAAGCAATTCTTCTTCTGAATCTGAAAGAAGGAGAAAATTATGGAGTGAATTTCGAATTTTCTGTTATTCCACTTTGAATCCCCAGGTCCACAGACTCGTATGTAGCATTGGTCAGGCTGCAAACTGCAGCGTAAGCTGTTGTGCTATTATACATGCAGGTCCGTTCGTAGCTAAAAGAAAATGTACATAAAGGACCGTACTCCCTTGAAACAGATTTGCGGTAAGCGAACTCGTGGTTTTCGGTAGAATTACGAAGTGAGAAATGAATTTCTACCACCATGGGAGGACGATAGGCATCCGGACTAACAGCATCTGCGTCAACAAAGGAAGTGCTTACATTACTGAAATTAAAAAAAAAAAAAAAAATTAGGCCAAGCAGAAAGCAGTTACGTACAGAGTCAAGAAGCTGTTTAAGACAAGTAACCACGTAAAAGTATAAATTGTATTTTCCTTGCACTTGGAATAATAATAACAATTTCTGATGGGCGAAACACGATCTCAATCAAAGTGTGGGGGTTCAAATCACTAATCAAAATTAAGCGACGATTCCTGGCATCAATTTCCCCCCCCCCCTTTTTTTTAAGTGAAATAATTCGGGTTTTGCATGCGGAAAAAAATAATTATTTCCAAGGTTCTGCCGTTCTAATTACTTTTCAGTGTTTTCTTGTTCTTGTGCTTATGCTGTACGAGTACTGTAATCCTGAGGAACTAGTTTACTTTATTTTTAAGCTTTTCTTGGTTCAAGTAGATTAAACAAGACTCTGTTCTTAAATTTCCATTGGAAATATCGGACAAGACATTTCTCTGCACCCCAAATCGTCCAGACCAGCTCTGGGGCTCACCCAGCCTCCAAGGCAATAAGTACCGGGATTCTCTCCCAGGGGTAAAGCGACCGGGGCGTGTTGTTGACCACCCACCTCCATCTAGTGCCGAGGTTACGTATGAGTGGAACTACACCTCTACCCCCCAAATATGCCTTCATGGCGTGGAAAGGGACAACCTTTACCTACAAGCAACCTTCGGCCCTGCAGGACACGCAGTTCAACCCATACGTAGCCCTTATAAAATTACAAATCATGCCTGCGGTTACAGACGCGGATACTGGAGAACTATCGTAGTTGTGTTTGGCCTACTGGAACGAAAAACAGTGCTTCACACGGGAAATATATTATAGTGGAAACATGAATCGTTTAGCCAAGTCTCAGTCAAGCAAATTACGCCGTACTTAGCAGGAAACCGTTACTATAAAATTAAATTTGTTTGGTCCTAAGACCTCCAACAGTTTTATAAAAAAAGTCAAAATGAAACCGGAATAATAATAATAATAATAATAATAATGTAAAAGAATTCCTGTCACTACTGAGTTCCTTCGCCCTAGGGGGGAGGGGGGGGGGGGGGCCAAAAACCTTGTTTCCGCAACCCCCCCCGAGAGTGCCAAACTACAACACCCCCTCCTACCCCTTCGAAAAACCCAAAAAAGAAAAAATTAAAAAAAAAAAAAAAAAAAAAAAACGAAAAAAAAAAAAAAAAAAAAAAAAGGAAAAAGTATTCCTGTCACTAGGGGGGTCCTCCGCGGGGGGGGGGGGGGGGGGGGGGCTGAAAGCCTGTGTCAGCGAACTGCCACGAAGATGTCAAACTAATACTACTACTACTACTACTTCAGGAAAACGCAAATGGAATAAATTATACAAAGCCAAGACGCTTCATAATTTGTATAAATCTAGCACTTTTAGGATAACTGGCATGGGCAAGGTATGTTAGCAGGCACGGGTAGAACAAACGCATGCACTCTAGCGAGAAAGTTTCAGGGACAAAGACTACTAGTGGGACCTTAGCACACAGAAAATAACATAAAACAGAACTCTTTATGTAGGTGAGAACTGGGCTCAATTGGATGTGGATACGGACCAATGGCGGAAAACTGATTGCTGTGACGAATTGTAATGTTCTCTGGTATGACATTTCTTTGGAATCATTCAAACTTCCCACTTGGGGGGCGATGGACAAATATGAGATACTGAATGATTCCAAATGTGACAAACCATTGTCAAAATTCTATACAGCTCTATTACACAATCGGCATAGAGCCGATCCTCCAACCCCCCGCCCCCCTTCCCCCGGGGTTTATAACACTTGAGATGTCTAAAATTCAATTTAATGTGTTTATTTATATATTTGTTTTTATTTTAAACACAGTATGACGGACAAAGTCCAAAAACCGAATTATTCCAAATGCGACATATTACGGTCAGAATCCAGCAGAAGGGACTTTCTGATGACTAGCACCTGTAGGTCTAAGATTCAATACCTTGCATTTCGATTACGATTATTATGGTAATAATAACAATAATAATAATAATAATAATAAACTACAAAAAACAGCAATATTGGACACTGCAGACATACTACGGAAAGGTACTAATGTAAAAGCAGAAAACTATTTCACTGGTTAAATAACATTACATATAGCACAAAGTGTAACTACAGAACAGCTGCAACACTATATACCCTAGAAACATGATTTGTTTCAGGTACATAATTGCAAATTCCCTGCATAACGGTGATAACAGAAATAATAATAATAATAATATGCCTAACGTAATTAATTATATTATTACAGTAAAAATAACAACACGAACACAGCTGCAAACGTACTGGGATTGTTACCAGTGCCACTGTAAGCATCATGAGTACAAAGGGTGTAAACAGAACGTGTGTCAAACTATACAGTTTGACACACGGCGGAGATAAGCTGTTCAGCCACACACATGCCTTAAATTTAACTGTACATTCCTTAATTCGATCATACTGCATTTGAGAAATATATGTGAAGTGTTAATTCTGAATGTCATACGTATAAACTATATGGTGAACCAAATCCGTATAACTGAACTGTAACACTTCCAAATCCCCGCGTGAACATTAATATTTACTGGTGAAACAAACTGGCCACAAACGTTTTGTCTTTCCCTCTCTCCTAATGCGAAGGCTCCATGTGTACTACAAGACTATATGTGTGCTTGGGTCGCCGGAAAATGATTTCGGTACGGACATTTTTGTGACGCCATAAACACTTCACATGATTCAGTACAAACAAGGCACTGTGTAACAATTCGCCTTACCTATATCCGTGAACAACACATTCTTGCACTATACCTTCCTGTCTGCTATTCCTGCACCTAACAAAGCCCGTGTGCACAACTGAGGCAGCTCGCAAGACCACTGTACCGTCCTCTCATATATTGATTTTCCGAAGTGGGACATGGACATGGCGTAGGAGACAAAATACAAAATATATATCGGTATCCATTTCGACTGCGTTCGTAAAACATGAGTCAGGATAAATAACTTGCATATAAAATAATACTAAATAATACTGTTGTAATTAACTAAGAGCATAACCCATACAACGTTGCATAGCACATCTCACCGCAGACTTTAGAAGGGAAGTGTTGCACATAAATGCCACTGAACTGGGTACACCCATGTATTAGACAATATAATTAAAAAGTTCGAAATTTTCTATCTCTGCAACGTGTTGTGTTTCACGATTCAATGTCAGAATTTCTTCCGTCCTAATGCAACTTCATGTAAATAGATCCACCCTAAAATACGCACTTAAATCTGTAACGTGGTTCGGAAATCACTCATCTTCGGACAAAGCATACTCAAATACTAAACGGCAAATTAATATTTTATCATAGGGGCGTGGCAATTTTGCGTTTATAGATGCTACACCTGAATACAGCAGTAAATGCCGAAACAGGGAAGTTTAAATGCATACTCTCGTACATGTATACAGCAAGCTGTGTTAGGTGGGAAAACCCTGAAAGTGACTAATCAAAATGTATCTAAACAGAAGTTGTGGTAAATTCCGTATAGTTAAAACATTTATCAGGGACTGAGAAAGATGCTATGGTCATCGCTTCTCACCTATGCGTTACAACACGTTACAACACGTCACAAGTGTCATGTATTTAACATTCTAATAATGTTAATACCGTCCCTGTATTTATTAAAGTCTGCCATGAACGCAAACAAAAGAATGCTTCACGCATCCTTTACTTCGGCACGAGACGAAAGCGAGTTACAATCATGTTATGAGTTATTAGTACATCAAGAACACACGGATTTTTGTATGTACAGCATACATATAATCTACAATAGATCTTCAGCGTTAAAAGATAAATTGTTTAAGTGCAATATATTTGAAATTTCTTTACACCGCGAAACTGATAGAATGATAAACACGTAACTTAGCATTTTATGTTTATGGTTCCGTGCATCGCTGATCTATATTAATAATTGTCCAACGAGATGCAACACAAAGCAGTGTATTTATTATTCTGCAAGTTCAGTCTACATGTTTCGGGTGTCAGCCACACCCATCATCAGGAGTACACAAAATTGTAACTGCAGCCTCCGGTACTGGTCATATTTTGTGCAACTGCACAAAAAATATGACCAGTACCGGAAGCTGCAGTTACAGTTTTGTGTACTCATGATGGGTGTGGTTGACACCCGAAACATGTAGAGTGAACTTGCAGAATAAAAAATAGAATGCTTTGTGTTGCATCTCGTTGGACAATTATTAATATACGTAACTCAGCAACCTCTGAATACCAAAGTGGAACCCAACCATCAAAGCTAAAGGTGACATTATCAAGGCAAAAGGAAGCATAATGGAGTACGGCTCTTCTTTACAAACAGATGGTCGCTCAGCTACTCAAAAACTGTTCAGTATTATAGAACTGGAAGACATATCATGATGTTCACAACAACATATTACTGTGCCCCATCCTGAGAGAGGTACTGCAAACCACATCCCCAGATTTTATTTCTGCAAGATCCACTTTAATATTACCTCTCCAACTGCATCTGAGTCTTTCAGTCAAAGACTCTAAACCTTCTGTATCCCGCATTCTACCAGTCATTCGTCAAGAAACTACTGTCATACAACAGTAAAACCAAAGCTCCACTTTCTCCAACAAGAGGATTTGTATAATTATTTACGCTTTACAGCTACATTAATCATTTTTTGGATGTTCCTAATTTCGAGACAGTAAGCCCTACCCGGCCCACCGTCAAGTCCCACGAGCCGAGAAAAACTGACCTAAGTCATCACTTCGGGTTTTCCGCGTAATATTGGGTGTGTATTTACATTATTCCCCGTGCCTACTACACATCCCGCCTATTTGATCTTCCTTGACTTTCACCCTAACAAGTTAAGAATGAAAATTACGTAATTAAGTACAAAGGCGACAACAGAGTAATTTGCATGCCATCATTCATGCACTATTGTTACACAAAATAAAACGCAAATTTGACTAACCACAACACTCTGCAGAATACACAATTACATTTGATGTAGGACTCTGCGAGAGTAAACTTGTTTTAACGCTACGTTCTTTTGCAACAGTTTGCCCAGAAAAGTCAGAAATCACACGCACGCAAACACACAGCGTATAATTTACTGCCACCCTGCTCGCTCTAGAGCGGACGACATCAATGCTGCACTGTGACCGATGATGCCGCCTTCCCTGCAGTGCTGGGTCCGACGATAAAATAATGCCGCGCGTGTGTGTGTGTGTATGTATGCATGCATACACATACATACATGCAGGCATACACAAATGTCAAATTATCTGTTACACAGGTAATAACCGTTACGTGTATGTTAGCACTGGATACACCAGGCTTACTCATGAAAAACATCTTGACACGCTGGCACTACATTACAAACAGAGAGTAATTCATCCTCAGAAACCTGCAAGGCCATCATGGTGATATTACTTACGTGAGAGAATAAAAAGCTATTCAGGTGCAGTGGACCGTCAGTGAATGATATTTGTGCCACGATTAGTGAAACACAGTTAATTTGTTCGAAGGCTGAATGAAACCGACACACAAACACACAAAAATGTTCACACCGTCTGCATAACTTTCCAGAATAAGCGAAGCACAAGAAAGAAATGAGTAGAACTCAAATGCGTTCCCTAAAGGACACATGAGTTAGAAGCTCAAAATGCTGACAACTAAAACTACCTGTCACTTCATTGTTGTTTAGAGGTTATGAACTTTGTCCACCTCATACATTTCCACATTCATCACTGCTAAAATTTATTTTATTTGTAATTTATTGCGCTATCAATATATAAGGCTCTACAGCAATAAGTGATTGGATATCAGGTGAATAACGAATTGGAAAGAATTTGAACATACCATGCCATAGCAAAATTAAACGTACTGTGGCAGCATTTGCCTGGATGGACCAAATAAAAATACTACTACTACTTGAGGGCCACTACGCTGGCTGAGATTCAAACGTGCAGCTCCCTAATACAGGTCGGAATGAATGCTATTTTGACATACCATTTCAACCAACTCGCCCGTTACATAAAAATTTATATATATACAGAATGTTTCTAAATTACATGCCATACATTACAGGGCAGTGGGCTAGGCAGCTCAGTCGGTATAACGAATGACTACGGGCTGGACGGTCCGGGATCGAATCCCGGTGAGGACGAGATTTTCCGCCCGTCCAGACCGGCCCTGGGGCCCACCCAGCCTCCTGTAAAATGGGTACCGGGTCTTTCCCGGGGGTA
>Ga0123357_10008441_pt1 | contig 12865 bp, 8 predicted proteins | sample TergutEmb28metaG_FD_89873 | JGI IMG/M metagenome (GOLD analysis project Ga0123357, IMG submission 89873) | Embiratermes neotenicus P4 segment gut microbial communities from Petit-Saut dam, French Guiana - Emb289 P4 | ecosystem: Host-associated > Arthropoda: Insects > Digestive system > Gut ... | reverse complement strand
TATAATTTCAGTTTTGCGTTTTTAGATATAAGCTTGCTTTGAAATATCTTTTTATTTGCAAAGAAGGCTTTATTTCCTAGAGCAATTCTTTCCTTTATTTCCTCTTCCATTGTACTGTCTGTATGTACTGTTGACCCAAGATATTTAAATGATCTAACTTGTTCAATTTCTTTGTTTTCAATAATTACGGCTTTTAATTGGTTTCGTCTCCTGGAACATTTCAGATATTTTGTATTGTGTACATTTACTGTTAGGCCATATTTTAGAGATTCATTTTTCAATTTTACGAATGTGTCTATCATTACTTGTCTTGTTCTAGCAGTTACTAAAATATCATCTGCATAAGCAGTGCATTGCCTTAGTCTGGTGCAGATGTTTCCTCTCAATTTCATTTCCTTTAATATACAGTCCATGGCAATACTAAAGAGTGTAGCTGATAGCGGGTCGCCCTGTTTTACCCGTTTGAACATCAAATTTTCCAGCAAGTTCATTGTTTATTTTTACCGTTGCGCTTGTTCCCGAGAGTGTTAATGCTATTAATTTTATTAACTTGGATGGAATATTATATTCATTTAGACTGTCTATTACTATATTTTTATTGACAGAGTCAAAGGCTTGTAGATAATAGACAAATATGTTATGGAGCCATTCACCATCACACTCTGTATATAGAAATTCCTAAAGACAGCAAGAAAAGCTCAAATATAAAATTTGGTCACTTCAGGAAAGAGAACTCAGAAAAACTGTCACTTAATGCGTGGGTTCAAAAAACACACACACGCGCATGCACACGCGCACGCACACACACACACACACATGCAGAGAGAGAGAGAGAGAATTCACCTAACAATCACAATAATGTAGTTTAGTGCCACTGCTAGCATTTGCGTATAACACAAATTATTCAGTGCAGATATTTCTGCACAGGCACACTAATTACTCTTTAAAATAAACATTTTAAATCCCAAATTTCCTTTCTCAATGAATGATACAGAACAGAGTTGTTGTGACATGTCCTAGCAAATCTGCTTGCTGCAGATGAACACACAGTTCAAAATTCCAGCCTTAACATGTGAACTACATCTAAACAGTAACATTATAAACTTATACACCAGCTTCCACAATCTTTCACAAATAGTCTAAACCAGGGGTACACAACTTTTCCAAAAATCTATGAACCACCTCAAAATTCTAGATGCAAAAAGGGTAACTTACGCAAGTTCCTTTCTGAGGACCCACAAATATTAGGCACCACTGTAAAAAATTTACCGTATTTACTCCAATGCAAGATGAGGTTTTTTCCCTTAAGTCTGGTGCTTAAATATGTCAGGTTGTCTTAAATATGCCTGTGAAGTGCTGAGCCAGACTGCGCCATACCCAATTGCTCTGAACTGGACCATGTGGCAGCCAGCAATGTTCCTGTCTTCAGGCAAAGAAGCACATAACCTGGTGGACCCCTTAGAATGATCTATTCTCAATCAATGGACACCACAGAAAGAGTAAAATTGTTAAGATATGCACCTGAGAACAGATCTAGTCCAAGGGTGGTAACAGGAAAATGGCTGTTGAAAAACTGAAAATTTACAAGACTCAACTGTAAACCCTGGACCCATCCACAAATTAAAAACCATAAAAACAACCATAAATTCCGTCTGATCAGACCACAGACACAGCATAAAAATTCAGAAAACATGTACTTTAAATTCTTAACACCACCAAAACCATCTGTGGAGAAAACTGTGAATCTTCTTCCTGGGTTCATGTAAGTTTATAAACCAGGAAAGATAAATGTATTATTTAGTCAGTGTGCATCGTAACAGCATGACAGCACATCTCACCAGAAGTGACAGTGAAGGGCTTTGTGCTGTACATCCAAAGCAATGGATGAGAACGATATGTTGTGCAATGGCAGTGAAGAGGATCAGGATGTTAGGAGTGAGTGTGAGGAAGATAAAGGCACTGACTGTGAAGATGAAGACAGTTGCACTGGTTAGTAAAGGCAGAATCTAAAATGCTTCATATATTAAGTGTCTGAAATTAATAGTAAAATATTTTGCTTAGCAGGCATCCTAACCAAAAAATATTTTGCTTAGCAGGCATCCTAACCAAAAAATATTTTGCTTAGCAGGCATCCTAGCCAAAAAACATTTTGCTTAGCAGGCATCCTAACCAAAAAATATTTTGCTTAGCAGGCATCCTAACCAAAAAATATTTTGCTCAGCAGGCATCCTAGCCAAAAAATAGTTTGCTTAGCAGGCATCCTAACCAAAAAAAGCTAAAACTTTCCCTTGGCAGATGTGTTTTATCTGCAAAGTCACCCTTGATAAGAGTCGTCTTGCATTTGGTTAAATAGAGTAGTTACCAGCTGACCAGGTGCCAAGGATTTGTGCACACCTGGTCTAAAACACATTACCTCATATTACGGTCACAGTCTATTACACACACAAGTATTTGTACCTACCATCCATGTTCATGAATCTGCTGTTTGCATCATGGTGTCCATCAAAATGTACATCATTTCTTCCATGTCAAGATGTTCTAAAATCTGAGGGAATTAATCTGGATGTCAGCTTTCATCATAGTGACTAAATATATATGTGTGATTCATTCAATAGGGAATGGGACACAATGATTATAAACAGTGAGCACTGATATAACCTTTACAGCAAAGACACAGCTGATGCAACATACCTTCCTCTCTAAACCACACCTCACATGCAGAGATGATATGACCCATGGTTGCTACCAACTGCAGCAACACTGGATGGTTTTCACGTGTCACTGGATCAGACAGGAAGCTCTGCATTTGCATGTATGTTTTATCTTGGATCTTGAACAGAAAAAGAGAGTATGAATATGTACAGATTTACTTAGCACATAAATGAGCTAACCACATGGGGCAATATCTTTTGAGAGCAGATGATAGTAATTCAGATGCTGGAGGAATTTCCTGCCTTTATAAAATCTGAAGTATGATTATCACATCCTTAAGACCAGTGGACACTATCTTGAACCACTTTAAATTAGCCCACACCTTCATACTCCGTTTCTTTGAGATCCATTTTTATTCTTTCATCTACATTTATGTCTCCCATGCATTCCTCCCTCTAAGTATTCCAACCAAAATTCTGTATACACTTCTCACTTCTACCATATGTGCCATGTGGTCTGCCCAACTCAGCCTTCCAGAATTAATTATCCTATACATTACATGAAGATTACAAAGTAAGAAGTTCCCCAGTGTGTAACTTTCTCCAATATCCCACTATTTCCTCTGTATTATTTCTATATATTCTCCTCAGTACCTGTTCTCATACACAATTTACATAGTAGTCTGAAGAATAAGAACCAACTAGATGCTACTTATTGTTTTATTATACTTATGATAGGCTCAACATGTTTCGGACACTATTATGCCCATCATCAGGAGCTCACAACTATAGTGCTGATTACCACATGGGCCATCCCATTCTTGGGTAGCTGTTGGTTGGAAGTTAGGTGCAGGCAGGCTGGATATAAGTGTCCAGGCTGCAGCCCAGACATTTATATCCAGCCTTGGTTGAAAAAGATACAATCTACTCACTTCTTTCATTGTGGTGTTGGTGATCAAAGTTCCAAATACTGGAATTGTTGCAGTTCTCACAGATCTGCAAAACAAAACATTTTTAAGTTAAATATGAATATAAATAAACAAAAACTGTGATAAAGATTAAATAGCCCCAATGCTTAGTTGGATCAAGACAGCTTACTAAAGTGACTGGTTGCAGGATACACTACCAGGCTTATTTGACAGTGAGGGCACAGGCTTTTTTCTGCACCACTACAGGCACTTTTCCCGCTGGTTAAATGGACAACCATTAACCACCAAGGCACGTCAAGTTTAGAAGTATGAGGACTTTAGATGACCTCTCAAAGAGATTTCTTTAGAAGCAAGAGCAACTTTAAATCGACCCCAAAACCAAGCTGTCAACCAGCCCAACTTCCAGTACAATTTTAATTCATCTCAACACAATATGTAGTTCCTCACAAGTCTGGGTCACTGGACAGGGTAACAAGTGCAGGTACAACACGGGTTGCCACTACATCTTCTGACGAACTGCCCACCGTCGCCACAAACAGAGATGCTGCTGCACTGCGTACAACAGGCCGCGGATGTACCACGCCGTCCCATAGCGCAGTCAACACAGCATCTTGGTGGGCGGGCTCCTTGCACAGACTACGTATACTCATGTCCAGGCTGTCCAATGGAGTGCCACAGACAGGCAATGCACAGAGGAATCGCTTCAACTGTGCATGTATCTCTTCATTTGCCTCAGCATCCTGAAACACAGAGTTGTATGTTTGAATGAAAATATGAGTAAGGCCTCATTAAGGTATCAGCTGGCCACTCATGGCAGTGCACAGTACAATGCATACTCTTCAGAGTAATGTTAACCGGCAGGTTCCCTAGGAGATTTGGTTCAAATATCAGCACTTATCTGTAAGATGTCCAGTGTTTCTAAGAGTGGTTAAGTCTGATTCACTTTCTTTTGCTCTCCAGTCACAGTACCTTTCTTTTGCTCTCCAGTCACAGTACACAGGAAGGTGAAGTACCTTCTTCTGTCTTAATATTTCTATTTCCTCTTCATTTGTCACTTAACTTATCAATATAATTTTTAGTGTATCACATTGCCTGACATGTCAGCTTTAAATACAGCCATCAGCTACAACATCTGCTCTATTTTGCTCATGGTGTGTATGCAGCACATGAAAACACTAAGAATGCACTTTAGTGTTGCAAGTGAAAAACTGAAGGTAATGCTGCTGGTACCAGTCTACCAACTACTTTATACAGTTTATCTCATAGCTGCCACCAGAACATAAATGAATTCCATCACCAATGCAAAATGTAGAAAGTCGCCAGAAAGGTCACTAATACCATCAGTGGAGGCAAAACAACAAGTATACAAATCATACAGAAACGTAGTACCATACCTGCACTGATGCCACAACTCCTATGAGATACACAGGCAATATAGATAAAGGTGGCCATGCTGCTCCCTGGCCAACATCCATCAAACATTGTTCGAGACTCAGAAGCCTTTCAGCAAATAGTGGTAGTACCTGCAAAATATTTGATAAGCTGCAGATTTCACTTGGTATAGTTCCACACATCAGGAAATAGACCATGACCTACACAAGATTTTGTTTATATTGGTAGGTAATGAATCTGTGGTGAAGTGGATTACATTTCAGTGTTTTTGGGGAAATGGACTGTCTCCATGCCTAAAATGAAGTGACAGAACGGCAATCCTCTTCCAGGTCATGAAGTGATGGAAAATTTCACACTCTTGACTCATGGATGTATGGATAACAGGGAAACTCAATGGAACTTTTCAGGACCATGTTTCTGTGTTTTATTTTATGTTTTTCAGCATTTACCACCACAAGAACTCAGAACTCCCCACTGCCATGTAGCCTGGAACTACAAACATCAGTGCCAGGCAACTGCCCCCGTTACTTCACCCAGCAGACTGGAACACCCACATTATTCATAACTACAGCAAACTGGCCCACTTCAAAAGTGTCATCACCACCTTACTACCAGCTCTACTGCTACAGGCTACACAAGAACTACTAGGTTATTCTGTAAAAATTCAGTAAATGGGAACACTATCCATCCATAACATAAAAAGCAAGAAGTTCTGAAAAGCAGATATTTTATAAAGTAGCATTATTGCATAACATGCATGAATTACATGAAACAGGAAACAGCTACACTTTATCACGGCAAGTCTCAGCAGCTTAGTTAATGTCATGGAAGAGGCAGTGATAATACAGTAGTTAATTACAATAGAGTACCTTCCGTCTTGTGAAAGATTTTCCAAATCCACAGCAAAAACTTCTGAATAATTTAATGAATGATGACACTATGAGTTCCTGAGAAAGTTCAACTCCTTTAATAATACTGAGTAACTCAGGTAACCTGAAAAGCAACGTCCAACATACAAATTAAACAAAACAACAGTCCATAGTATATCCACACAACACACTTCCTCAGTGATGAAATGTGATGTAACTATTAGTGACAAATCATTTGAAAATTTTTAAAATTTTAAGTATCTAGGAACAACAATGAACAGAAATGAAGTTCATAAATAAATTACAGAAATAATTCTAGCAGAACTTCTTATTATTCAGTTCAAAAAGATGTCATCATACATGTTACCCAGAACACACACACAAAATATTTTTATAAGTAATTCTGCAGGAATTTGAAACAGGTCTTTTATCAAGAAGGCGGTGAAACACAAAACCATGTTGGATATGGTGGTAAAGAAAAATCCCTCACAACCCCACAAGAAAATGAACCCCAGCCATCCAATCCATATCTGACAAAACTACGGTACAACATACTTTATGAAATGAAGACATTATAAAGGACATTAAAGACACTTGATCACAGAAATGCTGACTGTGTGTCATCATTCCATTATGCTAACAATGCACAATGTTTGGCTAGTCAAAGTGAGAAGCTTACAATGGGATGGACATAAGGAACAAAAAATGAATGAATACTGCTCTTGACAAGAAGAAGGAACTTTCATATGTAGATTTATATCACTTAAGTAAGTGAGACATGATATTTTAATGGCAGTAGCAGCAAAGACTACTGGCTTCCACAATGAGACATCATGTAATTTGGTAGAAAGATACCAGTTGTTCAGAAAGAATACAGCCTCCATCTTCACTGCAAAAGACTTACATTAAACTACATGACACACATCCATGAAGACTAACTTCGTTTGGTAAGTAGTTTGACAGGATGTAAATTGTGCTGAACCAAAATGTGACCAATGGCAGGTTTTGATATTAGAAGCTTTACGGTCTGTTAATAGTCCTGTTAACAGTTAGCAAATCAGAAAGCTGATCAGCCACTCAACCAGACTGTTGGTTACTTCTTACTTACAACGTGTTGCAAGTCCACTCCAGCTCAGTCCACTGTTCAAACCATTCTTGACTGACAAGAGATTCAAAAGAACCCATGATTAGAGCAACATCATATTTGTCTTCATAGAAGACAGAAGGATCAGTCAGTCCATGGCCTAGTATTGAAAATTCTTGTCCTGAAAAATGTTAATACTGTTGCTACAATCCAGCACATAAATGCCACAAAAGTACAGTATACACAATGTACATGTATATATTGCAATGAAAAAACAGACTAGTGTCAAGAGATGCTAGAAGACTGGTTGGCTTAATTCCTACAGCTCCCCTTTATATTCTGCATTGCTATACATGTTTCCTGTTCCTATTTGTTTAACACACACCATACAAAAAAGATTCAAATGTACACAACTTAACAAAATCTAAATTCTTATTCAATGCAGTCAGTTCTTGAAAAATGCCACAAAATTTCATTTTGAGGTTCACTATAATGCGTGGGTCATAGCAGAACATGGAACAAAATTAAATTTGCTGGACCATATTCTGTATAGACTCCAATGTGACATTTCATCAACATTACACAAAACATGCAAACAGACAGTATGTAATGTTTATGAACTGAGTGCAAAGTGGTATGTGTGTTGATGTGTGGCTACTTACTCTGCATGATGGGAGTGCTATTAGTGATTCTGCTGATGACAATGTCCACTGCTGCTACACACATCACAATGTAAGGCACCAGTGTTTGCAGTACTGTCACAGTCCACGCAGGTCTCTGGGCACTGATTGAGCATTGCTTATGGGATGATGATCCTGATGACTCTGTTGCACAACTCTACAGTAGAAGTAATCACCATAATATAGACATATGTTTGTGTACATGAACAGCAGTCGAATGTAGAAAAGACATGGAAATGTGACTGACACATTCAGTTAATAACAACATTTCCAAATTCCAAAAATATCCTGTGGCAATCAACCAAAAGGACAGACTATGGACAACCACAGTTCCATTTTGTACATTTCAAACTTTAACCTTAAGAACCGCACCTTGAAAGAAAGCAGAATGAAGAACATCATCAACAAGGAAGGAAATGAGACAACAAACAGGATACCCTGATAGGCAGAAATGTTGCATTAATACAATGCAAAAGACCCATTATCTAGCAAACTCACGACTTGATTAACCCTTTTGTGCCAGAATTAAGTGATTGGTGTACTCTGCAAAAGATAAGCAATTTAAACAGCCACCACTGCTTTGCATGTTCTTTGCAATGATGTTAGTCAACATCTGGTTTTCTCAGCATCACGGAGCATGTTAAATATAACCGACTATTGGCACCAAAGGGTTCATTATTACATATGTATAGCGCACTCTGCTAACCTGTCTAACTTTATGGGAGAGTAACAAACATGGAATATTAGTTAATTTCAAACTATCACCTTTATTTGAGACTTAAGTTTCTGCAACAGACGAGTCAGCAGATGGCTCTGAAGTCGACCCAAATCAAATGCCCACTGTGCAAGAACAGGGATGAGAATTTGCGTCGCAGACACCACCACATTAACAGACATGTCTTCCAAAGTAGCCACTGCCAACTCCTCGCACTAAAATACATAAAGAACACAGTCTGGACATAATGACATTACTTTGGCAGATCTGTTTGTACACAAACAGTTCCCTAAATGAAGCAGCAAACATTTCACTGCACCAGTTTAACGCCTGTCTGCATACCAAAGAAGAAGAGTGCTGTTGAAATACAAGCACTCAAAAACTGAGCAAAACATTAAGAAACTGAAGTGGCACAGCCAGTAAAATACGCAAGATTCCAAGTGGGTACCCTCCAAATAGAAGCATTAACACTATACCTACTTGCTCAGTCAGAACTTAAAAGTCAATGAAAATACAGCAATATAAATAACAAAGTGCTACAGCACAATGAAAATGTAAAACATGAAGCACTTAACTTTCATCAAAATTCTAATGATTATACTTGATATCAGAATATGTAATCAGACAGGCTGAGGACCACGACAGTCAAATGACAGCTGCACAATGCATACTGGCTGAACTTACTTGAAAATATTTATCTCTGTCATCCATGAAAGCAACAATCAGTGCCAGACTGCGGACAGCAGTTTCCTTTACTGTGTCATCTTTGTCTTCTAGAAGCATCTGCTGCAGCATGGACACCATTAAGGAGTTTCGGATTGGACTCTGAAACAAATGATCATTACAACAGTGCAACTTCTACCCTAGAAACGGTGGTATAAAGCCCTGCGATGTCAGATCGGAACTACTTGTGCCTTAGAATGTACAAGTCAAAATACTTACCCACTGAAAAATGGACATATACATCAGCAGAATAGTATTAGCTGTGGCAAAATATCAGCCCCTTGTCCGATGACCTGTTCAATGTTAAGAATAAACTACTGATCCTCTGCATCAACACTACAACATGCAGGAGGATAATGCAGACTGTCCTGGTACACTGTGTCAAAATGTAAGGTCAGTGCACAGCCAGTGTGTGACCACTACTTGAAATGGTCCTCTACTTTCAGCATTAACCTCAGATTAGATGGCTCTTACATGTGGTAATGGAACTACACAACAATACAATACAATTATCTGTTTCTTTGCTCAGTTTTCTCTACATAAATCCTCAGTGCCTAACAGATGTCAGACAAGCCATCAGAGCCTTGTCATTGACGACGGACTTCCAGGTGGACAACAGGTGCAATTCTAGACAGAGACAGAATTTTTTTCTTCGTTTGCTTGTCCAAACCAATCTTGTGGTGCACCCCACCTCATGCAGAAGGGCACTAGAGAGTTCAGCAGACACTCACTGCCACGAATTGCCAGTGCAACTTAACCTCCAGTCCCCCTGTGCACCACTCACCTCCATGAAGTGTGAAGTATAAGAATACATGCAAGCTTATCTACACTCAACCCATACACCACCCCTGCATGGTGCTTAGGTTTAATATCAACCAGAAAAAATTTAAAACCTTTGCATTACCACCATGTTCATAACTTCTGACACACACAGATATTCTTTATGCTGTGATCTATAAACTTAATTTCACATGCTTATGTCACATGACATTGTGAATAAGAAAAGTACTCTGCTGCGGACTTGTATAAAACAGCCTAGGTTTCGTCATGCCTTTACTTACCGAGACATAAGGAGCAAGGGCAATGCACGATTCAGCCACCAGCAGTCTCCGCTCAACATGTTTGTGACTGATTTGTTCCCAGCACTGGGGTAAGATCTCATTTTCCACAATGCTGAGCCCTGAACACCGAGCAATGCCCACAATCCCTGCGGCATAAAATTAAGCACACATTGACTAACGATTCTCCTTGCCACCTGTCCGAACCTCTGAGTGACATTTACTTCTCACACTTTTAAACCTTTCAAGAACATAATCCAATCAGATCATATTATCAAAAAAATTCATAGTGATCAACTTAAAATTATTCATGATACATTTTCTACCATGTTCCCAACCTGTAAAACGACTGCATTGCTTCTTTAATGTCACCAAGGCTATTTGATTTTCATGTCTATCAAAACAAAGTTTATACACCCCCAAAAAATTATGAATCATCATATAATACTTCCATGGCAATGTACAATGATGAACAGTCTTACTAAAACTTACTACTAGTCTTAACTATATCACCTGCAAGAATCATCCTCCTCTCATCGTCTTGTGGCCTCTTTTTCAGATTAAACAGTAAGTGCAGCAGGACATCTCGCTCAGAAGCTTCTGGATGCAAGTGGATAGTGCAGATTATCAATGGAAGCAGTTCCTACAGTAAGGAATTAAATTACAATACATAAAATAAACACAATTAATTCCATAGGACAGCATGATCTGTGAGAAAGTATAATGGTACACAATTAATCAAAAAATTTCCCATTTTATGGAACCTATGTATTCGTCTCTATCTTCACAAGGTCCCATCCTGAACCAAACGAGCTCATTTTGTAGCCTCACAGTACAATCTTTAACAACTATTTAATATCATTCTAATAACGTGCACAGTCCCTTCCCATTAGACTGCCCAGCTAAACATCACAGTCCCTTCCCATTAGACTGCCCAGCTAAACATCACAGTCCCTCCCCATTAGACTGCCCAGCTAAACATCACAGTCCCTTCCCATTAGACTGCCCAGCTAAACATCACAGTCCCTTCTCATTAGACTGCCCAGCTAAACATCACATACCTCTGTTGTTTACCTCATCCTGCCAATTTTAGTCTCCTTCATGTATGTATCAAAACAATTTGCATGATAAGAGGTCTCTTAGTTGGACGGAAGACCATTAACTACAAATATATAAAAGCAACATGCACATAAAAATACAGTATTTGATCCTAAACATGAAGTAAACAATTGACAGTCTTACTTATAGGAGAACCCTGTAATTGACAAAGGTCACCTAATGTTGCCATGGTAGTGAAACAAATTGTCTGGACATTTGGTTAGGATGGGGCAGACGAATGCGTACAGAACTGTGGTGTGGGAACCTCTTGACAAATGTTCACTTGGGATATTAACACAATGATGGGAGGATAACATTCATGTGGATATGAAGAAGTGATATTGTGAGAAACGGACGCAGGAACATGGAAGTGGCTCAGGACACAATTGTGTATCTGTGCTAATGAATCCTTGGGTACTGTTGCCACACTGTCTGGAAGTCATGTCATGATACTCATATTGTTGGCAAGCAAAAATTATGACAACTTTCTGAACCGAATACAAAGACAAATTCAAAAAAATATAGAAAAATATTGGAGCAGTAATAACTTAACAAAGAAACAGCCAAGAATATGACAGGGCAAGGATGAAAATTATGACACCTTCTTCTATTTTATTTTCCCTAGTATTCTGCTTTCCAGTGCTTTCAATATATGTTCATGCCTTAAAACAAGGAGCCACATTTCACAACAACACGCAGCAACTGGCATAACTGTTTTGCATCAGGCTTCTTCTAGCACTGGTAACAGACAGTTACACTTTCACAAAGGAAATCAAATTCTACAAACTACTGTTTGCTGCCTACACACCTCCCTCTTGTTGAGTATAACATTAGGAATAATTCTAGGTAAGCTTTGGCCCAATATGTGCACTAAACGTTCTTCAGAGATTCCATCAGTCAGCATCTTCTCCAAAAGGTGGCAATCCTGTTGTCCAGATGTATTCACAAAGCAACGAGTCAAAACTTCATGCTGGAAAGCAGCTGGCAGTGGTCTGAAATGAAACAGTTATGAAACTTAGACTGCTACATTATTTAACACCGCTACGCTAATTGTTAATGTCATTTATCATTAACAACTGACAATTACAACACAGGTCGATGCTCTTGGTATGCCTCAAATCAAGCATGCAGCCTCCCAAATATGATTCAGGTGTACTCACCACACAACACTGAATCTGATGTTTTGTTTCTAACTTGTACAAAATTTAAAGATGTGCCTCAAATTACACGAACTGGAAAATTAAACAGAATGTCTCCTGATGGTTCACTTAACAACACTATACAGTTACACAGCCTTGACTGTGAATGATAAAGCACAAGTAAATCCTTGTGGCCTGCTTTAAAGTACTATCCCAGCGCATACTTGGACCACCTGCTTAAATCCATTAAAAAAATCTATCCCGGTGCCAAGTTTCTGGGTCAAGAATCGTGTGCCTGACCACCGAAATACAAAGCAGAAGTGCCAATCACTACACCATAACATTTACTCAGATCACATCTCACAGAATCTTCAATTAATTATTTATCAGACATATCTACATTTGCAATGGCAAACTACCCCCAAGAACTTGCCCAGGATGCAGTGTGCCAGAGCCATACCGGTCACATGACTGGGCTCTGGTTCCTGCCAAGCCCGGCCTTCAAGGCTGAATACTAATGAATGAAT
>Ga0123357_10008440_pt1 | contig 12865 bp, 10 predicted proteins | sample TergutEmb28metaG_FD_89873 | JGI IMG/M metagenome (GOLD analysis project Ga0123357, IMG submission 89873) | Embiratermes neotenicus P4 segment gut microbial communities from Petit-Saut dam, French Guiana - Emb289 P4 | ecosystem: Host-associated > Arthropoda: Insects > Digestive system > Gut ... | reverse complement strand
GCTCGGCACACGTCCTCTTCAGAGCAGAATTCCAGCCGGGGCACGGCTGTCAGACGCCAAGCCAGCGGATTGCCGCATAGCTTGTCTGAGAAGCCGTCGTGTTTACGCGACGGAGTTGTCACTTCATTCAACGCCAGAGAAATTTTCAGGCAGTGCCGCATTCGCGCCGCATTGCCACAGTAATTCCACCAGAGCGAAAAATCGCAACAACTGGCCCGGCTTTCGCCGGGGATCGGGGGGCGAGTTGGGAAACCACGAAAACGACCATCAGGCGGTGATCCTGATTCATGGAATCGGCGAACAGAAACCGATGCAGACGCTGCGGGGGTTCGTCGATGCGGTACTGGAACACAACCCGAAAAGTCTGAAGCGGGCCTATTACAGCAAGCCGGATTTCTTTTCCGACAATTTTGAACTGCGGCGGCTGGTGACAACAAATTCTTCCCATCGGACCGATTTCTTTGAACTCTACTGGGCGCATCTCATGCCACCCGCGACCTGGGGCCAGATCCTCGGCTGGTATTGGAACCTGATATTCCGCAACCCATTCGCGATACCCGGTGGATTGCTTCTCATTTACGGCATCAGCTGGCTGACCCTCCTGGCCCTCCTGGTCATTGTCTGCCTCGGCCTGTGGACAGGCGGAACCTATCTGTTCGGACATTCCTCCGGTACTCCCTTCACCGGATACCAGGGAAAACTCTGGGCTTTCGGTGTCGTGATGACATTCATCTCTCATATCCTGCAGAAATATGTTGGGGATGCCGCAATCTACCTGAGCGCCAGACCACCGAATATCGAGGCTCGTCAGAAGATCCGCACGCAGGGCCTTGAACTGCTGGACCGGATCCACAAGAGTGGTCGCTACAGCCGCATCATTATCGCCGCTCACAGCCTCGGCACGGTCATCGGCTACGACATCCTGACTCTGGCCTGGCAACGCCGGTCTCTTGCCGAACGCAGATGGCTCAGCGTTCTTGCGGAAAAGAATGCAGTGCCGGAATACCAGGAAACCGCGTTGGACGCCGCCGAAACGACCGCCGCCAATCTCGCGAACAACTGCGACTGGTGTAAAAAGGCCCGTGCCCTGGACCACGAGCAGCGCAGGAACAGCAGGATGATGCGCGATCAGCTCATCGGCACGGGCGCGATCAATCCGGAACAAATCGACGAGGCCGGCCTGAAATGGCTGGTCACGGATTTCATCACCATGGGGAGTCCTCTGACTTACGCCGCCCTTCTGCTGGCCAATGACAAAGATGATTTCGATCGCCGGGCACGCGAACAGGAGCTGCCGCTCTGCCCACCGTATATGGAACACAGACACTTTTCATTTCAGTACAGGTGGAAGAAATCGGATGGCACAGCGCACCCCGTCCGGCTTCTCACGGCAGAAGCGCCTTTTGCCACCACGGTGTGGACCAACCTCTATTTCCCGTCGCGATGTCTCATCTGGGGAGACCTGATCGGAGGGCCGTTGCATCCCCTGTTCGGACCTGGCGTGACCGATGTTGCGGTGAAGACCGGGATCCTGGGCTTCCTCGCTCACACCCGATATTGGTCGAAGAGAGATCCACTCACCCGGATCCGGCAGATCATTATCAGCGGGAAAGGAGCTGTTATCCAGGAGGTTGCTGCACCGGATTCACCCGCAGCCTGCCGTTTCGGAAGGAACGGAAGACGGGGTGCAGCCGACGGCGATGATGGCTGACGCGGCGCAAAGGTCTGCTTCCTTTCACGACAGCGCCGATCCCGATGGCCTTGCGTTGATTGCGCATCTGTGGCGACCCATCTGTGGCACGCCACGCGCAGACAGCGCGGCAAAGAGGCGCAGAATGCCGCAAATCCCACAGCGGGGGCTTTGAGACATGCGGCTTTCGCTGCCCGCACGCACGAACTGCCGCGTTCTCCGCCGGGCTTTCAGGAGCCCCGGTCTGCCGCCCCTCATCGCCGCTCTGCAGGAGTGAGACTTGAACCGCCGCGCGAATTTCCATCGAATAATGGCCGTCCTCTCGATCTGCGCTTTGCTGCCTGGAGGGCATGGCGGTGGCACCGCGGCCCAATCATCCGCTTCCCCGCCACAAGCCACCGCGGCCCGGGCCAGCGCGGCCCAGGACCCGTTGGTGGCAAAGGCTGTCATCGACCCCAGGCTGAAGACTCCGTTCTTTCGCCAGCTCCGCCTGTCTTTGCCCTGGCACATGATCGAACACGAGGATGGCTCGCTGGAGAGTACGCTGGGCCCGATCACGGCGCGCGACCTCGTCCGCATCGAAAAGACCGCGGATTGCATCTCCACCCATCAGGGCGAACACAAAATGGAATTCAGCAGCGCCATCGCCGGCAGGGATGGTGTCGAACTGACCCTGGAAGGCGGCCTGCCGGCTTACGCCAGCAGCCTGACCGTGCGCATCGCGCCAACGCTCCGGTTTGAGGTTGCGTTCGCTGCCGCCTATCCAGTCCCCACAGGAAAACTGTACTGGAGGATCACCAGAAAAGAACTGCGGCTGCAATCGCCGGTGATGACACCGGGGTCGCGCCTTCGCGGCCATATTGCGGTCCAGTTCGATGAATTCGAGCGCTCACAGCTCGACCGCTCCGAGATCAATCGAAGAAGCTATCGCGTTTCCGGCTGGTTCAAGCCGGTGATCCAGGCTCCGGAAGGTGACGAAAAGGGCGCCTCCGAACCGGCACCAGACTGACATCCCGCCTGCCGGACCGCAGGCTGCGCGCCAGCCGCTGTCTGCCGGGTCACCTCTTGGAGCTGCTGCACCGTGCACGACGGTGCCCTGTGAGAATTCACCGCACCAGCAGCGAATTCGGAGCCTCACCTGCCGAAAATCCGCTGCACACCCGCCATCGCCATGCCGGGGATCCTCAAGATCCCGATGTACCAGGAAGAGCGAAAAACTCAGGATATCGACAGCGATTCCTTGGCAGGCGCGGCAGACGTCCGTCTTTGAAGTCCACTCCCCGACACTCCAGAGCCGACGCTGGTCCCGTCTGGCACCGGGCGCAGGCGACCGGCTCCATCCCCCCAAGGGCCCCAAGGGTAAGGGCCCCAAGGGTCGCCTCTCATCGAAAGCGCTCTCGTGTTTCTCCTGCGCCCCCTTTCACACATCGCCGCCGCCCGTGCGGCGTGGGAATGGGTGAGGGGTCCGCCCAGCTTCACAGGCCGCTCGCCTGCCCTGCCTTCGCTTTGGCCCGCCCTTCGGTCACCACCAGTTCCTCCTTATGGGCGAAACCCAGCGAATTATCGATGAGGACGATGCGGTTTGACGCCAGCCGGTAGACACCTGCCTTCTCAAGGGCGGTTTGCAGGCGCTCCGGCCCATCGGCCACGCGCCCGAGAAACTTGTAGCGCGCAGCAAGCAGCCCCAGGAGCCGCGCCCGCTGCTCGACTTCCGTAACCACACGCGCTGTGCCCGTAATCTGCACGCCACGCACGGCAGGATAATCCGCCACATCCGGCGCCACCGTTGCCGAGACAATCGGGTTGGCACACAGATCCTGGGCATGCCGGCTTTCGGGGGCCGACACAAAGATCAGCGAAAACCCGTCGCGGACGTAGAACAGATTGACGGCGTGGGGCGACAGCCGGCTCGCTGTCGCCAATGCCATGATATGGTTGGCATCCAGAAATTGCTTGATCCGCTCAGCAAGGCTCTCTCTGTCCTCAGTCATGCCGCACGCCGCTCCCTGTCCATTTTGATCCCTTCCCCGCTCAACCCCCAGGTGTTCGACAACACCCTCCCTGAGACCGATGTTTCCATTTTCCACTTTCATCAAACCCGCCGCTCCGCAAAGACCGCGGATGGCTTGCGCCTCGCACAATGGATGCGCGCTCCGCCGCAAGCCGACAGCAACCCGCGTCCCGACACCTTCGCGCCGTGGCCACGTCTTTGCCACAGCGGTGATCTTCCTGGAGTCGGGTGGTCGCGCTGGCAGTTGTCCCCGCTATCCAATGCGCCCAACGGGAAGAATAATCGCCCGGCTTTTAAGTCAGCGCCAGGATGCAAGCCGCCTCTGGCCCTGGAATGCGCTTCACCTGTTTCTGCCCGGCCCGGGCTCTTGCGCTCCACGCCATCGCCGTCCCCCTTGTTGTCATGGGTTGTCTCCCCCTCCAGGAGGTGTCCCCCTATCCTGCGACTTCCCGATCAGGCACTCTTTTGTACCTTTCCCGGCTTCGAATTCGCCCGCGGATTGTCCATCCAGGCGAAAGCGTGACGTCTGGCGTCTGCCGCGCACGAAGCAGAGCGCAATCTCAGATAGCGATGGCAACGTTAAAATGACACCGCCATCCGTCGTTTCGGCAACATCTTTTTGTCACTGCCCGGGTCGGACAGGAGGCAGGTCGCACCCGGCTCGAAATCCGGGAAAAACTGCGCCTCTCCAGCCGGGATGGTCATCCATTCGCCGCGAATCACCTCGCTTGAGAAAAGCATCTGTGCCCCTCGACAACGTGAAAAAAGGGGCACAGTCCGTCGTTTGCAGAAATGGGACGGGGGCAGAAACGGCAACAAAATATGGACTGAAATGGCGACGGGGGGAACGTGGCTGAAAAACGCGCCCCCTTTGCGATCCCTGACCGGAAACAGACAGGTGGAATGCGTGCATCCCGCCTGTCCTCTGGTTGTACTGTCACACCCCGCCTGGATAGTTCGGGCTTTCCCGCGTGATGGTGACGTCATGGACGTGGCTCTCACGCAACCCCGCATTGGTGATGCGCACAAATCTCGCCCGGCCATGGAACTCGGCGATGTCATGGGCACCGACATAGCCCATCGCCGCGCGCAGGCCGCCGGCAAGCTGATGCATGACATTCCCGACCGGGCCTTTATAGGGCACCTGACCCTCGACGCCTTCCGGCACCAGTTTCAGGGTGTCCTTGATATCCTGCTGGAAATAGCGGTCGGCCGAGCCCCGCGACATCGCCCCCACCGAGCCCATGCCGCGATAGGCCTTATAGGAGCGCCCCTGCCACAGAAACACCTCGCCCGGGGTTTCATCGGTGCCGGCAAGCAGCGAGCCCACCATGGCGACATTGGCACCGGCGGCCAGCGCCTTGGCAAAGTCGCCGGAATATTTGATGCCGCCGTCGGCGATGACAGGGATATCGGCCTTTTTCGTCACCTCGACCACATCCATGATCGCGGTCAGTTGCGGCACACCGACGCCGGCGACAATCCGTGTGGTGCAGATGGACCCCGGACCGATGCCGACCTTGATGCTGTCGGCACCGGAATCGATCAGCGCCTGAGCGCCCTCCCCGGTGGCAACGTTGCCCGCCAGCACCTGCACCGCGCTGTAGTGGCGCTTGATGCGGGCCACCGCGTCAAGCACGTGTCTGGAATGACCATGCGCGGTATCGACCACCAGGAGATCGACACCGGCTTCAATCAGCCGCTCCGCCCGCTCAAAGCCGGAGTCGCCCACCGTGGTCGCTGCGGCAACCCGAAGCCGCCCCTGGGCATCCTTGCAGGCGAGCGGCCAGGCCACCGCCTTTTCCATGTCCTTGACGGTGATCAGACCGACGCAGCGATACTGGGCGTCGACCACCAGAAGCTTTTCGATGCGGTGCTGGTGCAGCATCCGCTTGGCCTCGTCCTGGCTGACATTCTCGCCCACCGTGACCAGATTCTCATGGGTCATCAGCTCCGAGACTTTCTGGCGCCGGTCGGTGGCAAAGCGCACGTCACGATTGGTGATGATGCCGACCAGCGTGCCCGGTGCGCTGGGGCCCGCACCGGTCACCACCGGAATGCCGGAAATGCCGTGATCGCGCATCAGCTTGAGGGCGTCGTCCAGCGTCGCCTCGGGACTGATGGTGAGCGGGTTCACCACCATGCCCGACTCGTATTTTTTGACCTGCCGCACCTGGGCGGCCTGGCCATCGGCATCGAAATTGCGATGAATGACGCCGATACCCCCGGCCTGGGCCATGGCAATGCCCATCCGCGCCTCGGTCACCGTATCCATCGCCGCGGCAATGATCGGAATGTTGAGGGCAATGGCCCGGGTGACACGGGAGCGGATGTCGACCTCGGAGGGCATCACATCCGACAGCCCGGGCTTGAGCAGCACATCGTCGAACGTGTAGGCCTCGCTGATGCTCTGCCCGATACGGCCTGGACCTTGCTCTGTCGCCATCGCCAACTCCTTATAGAACCGGCAAAAACCTGTATCGAACAGGGACATGCCTTCCGATGATGCGCCGATAAGCACCATCTTTTGCGCGTTGTCGAAAGCGACACCGCCGCCATGATAGGTGCCCATCAATGGGGGTTGACGGCGGGCGATAGCATGCCGGTACGACGAATCAAAGACATTCGCGCACCTCCTCGCCCGTCCTCAACGATATCTTCGGGTTCCAGCGGCCCTTCTGCGAAATCTTTTCTCTCTTCAAAGATATCATGGGGTTAACGAAGCACCCCAGACCCGCACCCACCGGACCATTGGCGAATCAGGGCTAGCGCACGAAGCGGGCCACCGATCCCTTCCTGGATGGGCGGGGATGAACATGGCGAACCGCGCCGGGAGGGTCTCCGAGCCGATTGCCCCAGTCTGCAGCCAGCAAAGAGAGCAGACCGAAAAGACGTGCCGGAGCCGTCAATCGCATGCCACTCCCAGGGCAGAAGACCCTTTCTGCCGGCGACGAACCGGAAGGTTCTGCGAGAAACCGATGGCCTTGATCCTTGATCGATGACAGGGGTGCTCCGGCTTCGCTCAAATCCCTTCCATGTTGCCCGCCTCTGCCCATTGGCCACCGCCGGTTGCAGGGTCCAGTTTCGGCAGATAGAGGGCCGTCCGCTACCCTGACATTCCTTCAAGGATCCTGCACACGCTCCCTGACCCCTTGGCACCCGGCAAGCCAGATGCCTCCAAGGCTGGAGCTGGAATTTAGGGGTCGAACTCGATCGAGACATTTATCGAATTCAATGCGTCCGTCAGCTGCGGATGAAGAGAGAGACTGTTGACCGCAGTCGACACCAGCTTGCCAGTAACCGCACGATCATACACGGCTACACATTTCGCCGATGTCAGTCTCGACGCGTAGAGCACGCCGTCGACATCAAATTCATCGTACAGCGTTTGGCTTAACTCCCGGCTCGAATGCTGTGTCTTCGCACGTGCTGCGTTTGTCGAAACACCACGTCCAAGCAATCCCGTTGTCCGCAAATTCATTACTATGAGTTCTTTAGATGCCGAAACTTCGCACACTCCCCAGTGGTCGAGTTCGGTGCTATCGAGGACACGTTCCACCCTCCCTTCGAACCGATCCCGGACCACAGTCTCCGCGCAACATAAATCAGTTGGAATGAGTTATCCGGAGGAGCGAACCGTGTATCACCAAATCCCATGCCAAGGGGAGTCTTCGCATGAGACATTGGCATCACACGCACATATTCAATAGGCAAAATCCGAACCGTCAGATCCGCGACAACTCTGCGATCCAGCTTCACCATCCGCTGAAATCGCGCTTTGCGGCGTCGATAACCCGGGTGATATCCCCGCGTTTGAGCAGATCGAGCGGTTTACCGCCGATGCTCGGCTTGTCGAGGATGAGCCACCGCCATGCGGCCCGCGGATTGATGATGACTTTCGTCAGGCCCGCCATGCCGGCGACAGGTCTGCCATCAACAAATTGAGCAAGCGGGTAGACATGTTTCCGCTCCCCCTTGAGAATGCCAATTACGGCACCTCGTTTGTGCCATTCATGCAATGTCGATCGCGATGTGCCAAAGCGTCGCTCGATTTCCGTCGGACCTGCCACCGGTCCAGCCCAATCCTCAAGACGCACGCTCACGGTAATCTCGGCAAGCCGCCGCTTCGCCTCTGCCGGGTCCAGCAGTTCGCCCACGCCCTCCCCTCTGCCGAGATCAACAAAAGGGTAAACACCGGGCGGGATACGATCCTCGACTTCTTTGTCGGCAGCGTCAGCAACAAAGCTCTCTATCGCGTCAATCAGAGTCCTCTCGCTGTTCCTGACTCGTCGCTCCTGCTGATCCGAAAGCCGCACAACAGCAGCCGTCATAGCGACAACAAGTCTGCTCCTGTCCTTCGGTGTCTTCTCCGGGATTTCCGGAAAGTGCCGGGCCAACAAATCCCGCATGTCGGCGACAACGGCATTATCGACGATTAGACGTTTCTTCGCCTTGGAGGTGCCACCCACAGCGACAGCAGACCGTTTCTCTACGCCGGATGTGCGACGGTTAACGACCATGACCTTCTCCCCCTGATCTGCCGCGAACATAGCCCGGATTGTCCGGATTGTCCGGATTGTCCATAACGAAATTATCCGCAACGATCTGCTGCCCGGAGCCGGGCCGGTTCAGGCGCTGCGGGCTGCTCCTCGCTGCCGGGGTCGCCCCTGCCCCGATCAGGACGCAATTCGCCCCTGTGACCCGCCGTTTTGCCTTGGCGGTGCGAGGGGTGTAAGCCCTTCCCGTCATTTCACATAAACGACTTTTCAGCGCTCATGCCGATTCAGAACCAGCGGGTCATTCCCCTGATCGTCGCCACCGCCCTGTTCATGGAAAACATGGACTCGACGGTGATCGCCACTTCGCTTCCGGCGATTGCCGCCGATATCGGTACCAGCCCGCTGACCCTGAAACTGGCGATCACCTCCTATCTGCTGTCGCTCGCGGTTTTTATCCCGGCCAGCGGCTGGACCGCAGACCGCTTCGGCGCCCGTAATGTGTTCACGGTCGCTGTCGGCGTCTTCATGGCCGGCTCGATCGGCTGCGCCCTGTCCACCTCGGTGACCAATTTCGTCTTCGCCCGCATCCTCCAGGGGGCCGGCGGCGCCATGATGACGCCGGTGAGCCGCCTGGTCCTGATGCGCTCGGTCGACAAAAGCGCGCTGGTCAACGCCATGACCTGGGTGACCGTCCCTGCCATGATCGGGCCCCTGGTCGGGCCGCCACTCGGCGGCTTCATCACCACCTATACATCCTGGCACTGGATCTTCCTGATCAACATCCCGATCGGTGTGGTCGGCATCGCCATGGCGCTGCGCTTCTTCGCCCCGATCACCAGCGAGGTCCGCCAACCCTTTGACCTCACCGGCATGGTGCTGGCGGGAATCGGAGTGGCGGGAATCGCCTTCGGCCTCTCGGTAGCCGGCCTCAATCTGCTGCCCTGGGTCGTGGTCGGTGGCCTGATCGTGATCGGCACCATCGCCATGACGCTCTATACGCTGCACGCCCGCCGTACTGCCTCGCCCGTCCTCGACTTCTCGCTGCTCCGCCTGCCAACCTTGCGCGCCACCATCTATGGCGGCTTCATGTTCCGCCTCGGCATCGGCGCGCTGCCGTTTCTGCTGCCGCTCTTGATGCAGATCGGCTTCGGCCTGTCGCCGTTCCATTCCGGCCTCGTCACTTTTTCCGCGACCCTTGGCGCTATCGGCATGAAGGCGTTCGCCCCCCGCATCATCCGCATTTTCGGCTTTCGCAATCTCACCACGGTCAATGCCGTGATCAGTGCGGCATCGCTCGCCGCCTGCGCGCTGTTCACCGTCACCACCCCGCTCAGCCTGATCATGCTGATCCTGCTGATCGGCGGCTTCTTTCGTTCGCTGCAGTTCACCGCGATCAATGCCGTGGCCTATGCCGAGGTCGACATCGCCCAGATGAGCCGCGCCACCACGCTCGTGGCTGTCAACCAGCAGCTGGCGATCTCCGCTGGCGTCGCGCTTGGCGCCTTCTCGGTCGAGACCACGATGGCGCTGCGCCATCTCGGCGAACTTGATGCCGGTTCCTTTGCGCCCGGTTTCATCGTGGTGGCACTGGCCTCCGCAGCCTCAGCCTGGTTCTTCTGGCAGATGCCTCGCGACGCCGGCCACGAAATCTCCGGTCAGAAAGTCAAAAGCCGGGAGATTCCCGGCCCTGGACCGACTGGAAACTGAAAATTGAAAATCCACCCTCCTGACTGCCGGGAGGCCATCATTGCGGCCCCGATCGCGATTCAACCCGCGGAAGGCATGTGAACCCTGATCACAGACACCAGGCCCGCCTGCGGCCCGCGGCCTCTCACATCCGTGCCGATCGCCACGACAGTGACGCACAGACGCAGGCAAGTGGCGGCTCACCTGAACCGAACACACGTCATTCTCGTGTCTCTCCAGGACTTCATCGGCCGGTTTCCGAAGGGCATTCACCCGCCTGCGGTTCCTCTCAGAACTCTCAGAGGATTGACCTTCACCACGCTCCCCCGGCCTGCGTTGCGTGACCCCCTGAACCCAGAACCCAGGCTGTCGCAGGTTCCATTCCCGAGACAATCCCTCACGCAAGACAACATCGCAGCTTGCACCTCCCTGACACCTGACACCAACCCGCCATTTTGCCAATGCCGGAAGATGCCAGGCAATAGCAGGACAGACGGCATGGAAATTTTCAGAACGCCTGCCTACATACTCTCACGCGCTGGTCCACGGGTTCAGCGATGGATCTGCAGACGAATTGTTCCCTTACCGGAGCACCGCAGGCCGAAGGATTGGCGGCATGACCTCGCGCAAAACATCGGTTGCATCAACGGATCAGGGCGGCCTTGGATAAGGTGATGGGGATTACCTCTGAGGAAGCTGCCAAACGTGAGGCGGAAATGGAAGCCAACTGCTCAGCAAGCTCTCCGGCGAAAGACACCCGGCGCCCCATCGAGATCTGCGCTGGAGAGGCTTTGCGAATCCGAACGAGAACCACAGGACTGGAACGAAACGGGGCATGACTGAATTGGCATCCTTGGCCAATCTGGCGGCATTGGCGCGATGCGGGGATTGGAACCGATTATGATGCCACCGAGATGGCCAGGAGTGGGAAGAGCAAGAATTTTCAGGTGCGAGAATGCACCAAGGGAAGCGTAAGAGAAACCACTACTAGAGCAAGAATGAACAGACCAAAAAGCGATTTCGTCACCGCGCTTCTCCAATCGGTGACGACCCGCGCCAACCACAAAACAACAGGCACGGATATACAAACGGCCAAGCCAACGGCGGGAGCATGCGCGTTTCGTGAAAGACCCAATGGAAGCTTGAGTCCAACGTAGATCACGAACGCTCCCATATAGATCGACCACGCAACCCAGCAGACCGACAACGCCTCCTCCAACGACAACTTTCGGCCAAAGAAGCGCATTGGGCGCAATACCATGACTACGGATGCCCCCAGCACAGCAAGAGAGCCAAGCCAAACCGGATCAACGGGTGCCATGCCTAATTCTCGGTGATTGCTGCCACGATCATCATCAGACCGCCTCGACCATGAAGTCATCTGGTCCGTCGCCAGGCAGCGTTAGCGAATTAGAATGAAAATTGCCACGCGCAGCGCAAGGCGTCCTTTCCTCAAGGTAAATTTCTGCTTTCAGCAATTAACGAAAATGTAAGATCCTCACCTCTGGAATGTGCTGCACGGAATGAGTAGTTTCCAATTCCCGACTACCCAGTGCCTGTTCGAAAACTACGTGTTTCTCCCACGCACAGCGTTTCCGCAGGTTGAGCCGCACGTCAATCAGGAGAGATTATCGCGTTGCCCGGACAAATGCACACTACGACGTACGTTTTTGCCGCCTAACAAACATCGTTGGTCGTTCGAAATTGAGGCCTTCAATAGGAAGAGCCTCCACCTCATGGATGTCGGCAGAGCCCAACTACCCTAGAGCGATCCTGGCGAGCGCACGCAAGTTGCAAGCAATCGCCGCAGACCAAACATATGCGTAGAAGTGCTCCAGGCCGCGCCATGTACAGCGATTGAAACCAAAGACGCGTTTCAAACAGGAAATGTTTGCCTCGACACCTGCCCGGAAGTTGCGAAGGCTACGATATACCCGCCTGCTCTTGGCCATTTCTTCCACCTGAAGGCCGCACTTCTTGTGGAACACCATATCGTCCACTCCTGCCGCCTTTGCCTCGTTCAACCCCTTCCGGCTCGCATATCCACCGTCGGCGGCAACCTGATGCGGGGCTTTACCATAGTGCTGTTTGTGCCGTTCAATCATTGGCATCAGTCGGTCTGAATCTGCGGGATTTCCTTTCTCGATGGAGATGTCGAGGAGGAGACCGCTGCGTCCGGTCGCGAGGCTGATCTTGTGCCCGTATTCAGTGCCACGGCTGCCCTTGATGATTATGTCCGTATGCGGCTCGAAAATGCTCACAATTTTTTCAGAAGCGGGGACCTTTTCTTTCTGAAAGACACGACGCTCGCACTGATTGATAACCTGAGCAAACAATGGCCTGTAGAGGTCGATGTCCGCCTTCCAGCCGATGCATTCGATCGAAAAGGGGACCGCTGTCAGCGCAAATTCGAGCCGCTCAGATGTATCGCGGGCCATGTCAACGAGTTCGTGATAGAGTTCCGTTCTGCGTTCATCGCCACGGCAGTATTGGATCCTGCGGTTGAGTATGTTCGCGCGCTTCCTGGCCACTCGCGCGCGCCAAAAAAGGGGAGGATCCGGGCAGTTTGCTGCCACGAGCAAGCAAACGATCCATTACCCGCACCCCGCACCGAGTCCGCCAGCAATGAATTGTCGGTTGGTGGATGAATGAGTGTCTCGACGACCGTACTGTCCACACGAAAGACCGAACCATCCTCAACGTCGATCTCGTTGGCGTGTCCGGTAATGACACGGAAAATCATTTGCATGGTAGATGGCTTGATCGCGGTAACATTCTGGTGTAGTGTGCCCTTGCCCGGAACGTAACCATCGGGAAGTCGCGCAAACAGGATCGTGCACGAATGGGTGATCAGCAATCAGCAAGTGGATGAGGTTATCGTAGCTGGCCTGATGATACTGCTTCAGAATGGCGCACCGCATCGCCGATTCTGCGGACATTCCCTGGCGGCCAGTCTTCTCGTTTTCATTCATCCCAAGG
>Ga0123357_10008439_pt1 | contig 12865 bp, 11 predicted proteins | sample TergutEmb28metaG_FD_89873 | JGI IMG/M metagenome (GOLD analysis project Ga0123357, IMG submission 89873) | Embiratermes neotenicus P4 segment gut microbial communities from Petit-Saut dam, French Guiana - Emb289 P4 | ecosystem: Host-associated > Arthropoda: Insects > Digestive system > Gut ... | reverse complement strand
TTACCAAAGACGAAATGTTTAAAATCCAGGAGAAGAAGCTGACGCTTCCCGGCATTTCCGTCGTGAAGGAGCCGAAAAGGGTATATTACGACTCGGAAGTGAACGGCCACATAACCGGCTATACCGGAGAGATAAGGCCTGACGAAATAGAAGATCTCTCGGACGAAGGATACAAGATGGGCGACTATATCGGCCGCGGCGGCATAGAGCAGGTATACGACCAATATTTACAAGGCACCGACGGCGGCTGGCAGCTTGAAGTGAACGCCAGGGGCTACCAGACAAAAGCGTTCAAATATATTCCGCCGCTCGTGGGCGCAAGCGTCTATTCCACGATAAACTTAAAACTTCAGGACGCGGCGTACGCCGCTCTGCAAAACAGTCCTACCGGCAGAGGCGCGGCGGTTGTCATAGACGTAAAGACCGGAGCCGTAAAAGCTTTGGTCTCCGTGCCCGGATTTGACGCCAACAAGATAGGCACGAAAGATTTTAACGCGTATGTCAAAGATAAAAATCTGCCGCTTTTTAACAGGGCGACTCAGGCTTTTTATCCTCCGGGCTCGATATTTAAAATAGTGACTTTTGCCGCGGGTGTGGACCTTCTGGATATAGACCCGAACGCTACGGAGTACTGCACAGGCACATTTGAGCTCGGGGACAGGTGGTACAACTGCTGGCTCAAAACCGGACACGGCAGGGTCAACCTGATTTCGGCCATGGCGCAGTCGTGCAACGTATATTTTTACCAGCTCGGGCTGCAGCTCGGCGTGAGAAACCTGGTGAAGTATGCAAAAAGATTTTATCTCGGGGAAAAAACAGGCATAGATCTCCCGAACGAAAAACGCGGCTTTGTGCCGAGCCCCGAATCAAAAAGACTTAAAATGAATATGGGATGGCTGCAGGGCGACACCGTAATTTTGGCCATAGGCCAGGGGGACCTTCTGGTTACGCCGCTTCAGATGGCGGAGATGATTACAGTAGTCGCAAACAGAGGAATATATTATAAGCCGTATATAGTTGACAGGGCGGTTTCTGCGGACGGGGAAGAATTATACAAACACGAAACCGAAACAAACCCGCAGATAACTCTTTCCGATAAAACGTGGGATCTTCTCCGTAAAGCTCTGGTTGAGACCATAGAAAACGGCACCGGAAAAAGAAGCCGCATACCCGGCATAAAGATAGCCGGCAAAACCGGCACCGCGCAAAATCCGCACGGCGAGGACCATGCGTGGTTCGTTTCTTATGCGCCGGCAGACAATCCGGAAATAGCGCTTGCCGTTATAGTGGAAAACGGCGGCGGCGGCGGGCTTAACGCCGTTCCGGTAGGCAAAAAAATATACGAAGCATACTTTAACGTCGTTCCGGAAGAAGAAACTGCGGAAAAAAACAATGATACAGGAAAAAAACATATTTCAAAAAATAATAAGCGGGACTGACATCGGGCTTCTGATTTCGATGTTCGTCCTGGTACTTATCGGAGCCGCTGCAATATACTCCGCCAGTTACAATTACGGAGTGTCGTCAAAATATATCACCGTTCAGCTGACCGCTTTCTGGCTCGGGCTGGTATGTATGGTCGTTCTTGCTAACTTCAACTACCAGCACTATAAACAGCTCGATAAAACCGTGTACGCGCTGTCGCTTCTTCTTCTGGTTTCCGTGCTCATCTTCGGCGTTACGGTAAACGGCGCAAAGCGCTGGATTAATTTCGGCATAGCTTCGTTTCAGCCGGTGGAAATAGCAAAGCTCATGTACATACTGGTGATAGCGTCGTTTCTGGATAAAAACTGGAAAAGCATGCGCAAGCCTTCGGTGCTGGTAACTACGTTTGCGATTTTAATGGGGCATTTTATTCTGATAATGCTTCAGCCGGCGTTTTCTTCCACGCTTTCATACTTTCTTGTGACGCTGGTGCTTTTGTACATTGCAGGCGCAGAGCCGTTCTATCTCCTGTGCATAGCAATATTCTGCGGGCTGAGCGTAGGAATACCGCTTCTTATAGAGTATCTGAAACTCCAGCCGTTTGTTATGGAAGCAGGTTCCGTCACGGGATATTACCTGAACGCCCTGCAGAACAATCTGTTTTACATACTTTACGCGGCGATAGCTGTTGTGGCTTTGCTTTTTACCGTATGGTGGTTTTTATGGAAGCTCAGAACGAGAATTTCAATAATTTATCCGATACTGCTGGGATGCGCTATCCTCTTCGGCTGCGTTGCCTCCATGTCGGTTGAAAAATCGCTTAAAGATTACCAGAGAAAAAGGATGGTGGTATTTTTATATCCCGAAACCGACTCGCGCGGTTCCGGATATAACGTCATACAGTCTAAAATAGCCATGGGTTCGGGAAAGTTTTCAGGAAAAGGCTTTTTAAGGGGCACTCAGACGCAGCTTGGATTTTTGCCGGAGCAGCACACTGATTTTATTTTTTCAGTGATAGGGGAAGAGGGCGGCTGGGTTGTCTCGCAGCTTACGATTTTGTTCTATTTCATTTTTGTCTGGCGCGCTCTTGTCATTGCCAGAGACGCCAGGGACAGGTACGGCTCTCTTGTGGCCACGGGCATAGCCGCGATGTTTACGTTTTACGCCGTAATAAATATCAGCATGGTCATGGGCATGATGCCCGTCGCCGGCGTGCCTCTGCTGCTGCTGTCTTACGGCGGCTCGTCAATGATCTCGTCGCTCTGCGCTATAGGCATTCTCTCATCAATCCATATCAGAAGACACACGTACCATTAAAGCCGATATGCGTTTGTAATGTGTGAATAATATATAATATTGGCAAACATTCATCTCTTCGGAGCCGCTAAAGTTCAAAATAAAAGTTGGAGGAAAAATGAAAAAGGTTATTTTATGTTTATTAATTTTTAGTGTGTCCGTTATCGGTTGTCATAATTCAGACAGAAAAGAAAATACACAAACTAAAAAAGAAGATACGCAAACTAAAAAGCTCTATGATAGAAGCGTTATATATGAAGTAAAAGGCTCTGATCTGGCAAAAAATTACAATAATCCGAGTTATTACGCCGATAAGGTTTTTAATATTACTCTTAGAATAGACTATGTCACTATGAGAGGAAATATTGTAGATATTCAGTATCACGGAGGCTTTGAAACGGATTATTACGGCAATATTACCGGCGGGGCAAGAATTGATGTTATCCTTACAATAGAACAAGCAAAAAAATATGATTTACAGAAAGGTAAAGTTATCAAGTTTGAAAATATGGTTTGGATTGGAAATGAGCAGCTTGAAAGTCAATCATTAGGGTCAAAAATTCAATTTGAAACAATGTCGTTTAGGATATTAGAAAAATAAACATAAACAATAGCAAATATGTCAAGGGGCAGTTATCACCGTCACCCTGACTATAACAAAAACGGCGGAGGTTATTATGAAAGGACTTGAACAGTTTTTTTACGCAAGCGTAGGGCTGGCATTAAAAGGAAAAGAGAAAGTAGAAAGTTACGCGAAAAACTTTGCAAAGAACAATAAAATGGAAGCGGCCGCAGGAAAGAAATTTGTTGACGACGCGGTAAAACAGGCCGAAGCGACAAAAAAAGATTTTAAGAAAAAAATAGACGACTCCATAAAAATTGCCATAGACAGCATGGGCCTTGTGACAAAAAAAGAAGCCGAAGCCCTTAAGTCCGAGATACAAAAGCTGAAAAACGAGCTGAGTAAAGCAAAGAAAGCCGGAAAAGCAAAAAAATAAAAATCTAATTTATGTGCCGGGAAAACCACGCTTGCCAGCGGAGCGGCGTTAAGTTGTCGCCATGCGACTTCGCGCAGAATGACGACTGACACCGTGTAGTCTTGCTACGCGGAAATTCATTTTTACGAGGAATGATGAAAACAAAGTTTATATTTATGCCGTCATTTATGCTGCCGGCTTTGCTGGCAGCCGTGCTTTGCTTTTCGTCCTGCTCCGGAGCTAAAGTCGCAAAACAGGACGACGCGCAGCAAAATCTTCTTGAAACGATAAAAGCCGCGGAGAATTACGATAATTCCATGGTTTACGTTCCGCCCAAGCCTTTTAAGATTTATGACGCCGGCAAGGACGAATGGATTGATTACTCAAAATACGGCGAGTTTCAAAACCTCGGGACCGACAAATATAAATATGTCGTTGAAGACTCGGAAGGATTGAAAGCCGCGTCAGGCGAAGGCATATATCCCAATACGCAGAGCGTTTACGAATCGCCCGACTACAAAAAGCTCGCGCAGGAAAATAAGCTTGCCGGAACGCACTGGAACTTTGTGAATAGTGAAAATTACCAAGCGAATTTTTACAAATGGGCGACTACCAGGGAAGATCACGGTGTAAAACTTTATTTTACGGCTCTGGCGCTTGAAAGAGGCGGCAATCTCAAGCATGCGATAAAAGCGTATTACGCGTGTCTTGTTTTCTTCCCGAAAGCCGTAGGCTGGACGGAGTGGAAAACGCCGTGGTATATCGGACCAGCATGTATTTCTAGAATTAAGTATCTCACGAAAAAACATCCGGAATTCGGAATCAAACTTGAAGGCGCGGACATAACAATAGAAAACGGTTTCGACAATGATATCAGAAACGACATTTTTAAAATCAATCCGGGAAAGCTTGTTCCGGCAACCGCAAAGGATTTTAAAAGGCAGTATATGAATCTCAAAGACGAAGGCGTGCGGAAAGTGACGGGCACAGGCAAAGTCAAGTTGGTACAGTACAATAATAATCATTTTCAGCTGACGGTGGACGATAAGCCTTACGTCATAAGAGGAATCACTTACAACCCTAACAAATTGGGCGTAAAGCCGGCCGATAATTTAAAGAACTGGCCGTACGAAGACGATAATAAAAACGGCCGCATTGACGGCCCTTTCGACACGTGGGTCGACGCAAACAGAAACGATAAGCAGGATGCCGGCGAAGAACCCGTGGGCGATTTCGCCCTGATGAAAGAGATGGGCGTAAACACTTTAAGGATTTACCACGCGAATATTTTTAACAAGGAATTATTAAAAGAAGGCTATGAGAAATACGGATTTATGTATCTTGTCGGAAATCTCGCCGGTATGTACGCGACTGACGTTGACGAGCCGTGGGACGTCGGAACGGACTATACAAATCTGGTTCACCGCGAAAAAATACTTGCAAGCGTGAAAAAAACGGTTGAGATGTATAAAGACGAGCCTTATGTTCTCATGTGGGTCTTGGGCAATGAGAACAATTACGGCGCGGGGGCCAATGCGGACAAACACCCTGAAGAGTATTACAAATTTATCAACGAATGCGCAAAGCTTATAAAATCCATGGATCCGCAGCAAAGGCCTGTGGCAATCTGCAACGGCGATTTGGGTTTCTTTGATTATTGCGTTAAATATGCGCCGGATTTGGACGTTTTCGGCTCAAACGCTTACAGGGGCGAAGCCGGCTTCGGAAATCTGTGGAAGGACGTTGCCGGTATGTACGGAAAACCCGTGCTGATTACCGAATACGGCTGTTCGGCTTATGCTCAAGGCTGGAGCGAGGCAAGAGCAGAAGAAGGGCAGGCGTCTTATCATAAAGGAAACTGGGAAGATATCGAAGACAATATGGCTGGAGTCAAAGGCGGATCCGGGAATGCTTTGGGCGGCGTGATTTTCGAATGGAGCGACGAGTGGTGGAAAGCCGAAGGCGATTCCGATCCGTTTAAGCACGATACCGATCCGCAGATGAGCGGAGCTTTTCTCGACGGGCACTCTTACGAGGAGTGGTTCGGAATATGCAGCCTAGGCGACGGTACGGACAGCCAGTTCAAAAGGCAGCTGAGAAAAGTTTATTTTATGTACCGCGACTTGTGGAAAAATTATAAGACGGCTGATAAATAAAACTATGACGCAGCATACGCATAAACACAATCATACTCATGATCTCGCGGCACACGCGGGAAAAAAGGCGCTGCTTATCAGCTTCATTCTGATAACGGTTTTTATGTTTGTGGAATTTATCGGCGGAATGATGTCCGGCAGTTTGGCATTGATGTCGGATGCAGGACATATGCTGAGCGACGCCGTAGCCCTGGGGCTTAGCCTGTCGGCTGTTATGGCGGGACAGCGCGGCGCGACAAAACATAAAACCTACGGATACAGGAGATTTGAAGTTCTGGCCGCTTTTTTCAACGCCATTACCATATTTTTGATAGCGGTTTTTATTCTTAAAGAAGCAGTCGCAAGAATACAAAATCCGGCGCCTATATTAAGCGGTCCCATGTTTATTATTGCCATTGCCGGGCTTTTGGTTAACATAATTGTTTTGTTTATATTGAGAGGCGGCAGCCATAAGGAAAATATAAACGTAAAAAGCGCTCTTGTGCATGTCTTGGGCGATCTGCTCGGCTCAATAGGGGTTATCATAGCCGCGGCGCTGATATACTTTTTCGGCTGGTATATAGCCGACCCCATCATAAGCGTTGTTGTGGCTTTTCTTATTTTATACAGCGCATGGAAAATATTTTCAGAGAGCGTCAATATTCTTTTGGAAGGCACGCCGGCGCATATAGATATTGACGAACTGAAAACCAAAATCAGCCGAACGGAAGGCGTAAAGGAAGTTTACGATATACACGTGTGGAGCATATCCTCCTCTTTTCTGATACTCACGGCGCATATCGCGGTAAATGAAAATGTCGACAGAGACGCTCTTTTGTGCTGCCTTCAAAAACTGATTTTAGATTGTTCGGGAATAACCCATGTGACGATACAGGTAAATGCGGAATGCAGCAGAGATTTTAGCTGCAACTGCTACTAAACCGGTTAAATAATAGAGCATCTTTAAAATTTTATATGTCGTTAATTCCCCTTCCATGAAGGGGTGGCAGAAAACAACGTTTTCTGACGGGGTAGTTGAAGTTAAAAGTAAAAGACACCACCCCGAACACTTTGTGTTCACCCCTCCATAGAGGGGAATTAACGGCAAAAACAATATGTGACGAAAACAGGATATTTATGAAAAACATCGGAACGCAGACCATAGAAACCAAAAGGCTGATTTTGAGGCGCGTCAAACCGGAAGACGCCGAAGATATGTTTTGCTGGACCGGCGATGACGAGGTTACGAAGTATATGACTTGGAAATCCCACCCGGATATAGAAGCTACAAAAAATTACATAAATTATATTTTGTCCAAGCTTGAAAAAGACGATTGCTACGACTGGATTATCGAGTATAAAGAAACCGGAAAGGCGATCGGTTCGATAGGCGTTTCGGCTTTGGATGCAAATTTTGAAAAAGCTGAGGTAGGTTACTGTCTTTCGAAAAAATATTGGAGAAAGGGCATCATGACCGAAGCTTTAAGCGCGGTCATGCAATATTTATTCGACAAATGCTGTTTTAATAGGGTTGAGGCCCACCATCATGTTGACAATCCGGCTTCCGGCAGGGTTATGCTGAAATGCGGCATGAAGTTTGAAGGAATAATGAGGCAGTGGAGAAAAGATAATCAGGGCAGGTTCTGCGATACAGCCGAATATGCGGCTCTTAATAAAGACAGAGTTCAAAGTGAAAAGTGCAAAGTTCAAAGAGAGACCGACTGATCCGAGTTTTAAGTAGTTATTTGAACTTTAAACTTTGAACTTTTCACTTTGTCGTTAAAGAGGGGGATAAAAAATGAATATTGTCGCTTTTTTGACGGCAGGCGTGCTCATGTGCGCTTTTGCCGAAGTTTCTTTTGCGCAGCTTAAAAACGAGCCTAAGATGTATAAAGTCGGCAAAGCAGTTGTCTGGGCAATAGCGGATTCAACGGGCGAGCGGGACACAAGCACTTTTTCATCTTTTGCCGATGAGAAGACGCTTAAAGAGTATATGCCTACGGGAAAAGTGCCTACTGCCATAATGTGTTTTTTAATAAAAACCGGAAATGAAATAATACTTATTGATACCGGTATGGGGTCCCCGTCAGGAGACAGGGCAAGCCGGCTTATGCCTGCTCTTTCAAAAATCGGGATAAAGCCGGAACAAATCAATTTGATACTGATAACCCACATGCACATAGACCATATAGGCGGACTTATATGGAATGACAAACCTGCTTTCCCCAACGCAAAAATAAAAATAGGCAGGATAGAGCGGGATTTCTGGATCGACGATAAATCCATTGAGAAGTTTCCTGCGCGCAAAGCAGGCTTTGACCTGGCAAAACGCGTGGTAAATATGTACGGCAACGCAGTCGGCGTTTTTGAATTCGGCGATACGGTCGCCCCTGGGATTACAGCCATGGACGCAAGAGGCCATACGCCGGGACAGACGGCGTTTATGCTTGAATCTGACGGCCAAAAGCTTCTTTTTATAGGCGATTTGCTTCATGCGGCGGCTTTGCAGTTCCCGAGGCCCGACATAAGCGGGAACTACGACATGAATCCCAAAGAGTCCGTTGAAAGCAGAGAAAAGTTTCTTGCAATGGCGGCAAATGATAAACTCACAATCGCCGGCGCGCACCTGCCTTTCCCGGCAGTCGGCAAGGTAGAGAAGAACGGCAAAGGCGGATACAAGTTTAATCCGGAATAACAGGAGCTTTTAATTTGGATATTTTTTTTGCTAAAATCAGACGCAAGGAAACGATATTTGAGGTTTAACAAAGGAGAGGTAGTAAAATGATTAAAGCGGCGATAGTAGGATACGGCAACATCGGAAAATACACTTTGGAAGCAATGTCGGAAGCAAAAGATTTTGAACTCGTAGGGCTGGTGAGCGCTCACGCAGATGCGTCAAAAAATCCCGAGCTGAAAAATATAAATATCGTTAAAAAAATTACGGATCTTAAAGTGAAGCCCGACATAGCTGTTTTGTGCACGCCGTCGCGCGACGTTCCCAAAACGGCGCAGGAATGTCTGAAAAACGGAATAAATACCGCCGACTCTTTTGATATACACACCAATATAGTTGATGTTCGCAGAGATTTGGACAAGGCGGCAAAAGAGGCCGGAAAAGTCAGCATTCTTTCCGCAGGCTGGGATCCGGGCTCCGATTCGGTCGTGCGCGCGCTTATGGAAGTTTCAGCTCCGAAAGGCATAACCTATACCAACTTCGGCCCCGGAATGTCCATGGGACACTCGGTAGCCGTAAAGTCAATAAAAGGCGTTAAAAAGGCGCTCTCAATGACCATACCGCTCGGAACTTCGGTGCACCGCAGAATGGTTTATGTTGAGATAGAAGACGGCCACAGCTTTGAAGAAGTGGCGAAAAACATTAAAGCCGACGAATATTTTGCCCATGACGAAACCCATGTGATGAAAGTTGTCGACGTCGACTCTTTGAAAGATATGGGCCACGGCGTAAATATGGCCAGAAAAGGAATTTCCGGAAAAACGCATAACCAGATGTTTGAATTTAACATGAGAATAAACAATCCGGCGCTAACCGGCCAGCTTTTGGTCTCCGTTGCCCGCGCTGCAATGAAGCAAAAACCAGGCTGCTACACCATGATAGAAATCCCCATGATAGACATGCTCTACGGCGATAAGGAAGAACTGGTAAGAAAGTTGGTATAAAACAGATATCCATAATAAAAAAGACGCCAAACAATTGAAAATCAATGTGTTTGGCTCTTTTTTATTTTTATCAAATAAATTTATAGTTATAAACCAATAATCAGGACTTCTTTTGTATCGGAATGTGATAAAGCATACTTATAATCTCGGCTATAAACCTCATAAACCATGTCTTTATATCTGCTTAATATGTTATGGAGATCTTCAATGCTCGGTATTCCGTCTTTTCGATAAGAAACAACTATTTTTGAATTCTGATATTTGTCGATCAATTTTTCAAATTCCGGAGTGATTTTATCTTTGTCCGTCCATGGACATTTAGAGACTCGTTTTATCGGAATGTGTTTATAATTCTTATTTATCTTCTTTTCCCAGTTGTTATAATCGGCGATACCTTCAAGAAAATGATAAAAATCCAAGTAATCCGTGCCGACGCCTTTACTTGAGATATACGGGGTGTCAAAATAAACCAAATCGATATTTTCCACATCTAATTTTTGGGCATCGTTGTTATAAGAAACGCATGCAGTGCCGTTTGAAAAAATGGCGTTATTGGCTTCTTTAACAAAATGCCTAAAATAACTTTCAAAACTTTTATCCCAAGTCGCTTTGTTGCCAAAACTCCGTTTCACGTCCGATAATCGAATATACAGGTTTGCTCTATGAAACAAATTATATGGTCTTTTAATGATACAAGATTGGAATAATGAAAAATAAGCGACTGCCCGCTTATATTCGTTTTCAATTTGCTCTATGTTGTAAATTACTCTGCCTAACCATCTATTTTCTTCTTCGGTGTAGAAAATATTCTTGAAAGTATTTTGTATAAAATCGAAACTTCCGGAATTATTGTTTAAGATGAAATCAATATCTTCATCAAGCAGATGTATATGGCTATTTTCAATCAATGCTTTTCCTATGATATGATTGAATTTGAGAATATCATTATAGATAACTTGCTTATTTTTTCTTTTAAGTAAATGCGAGACCGAACCCGTGCCGCCGAAAGCGTCAAGCGCTGTTTCAAAATCAAAATCTTTTATATTTTCCCAAATCCAATCGGTAATTTTATTTTTTGAACCTTGATAACGTGTTGAAGGAAAAGGATGAGTTTCATCAAAATAAGTTATACTCGTATCGACTAACGGCATAAACGATGATTGAATTGGAATATCTACAGCGCGCATATTATTCCTCGATTATATTTTTAATTACCTTATAATTTGGCGATTTTTTCTTATATTCGGCATATTCTTTCAAGTTAGAGTATGGCACAATCCCGTCTTCCGACATATCTTTTGTAAGATAGTACATCCAGTAATCGTCAAAAATCTCAATGCCAAGTTTTGTGAAAGGCCCTTTGCCGTTTTTCAATTTGTCAATATCGGTTATCGAGCCGATATTTTTAGTATTACCCGAGCCGGTTCTTGAACTTGCAATCTTATATTTTTCTTGGACTAGAAAATCAAAATCGGAAACAACGGAAATAATATCTTGCAGATCATTTATGGTATAAATTTTTTCTTCTTCGATTTTATCCTGATGCTGCGTGTATATTACACCTACAATAAAATGCGCTTCATAATCATTATACGGCTTTGTGATGTTTTTGGTGCTTTTACGATTTCTAAAGTAACCGGTAAAGGCTCCTAGTGTAAAGCCATTCACCTTTTCATCATTTGTTCTATAAGTGGATTTTACATCAACCGCAAAAGCCTTACCGTCTGCTCTATCAATAAAAGTAATGTCGGGATAATGATTTTGGTATTCGGCAAGTATTATTTCCAAATTGTTGTCTCTGGCAAATTTCGCGATAGTTGGAAATAGCATCAATTCAATTATTTTGGAAACAACTTTGGTATCAATGGAAATAGTGTAGATATTTTTGTAAATATCTATAAAACCTTTGACGACCCAATCCTTGTCTTTATCTTGCAGTACTTTAATATTGCCGAAAAGCGCCTTCTCTAACTTATCACGAAAAATTGTTGCTTTCATATGTCAAAATTATAGCATAAAAAGAGAATCAGTTTTTTCGTTGCATCTCAGTCAGGTTTTTCCAGTATCTTTTCGGCATGAGCGTCATGCGGCACTTGGGGTTTTCTCTGCCTTCCACGGCTATTGTGTCGTAGAACATTTTCCAAAGGTCGCGGTAGCGCTGCTCGGTATCATCCGGAGCCGGAAATTCGGCTTCGGAAGCGTCGGAAATGACGTATCTTCCTTTGGCGTAAGCGCAGACGGATTTGTGCGTCTCGTCGTAAATTACAAATTTCTCATTCGGTAATCTGAACACAAAGTGTTCGGCCAAAAGCGACAGAACAAAATTTTTCGGCTGGATTTTCGATATCAGCAAATCCCCGTGCGCGGAAAAACGCACAAAGCCCATAAATTTCTGAGCCTCTCGAGCAGTCTGTTTGACGGCTTTGGTAAGAGTAAGCACCGTATTGTTTGCAAGCATATTGAAAACTTTCGGGCCGGCTTTATAACCCAGGCGCATAAAATCAAGCATGTGCGCCTCTTTATGTTCAAGGCAGCTCAGAAACGCTTTTTCCAGGAAATCAAACGCTTCGTTTCCCATTTTTGCGGGTATAGATTTTTTTACACGTTTGGCTTTTTGAAGATTGGTTGGTATCTCGTACTTTTCAAATAATCCCTGCGCGGGATCTTTTGCGCTCAATATGTCTTCGGGAATTTCCTTGTGCGTAAAGCTCTCAAAGACGCAGCACAAGAAGCCGTCAAAGGTGCCGTCATACATATATGTAATGTTGCGTTTTGCAAATTCAGGCATTTTTTGTTCCTTATTTTTTTGTCATACCCGAATGTCTATATCGGGTATCTGCATTTTCTTGTCGTATATAAGGATAGGGCGCTCACATCTCGCGCCCGCCGCAATCATGTGCTCCTTATTCGTTGCACTGCGGCCGGCAGATCCCCGATTAAAACATTCGGGGATGACAACTTTTGTGTATTCTGTTCCAAAGCTTTGCTTTTGCTTGAAAATTCAAGCTGTTTCGGATAATTTGCGTCTTTGTACATATCAAACTCTTTTTTTGACATAAGCGAATGCAGGATATTGTCCTGTTTTATTATCAGCCCTTCGTTTTTTTTGCCGCCGCACGTGATAAAGTACTGCGCGCGTTTTAAAACCACTCCGAGCTTTTTTAAATTATAAAAATCGAGAGCATGGCTGCGGCGGGCTGCTGTTATTCTCTGAGCGCTAAGCACCCCTATGCCGGGTACGCGCAGCAGCTCTTCGTAAGAGGCTTTGTTTACTTCAACGGGAAAAAAGCCGGGATGTTTTACCGCCCAGTTGCATTTCGGATCCATAAAAGGGTTGAAGTTAGGGGAGTCGTC
>Ga0123357_10008438_pt1 | contig 12865 bp, 9 predicted proteins | sample TergutEmb28metaG_FD_89873 | JGI IMG/M metagenome (GOLD analysis project Ga0123357, IMG submission 89873) | Embiratermes neotenicus P4 segment gut microbial communities from Petit-Saut dam, French Guiana - Emb289 P4 | ecosystem: Host-associated > Arthropoda: Insects > Digestive system > Gut ... | reverse complement strand
TATGTGTGTGTGTGTGTGTGTGTGTGTGTGTGTGTGTGTGTGTGTGTTTTGAATGTAGCATTACTGTGAAAAGTATATCCTCTTAAGTGTCTCTCTCTATCTCTATCTCTATCTCTCTGTCTCTCTCTCTCTGTGTGCGTGCGCGTGCACGCGCACGTGCATTTTTTATTTATGTAAGCTTAATGATTATGTCTTGTTGGTCATATGTAATTATTGCTGCCCCTTATTGGCCCCATGTTATGTCATGATACTAAAACAGTTCATTTTGAAGTGGCATAATCTAACTTAGATTTTTATCAGTATATTGTGCAAGGCTGCCATCTGAATGTTGATTGATACGGGTGATTCAGGAGGACAACAATTTATAATAAGTATTCTGTAGTTGTGGATATTTAATTTGAAAAATTTGGTTGAAATTCAGTAAATGTCTTTAGGTGTGCGTTAGAAAAAAGAATGATGTTTTGACTGCATTACACATGTGGCTGTTACAGATCTGCTTTTGTGCTGTTCACAAATCCTGATAGTTTTTCTTGTTGATAGATGCTCCCAAGGAGCCATCATTGGTGCTGATCCTCAAATGGGGTGGGGAACTAACACCTGCTGGACGTATTCAGGCAGAAGAGCTGGGGCGCATCTTCCGATGCATGTACCCAGGTGGCCAAGGTAGACACCTCAGTGGTTCGTAGTCCAACACACTCAGTCTCTATTTAGTAGCTAGTTGCTCTCTTCTGCTTCCTTTAGCTGTCTGCTGTTTCTGTATGAGGAGACAACCCAGAATGTGGACCTTCTGTTACATACTCTGATATCGACAGTTCAGTTACACAGCTGCCATTTCTTGAAACCCTTCGGTGCTGAAGGTAAACTACATTCATTGCACAGTGTGATGCTGAGAAAACCAAACATCCACTGAAATTGCCACCAAGAACATGCAAAGTAATGTGTGGCCATTTAATTCCTGGTTATTTTGCAGAGTAAATTGGGCAGTTTTGGTACCAAAGTGTTAATCAGCTCTTGTCGGCTGGTGAAAGGACATTGGTTGGAATGCACATGTTTTATGTAAAAAATCTGAATTGTGTTGTGATCTTAACCCTTGTTGACTAATTTTTGTTGATGGTACTCATAATGCTGAATAGTTACCTTATGTAACGTTAGTAGTGTGTGTTTCAAGCAAAACAAATGATGGTCTTGTGCCTAAACTGAAAAATTGGTTTGGCAAGATTGAATTAATGACCTCTTTTGAAACTTTAGAGGTTTAGGTACTTGAAGTGGACACTGTTCACCATAGAATACAGCTACTGTATTTGTTGTAGTTTGTATTGTATAACTAGGAGAGCTAATGTAAAATAATATTCAGAAACGAACACAGATATCAGGCTGATTTATTCATAGTCATAATTAATTTCTCACATGCTACTTCTTAAGATTGGACCCTCATTTTATGTACATTTGTCTTCTTTCCCATATATGCTACATGTTCCACAAATTGTATCCTCCTTATTCTGAACACCCTCATAGTTGGTTAAGAGTGCAAGTAACAAAGCTCCTCACTGTGCAGTCCCCCCCCCAAGTTATTATCATACTCTTTGAGTAGCTGTCCAGAACACCTTAGTTTTCATGTACCCTCAGTCTTTGTTATAGCCATGAGATGCACACCCTGAATTGCACATTTACACAAGATTTCAGCTAAAATTGTATTTCTGTATGGGTTAATAGAATTTTTCTCATGACCCCATCTTCACCATCACCCAGCATTATTATATCTCACCTTTCAAATTTTTAAACAACAAAATGTTATATGTGTGTGTATAAAATCAAGTCAAGAAGCTAGTGTGCATGTGTGAGAATTACATTGCAGTTCAAACTTACTGTTATTTTTTAAAAGTTAATTTATCACATTTGACCAGATGTTAGTAGCATATGTGCTGTTGGTAGTAAACTTTAGGTATGCTAGATAGTAGGTTAATAATGATTTAGTATGTGATAATTTTGACCTACAAGAAAATTAAATATGTAATCCACTGAAAAATGGAGGGTTATGCAAAAACTGTCCTTCTGTGTGGTTGGATCAGACAGTTTCTTGGCTGACCACAATAAGACACTCATGCTGCTAGCACAGACTTCTACCAGTAGATGTATATATATGTATTAAAGTCAGCTGAGTCATTTCCTGCTTGGAACCAGGCTGTAGCACATGTGATTTTTGAGTAATTTCTAGTCAAGTACAAGTTAACCAGTTCAGATCGGACTGGTGAAGTACTGATAAATGCCCTCCTCTTTGGCTATATATTAGTGTAAAAGTTTAGATTAAAATTGTCAGCAAATTTACTTTAAATATGGCTCTGCACTATACATATTTTATCAGATGTCATAACCTTGTGTCTGGCATACATGAGTTATGTAATTTTATTTCAAATTTTGAAAATAACTATTTCTTCTGTTCCCTCTAAGAATTATTAAGACACATTAGAAGTATTGTTAGAATTTTACATTTTTGTTGAATTTAGTATCTTAATCCATTTTTTAAATCAAAACAATTTTTAGAACCTACAGTAAAATAACACATATTTTTATCTCAACTGTAAATTACTCATGGCACTGTACTTTTTCCTACAATGCAGTGTAGGGGTTTTAAACATACATGGGATCATGGTGGCATCAGTGAGCATAATCAAGTTTAGTGTGATTAGCCAGTTAAAACAAAACTGGGAAACAATGTTGAGCAGAGAGCACATATTCCTGTGTACAACACCTTTCCTTTTCCTTTTGATTTGAGGATGGGAGGAGTCAGACTGGAATTAAAAGAATGAAAAATTTCTGACACATCATTTCATCGTGAAGATAAGCACATTGCAGAACTTTTACACCCTTCATGATATGGGTTTCTGTATATTCATCAGTTAATCTGACTTCAGTTATTGTGGCATACCCATTGAATGTGACTGGTGCAGGTGAGTATGCTGGCACACAAGGTCTGGGCCTTCTTCGCCTTCATTCTACATTCCGCCATGACCTCAAGATATATGCATCAGATGAAGGTCGTGTCCAGATGACAGCTGCAGCATTTGCAAAGGGTCTGCTTGCTTTGGAGGGAGAGCTGACTCCAATTCTGGTGCAAATGGTGAAATCAGCCAACACAAATGGACTCCTGGACAACGACTGTGATTCTAGCAAGTATCAGAACATGTAAGTTACAGGTGCAGAAGCAGAGGAGACTTCAGAAGAAAATATCCCTTCATTTACCTGACATGGAAGGTTCATTTAATCAGTCAGCAACACTTGAAGCCTGGATTGATGGAGATTATATGCAATTGATTGATGAATAATTATCCATGCTGTGTACCCAGCTGGACCCAGCTTTGCAGATGTCAAGCTTATGCTGATTTGAGCTCAGACACTTTGGGACATCTGATTTCACTTCCAAATTTAAACTCTTGATACTTCAGTTTTAGATGTATACTGCATTAAAAATGACATAGTACACACACAGATCTGCAGTAGCTGTGTATATTGGCTTTCACCAGTAATGCACAATGGGCCTGTGTATGTCAAAAACAGTGTATATAAAGGTGCTGAACATAGCATACACACTCTAAAATCATTATGATTAGATGTCAGCCCAAAGTGTTGTAGCAGAATGCTCTAGCATTGTAAGAAGCATAAATATTAATTATTCATGAGCAGTATAGCAACATTTTAGTAAACAGAAAACACAATAACAGGGAATGGTTGTATTTGGTTTTTCAGTCCTCATGTGGCAAGCTTCCACATTACCGTATTTACTTGAATGCAAGACGGGGTGTTTCCCTTAAACTTCGTTCATAAATATTTGAGGCCTTCTTAAATTCACGTAGGAAGCATTGAACCAGACTGCACCAAACTGGATCACTCTGAACCAGACCATGTGGAGCCAAACCAAGGCCTGCATTGCAAAATCATGTGAGGTCTGTGCACTACTGAGACATTATGAAGCTTAGAGTGGTAATTCCACACCAGCATTGCAGGACAACCTATCAGTCCCAGCTTCAAGGGTGAAGAAGTCCAAAAGGGAGAACAGAGCATGAGGGAAGTTAACTGACACTTCATTTATGGGGGCAACCTTGTCCATCATGTAGTTTTTTTATAGAAGCATGATGTTTTGGAATCGGGCTCTATTTACATCTTCCAGCAAAGAAGCACATAACCTGATGTACCCTTAGATTGCACTATTCTTAGTCCTTGGGTACCATAGAAACAGTAAACTTGTTTAGATGTGAACTTGAGAACAGATCTAGTCCAAGGGTAGTAACAGGAAAATAGCTAATTAAAAATTAACTACAGGACTCAAAACATAAAACTTTGACCAATCCACAAATTAAAAGCCATAAAAGTAGCCATAAACTCAGACTGATCAGACCATGGACATGACACAAAAGTCCAGGAAACATATATTTGAATTCTTAACACCATCTATGGAGAAAATTGTGAATTTTCCTATTTTCAAGTAAGTTTATAAACCAAGAAATGTAAGTGTGGTATTTAGTCAGTGTGGATCATAATGGTATGGCAGAGCATCTCACCTAAGGTGACTGTGAAGGGTTTTAAGAAGTGCTGTACCTCCGGTGCAGTGGATGGGACTGAAGATGATATGTTGTGGAATGGCAGTGAGGAGGATGGAACTCCTAAAGAGTGAGTGTGACAAAGATGAAGACACTGACTGCAAAGATGGCAACAGTGACACTGATTGGTAATGGTAGATAGAATCTGACATGCTTTGTGTATTAAGTGTATGAAGTTAATAGTAAAATTTTTTTTCTTGGCAGATTTTTTTTGGGGGGAGGGGGTGTTCATCTTAGGTTAGAGTCATCATGCATTCGGGTAAATACAGTATATTGTGCGGTCAGAATGAGCACATTTACCGGTAATAGGTACATATTTCTTTTTATCTCGTGACAGGCTGTGTAAGCTCTCATTCTACAGGATTGTTGGAAAAACATATATATTTTCACAGCTCTGTGTGTAACATGTACTTGGTATGATAAAGAAATCCTTTATTTTAGGGGTGAGGTAAATAAATTAATCATAAAGTTTTGAATTCCTCTTCCAACAGCCCATTTAATACCTAAATGGCTTGAATTGGCTGTGATATAATGACTCACGTGATCTGAACTGCTTCAAGCAAACACAGGTGTTTAGTTGCTACATCCATACAAACTGTTTTGCTTCCACATTATTAATTGGCCAAGAATTGTTATAATCTCATTACACCAAAATATTTTAAATCTTTTAGGCATGACTTTAATTGTGGATTTAAGTATCCTTGGTTTTCTTCATCACCTCTTTGCCTTTCTCGTAAGCAGTCTTATGCATGTTATTTCAGAGGCACTGAAATTTATTATGCTTCTGTTATTGTAGTTAGGAAGTACAGTGAAACTAATTGATAAACCAGAATAATTAGTATTGACATTTTTAAATGTGTGTAACATAACATTGTTCTTTTAATATGTTTCCCACTTAAAGGCTTTCCTACCTAAGAACCACAAAAAGTTTGCAGCACAACAAATTATTCTCCCCTACTGTTGCATTTTTTGCATCAAAATCTTAAATATCATGTCCAAATTCCTGTTTGTTCAGTTTGTTTGAAGCATATGGTGACAAAATTATGCCATCAGCTTCTGAAGTGAATCTGCAAGGTAGTTGCAAATCAGTGTTTCACACAGTGTGATCTATATGCCTTATTTTTGGAAGTATCTGTCGTGTTGGTCAGGGTATGGATTGAGCTTGTGAAGTCTGATGGTGTTACCACTTTTACATATGTGTTACCAGCTAGAAGGATATGTAGGTCCAAAACATGGTTGCTTGTAATAAAGCTTAAAATTTTAGAGATGTAAACTCTTGGCATGTAGGCAATCTACAAAACAAAGAAATGTGAATTTAACATAGTGCATAGTGACTGTGTGCTTGTTTTACTTTTATTCAGTAACATGAAGTACCTGTATGCAAAATTTAAATACATTATATAGTTGCTTTAAATTGTTTGGGTGTACATTTTTCGTCCTGTGGAGCATTTAATTACACACATGATTAGAATGGCTACTGCCTCAAAAATTGGTGTAGTATGTCAAAATAGTATCAATTCAAGAATAGCTGGACATAGTAACCAAGGTGGATGCAACTTCAATTGTTCTTGAAAAACAAAAATCACTGAACTTGGCATTTCTGTATCAACTTGAAATATGAGACACCATACTGTGTCTGTAAGTCAATAGCTGAGCCAGAGAAAGGTGAAAACAGTAAAGTATGGGAAGGTGAAGTCCATACATATGGAATTGTTCCAGCTGGAATGGGCCCTTAATTTACTGGTTGCACGTGTAAAAATATGTTTTCTTGTGTTTAAGATTGTGTCAAAATAAGTGAAGAAGATAAGTGTTAAAATGTGATTTGATGGTGAAAATGTATCGTTTTAGTGCAGAATTTGCGTGGAATAATATATATTCAGGTAGACTGGATGTCAGTTTTGGTACATAATTACAAGATAATATTTTCATGCTGTCCCATGTAAGGCATTCTCCTATTTAATAAGCTAAATCTGTTTTATATTCCCAAAAATGTCTTAAGATGGTGTCACTGTGTTCACTGTCAGGATTTTTAGTATCTAAATGTTACTCATCTTAAACAGGTTTATTGTCACCTTGACAGGGCATTTCGTCACCTTGCAAGTTGAAAATATGGCCCAGTCAGAACAATAATTAGACACATGTTTAGTGTGCTGTTGCAGATAGTCAGAGAATGTGGCATAATAAAGTAATACCACAGAAGAGAAATGTTTTTGAGAACTCATGTTTGCTCAGCTGGTCAAGAACTTCACTGCCATGATTGGAACCCACTGGGTTCATAATTGTGTTCCCCAGCCCCTGTCTTAAGCTAAATGAATACAATTTCCACCATTATGTCATATTTCTGTAATAGGACATAGGATTGACAGTCTTCATGATAAAAGCTGTTCTGCTACAAAAATTCCATGTGAGTGTTTACAGAATCTTGTTGTAGGAGGTATCTTGGAAGACAGAAGTTAGAGATTGAAGGATGGCAATGAAATGCATTGTAGGGGAACAAGATTCACATATTGTGGAGTGGAATGAGGTTTTTGGAATAGGGTATGATTAAAGAGTCCCTGTGTTAGGTGTGATGAACTTCAAGAGCCATTTACCAGAAAGGTCAGATTTATTGTAGATGCAAATAATTAGCTAATTTTTTTTAAATGGAAACTTTCATGTAATCTTAAGATGATAGTGTACTGTTATAAACATATTTAATAATATACTAATTTATTTTAACCCATCATTTCTGTGTAATACTAAAATGTCTTTGGTCTTGGCTTATGTTCCATGCAGGGCAAAGTCTCGCCTGCATGAGTTGATGCAGCAGGATCATGATTTCACAGCAGAAGACCGTGAGAAGATCAATCCTGGAAATGCACTTAGCATCTCTACTGCACTAGACTTTGTTAAGAACCCTGTCAAATGCTGTGAGCATGTACAGGACCTAATTCAACGACTCATGGATATTGTGCACATCAAGAAAGATGACCCTAAGACAAAAGGTGCTTCATATGTATCTGGTTGGGGGAAAATTATTTTAGACAGCTGTATATTGAACAGTACATATTTCAGTATATACAAAAGTACACATTAAAGATATATAAATTCTTTGATTTACTAGTATGTAGGCAGTTGAAAGGGGCTGGGATAGCATAGGCAGTATATTGACTTGCTACAGGCTGGATGGCCTGGGGTGTGATCACTGATGGAGATCTCATCCAGGCTTGCCCTGGAGCCAATCCAGCCTCCTCCAGTGGGTAGTGGGGCTCTTCCCAGGGGTAAAGCAGAAGGGGCTTGGCATTGATCACCCACCCCTCTTTAGTGCCAAGGTTGGGACAGAGTTAGGCATACCTCTATTCCCACTCTGTGCATTCTCGGCATGTTACTGGGAAAATTATACAATTATATGCAGGGATATCTTAAAATTTTCATTTATATGTGTTTATTAAACTTGTGTTGAAACATGATACAGTTATCTGTGATTGTGTAACTACACACACACACACACACACACACACACACACACACACACACACACGGTTAAGTGTATGTGATAATGCATTAAGCAGCCCTTAACTGCCTGAATAAGGTCAGCAGTCAAAAACAAGGGTTCAAAAGAAAATCATACAAGATGCCAATGTTTATAAGAAAGGTGGTCTGTACAAGCATAGAGTATTAATGTAATCTACAGCAATTTTGTTGTGGTTCTCAGATGCTGTTTTGTACCATGGTGAGACGTGGGAATTGATGGGAAGACGTTGGGGCAAGATTGAAAAGGATTTCTGCACCAAGAACAAAACTTTTGATATCTCTAAGATCCCTGACATTTATGACTGCATCAAGTATGACCTCCAGCACAACCAGCACACATTACAGTTTGAACAAGCTGAGGAGTTGTATATCACTGCCAAGTATTTGGCTGACATAGTCATCCCTCAGGTATGCTTGCTGTTCACAACATTTGTGAGTTAGTTCAAAGTGGGAAAAATTCTCTGAAATAGGTTCCTTTGTTTATATATACTGGTGTCAAGAGTATTCACACTTCTCTTCCTTCCCATTGCTTTGTATACCATAGGCATTATCAGCAGCCATATATCCCAGCACATATTCTGTCCTTTGTGCCAGCCCCCTGTGTGATTCGTGCAGCTCTAAAAGTAATTTGCAATGTCTCAGCAATATTTACATATAATATGGACTGACAGCAGGAGAAATTAAGCAGGGCAGTGTTTGTTTTTTCTGTCATGTACATACAGTGAAACTGCAGTAAAAAGATTATGGTGTATCAAGAGATGTTTATTGAGCAATAAAAATTACCGGCACCATCGGGTTCTGAACATTTCTTTAATGTGGGAATAATACTTGTAAAATAAGGCTGGTTTTTGAAGTTTTTGTGTCATACCAAGTGACTTACATAGCCTGCCTGTTGTACTCAGCCTGTTGCTCCTACAGTACTGGCAGTTTGCTTGTGGTTTGGTCATGTTACTTCACTCATATGGCTGCATTTCTGAGTCTGACCTTTCTGTAGTCAACCTTCCCAACTCTCTGTTGTTACTAGTTTGTAGATTTCTGTTTTGATATTTTTATTTGCTTTTAAGTGCCAGTTCAGTTAAAATTTTTTTGGTTCTTGGTTTAGTGCCATTTAGTTTATGATTGGGCATTTTCAATAATTTTGTGCACGTTTTTTTAGTGAATCGTAAGCTTATCTATAGTGTGTATATGCTTGGACTTGAATACAAAGCTCTAAATAATACATCTGTGTGAAGTCAGTGGCCTGTCAAAGAGCAAACTAGAGGTGATATACAGGCCGACTTTCTCAACACGGTTCACTATTTTGGAGGAAAAAAAGAAGTATAATCAGCAGTTTCAAGGGAAAAGAGAACACAGGGTATGGAAACATGGAATCAACATTTCCAGGTAGTTCTGCCTAGAAAGATTGGCAGGCATACCTATTGAAATTCTTAATCATGTAATTTGTGATCTGCCATTAACATCATAGGACAATACCAGTGGAACATTGTAGGCACAGGAAATTCAAATGGCAGGCATTTCTAGGTATGAGGTGAGAATGCCCATGATGAATTAATGGCTTTAACCCTTTGACGCCTAATGACCCCTATAGTGGTCGTACCGAACCGCTAACCTCTAAACGTTTCATTTTATATATTTATTCAACAAATACAGGTATTGAATATTTTAAACATGGTATATACTCTCGGTTTTTTTTTTTCTTCAAAATGCAGTTTGTTTCATAATTCTAACATATTTGGTTCCTATTTTATTCACATTTTATATACAAGATGTGCTAAAATTTAAAAAAATAATTCCGGCTCCAAAAGATTAATGTGCTTGTTCAAGTACATTGCATAATTTTAAAACAAGCCATGACTGGTCCACACCTTGCACGTATACTCAGGTATAACTCCAACTACATGAGGTGGGCAGCCAGTTTCTGAGTTGACATATCATTCAGAACTTAAACCTGCAAGAGACATTTGGACTGTTCTACCTCATGGTTGGCAGAGCACTGACGACATAACAAATGTGGGTTTATATATGTATGTGTGCACATATGTAATGTGATGAGCTGTAGAACATATAAACAGTTTACTTTACACATTAATGCTATTTGAAACCTTGGCACCCTATAGTAATGCATATAAATTGAGTTTAGAAGATGTAGATCAGTGTTAAGTATGCAAATTTCAGTTTGTTTTTGGATAATTTTAGTACTCATTAAATCAGGCATTTTCCTGAACTTAACAGCTTTGTGTCACATCAAGGTTGCACTATACTGATTTCAGAAATCTATATACCTCTACTGTAATTTTCCATGTGTCCTATTACTCTGTGATATAGCACTCATATTGTGTTTCAAGCTGTAAAAATAATTCATAACATCTTAATAGTTTTAACACATATCTCTTGCAGGAATATGGGCTTACAATGCAAGAAAAGTTGACTATAGGACAGGGAATCTGCACACCACTACTGAAGAAAATCCGTGCAGATCTGCAGCGTAACATTGAGGAGTCAGGAGAGGAGACTGTTAACAGACTTAACCCACGGTGAATAGCCTTAATCAGTGTAGTGTAACGGGGATGCTAGCATCATTCATCTGTTCAGTTCAGATATACAGAGCAGATAGAGTTACAACCACGGCATAATTTAGAGATTGAGGTCTCGTCCAACAGTGTTAACATACATATGGAATATGTATATAATTATTTCTGCACAATAGTTATGTGTTACAATGCTGAGGATGACAGTGATGTTGATGTTCTGAAGACCATGCATCATGATATATTCTTATTAAAAAAAAACCAACGGGAAGCACTAATTTCTCAAATTTATTTTTGGAATAGGACTCTACATGTTTCGGACAGTATCTCTGTCCAAAACATGTAGAGTCCTATTCCAAAAATAAATTTGAGAAATTAGTGCTTCTTACTGGTTTTATTATTAGAATATGACAGTAATGTTGACTATTTATGTGGCACTATAAATCTGTGCCAGTAGGAAAGTATGCAATTCGTTTTGCATTGAACTTCTTATTATAAATTGGTACAGTAGATGATTCCATACATTGCCATGGCACAACAAAATAATATAAAACCCATTGATCGCAATATAAGTACTGTCAGTTGTGTCACTGGCTGTTCTTTGTGTACCGAAGAGAGAGTGTGTGTCTTGCAATGTAATGTTCTACGTCAACCTCATCCTTTGATCAAGTCTGCTGTAATTTGATCTGTTCTTGGAGATATGTACCAGTATACCAAACTGCACTGTGTGACATCTTAGAAGAAAGGAATGCTAATGCTCTTCCAACTTTTCACTAGTAATTTGATCCTCCAAGAATTAGGCATGGATTTTAATGTGTTGGCTACAGACATTTTAGTTCGTAGTATAGTTTTAACCTCATATACATCTAATAACTGACATAACAATTTGGTATGTACCCATCCACATCCCACAAAGTTCTGTCAAACCTTTATAAATTTAGTGATAAATTTAACATTACTAGCTGCAACATTTTTGTCCCTGCTGTCAGAATTTTCAAATTTAGTTTCAAATAGTTTAACAGTTTTTGGGTGAATATAATAAATCCAGTAAAATGTCGTTATATTGTAGTAGTACTAACATGTCCGATGTTTTTCAGTTACTCACATGGTGTATCAAGCCCTGGACGACATGTGCGGACACGTCTGTACTTTACCAGTGAAAGCCATGTTCATTCACTTCTGACTGTACTGCGTTATGGTGGTCTGCTTGATGTGAGTTATGTGCTGTCTTTATTCTTTTATTTGTGGAATTAATCAGTGTTTTGTTGTGAGCTACTGGCAGTATTGTTTGCAGGTGCGGAAGGATGAGCAGTGGCGTAGAGCGATGGAATATGTGAGCATGGTGTCAGAACTGAACTATATGTCACAGATTGTCATCATGCTGTATGAAGATCCAACCAAGGATCCTTGCTCTGAGGAGAGGTAGTGTCAAATTTATTATTCAGATAATTATTCTGTTGTTGAAAGTAGATGTGAAATAATTCTTGTATGAAATTCACATGTGTTTAGTACAAGATACTGCACAGAAATGGTCCTGAATGAGTAGCAGCCCTCCCTCCCTTACAGCCAGTGACAGAAATTGATCAACTTTCCAAAATGTATTATTTAAGCAGTGTCTAAGATGATGGACAGTTTCCAGAATAATGGTAACATGCCCTTCTAGAAACATTTTGCCTTAGAGTAGATTCTATTTCCCAAGATTTGCTGATCCTTTTCCATTAATTTATGTTACCAGATAAGGCATGTGTGTCTGACATATACATTGCCAACATGATTTGTTCATGAAGGAGGTACTATCTTGTACACCGTATTAAATAACTAACTCCATGGTACAGAGTCCTTGAGAAGTTATCAAGTCCTCAGCTAGCCAAGAAATTCCCTGCCTTTTAGGGAACCTGAAGGATCATTACCATATTCACCGGAGCCCCCCCTCTGGCCCCGTCCCAAGACAGATCAATCCAGTTCATGTCCCCCCCCCCCCAATGCCAGTTCTTGCAGATGAACTTTAATATTATCCTTCCATCTTCTTCTAGGTTTTCTAAGTGGTGTCCTTCCCTCAAGTCTCGCCACCAAAAACCTGTATGCACATCTTCTCCCAGTCAATACATGCTACATGCCCCCCCCCCCCCCCCCCCCCCCCCCCTTTTTTTTTTCTGTTTCTCATTTTTTTTTTCTCTTCTTCTCTTGGTTTTTTGTGTTTTTTTTTTTTTTTTTTTTTCCTCCAACACC
>Ga0123357_10008437_pt1 | contig 12866 bp, 14 predicted proteins | sample TergutEmb28metaG_FD_89873 | JGI IMG/M metagenome (GOLD analysis project Ga0123357, IMG submission 89873) | Embiratermes neotenicus P4 segment gut microbial communities from Petit-Saut dam, French Guiana - Emb289 P4 | ecosystem: Host-associated > Arthropoda: Insects > Digestive system > Gut ... | reverse complement strand
TCTCCACGCCTCCACCGCTTCCGGCATACCTCCGACGAAACAGTATTCTCTGTACAATCTCATCAATATCGTCATGAACGCTTCCGTTACCGGCTCATCCTTCGGTGTCGTCTTTAAGCGTTCGTAAAGTTCGGATTCGTTCATCGCCATGAGGAATTCGGGGAAGGTCATAGGATACATTGTAAGGAAATTGACCTTTCCCACCGGGAAGGACAGGGGCTTCGACAGCATGATCCCGAGCAGAGAACCTGCGCAGATCACGTGGTATCCCGGGGCCTCTTCGCAAAAATATTTCATCGATGTCAATGCCGCATTGCAGAATTGCACCTCATCAAATATTATCAGCGTGTCTTTTGTTATTTCGACATGATATCTCAGGCGGAGATCCTCTAATATCCTATTCGGGTCCATGTCCTTCTCGAATATCGATATCAGATCGGGATTCCCCTCGAAATTGAAATACGCTGTATTTTGGTAGTTCTCTTTGCCGAACTTCCGGAGTATGTACGTCTTGCCGCATTGCCTCACGCCTTTTATGATCAGCGGCTTCCTTCTGCCGGACGACTTCCATTTAAGAAGTTCTTCATAGATTAGACGGTACATACTCACCTTATTGCAATTCAGATATTTAAAATGTGAAAGTTACTGCATTTTAGATATCTGAAATGCAGAGTTGTCTGCATTTTTAATACCTGACACACACATGTTCAGTGAAAGACCCCTCCCCTCTGTTGAAGAGAAATAATCCATTTGACCAATTGAATCTGATACGATTTATGGTTATGTTCCGAAAAATGTATGATGACGACACTTTTTGGAACGAAAAAATGCATTGCCATTACATTTTTCGATACTCGGAAGAAATATGTATACATCATTTGCCTAACGCTTTGATAACAAACACCTGCTTTTCAACAAATTTGCCGTACTCTCAATAGATTTTTTAACTACGAACAACCTAACACATGAATAAGATGGTCAGAAAATTCTTAAGAAGCGACTGTGACGGCAAATCATGTTCCTTGGTTCGTCTTTTTCGATGTGAGAAGTGTGGCAAGGAATACAAAGAATTTGTTGATGCGATGAATTGCGAGAAAGGCCATAAAAAAGACCAAGATGCTGAACCAACGGATGTGCCAGATCCACTAACTTCCCAGTAATCAAAAAAACTACGCTGCGCCCGCGTACCATCTTGATCTCTTTTTGTATCATACGTGCGAAAGACTGAAATGAACCTTTCTGCGATTACTGCTAGGCATCATTTCAGTACAAGTTTCCCCACATCAATGTATATCCTTTTCCCCTCCTCAAAGAACATTATGTAGTCGCCTTCCTCAATGTTCATTTTTTCTTTGATCTTCTTGGGAATCATTATCTGATATTTTCCGGATACTACGGCCTTGGCGATATGATCGTCCATATACCTTTATTTCTTTTCTCACAGATATTTTGGTGCAAAGTAAACATTATACAAAGAAACAAAGAAACAAACATATATACTCAATGAATAATGTCATAGTGTTAGGTCGGGAGACTCCCAACCTTATCTATGGTGAAATTATGGGGTTTTTCAAGACAGATTTAGAAAAACAAGCAAGGAAGATAATAACAACCATGCGCGGACTTGAAGAATATGGCAAAGAGCAGCTGCGCGAGGAATTAGGACTTAATCGTGGCGATTTGATCAATCTGGAGAATGAACTGATTCCTATCGCAAATGGGGCCGATTTCAAAGACAGGGCGTTTTTGGATAGACTTGAAAGAGTACTTGATGAGATAAGTAGCGAAGAGCAGAAAAGAAAGACGCCCCCAACACAAAAAGGACCTGCACAAAAAGGACCTGCACTCAGAGGACCGACCCCCGACATGCAGAAGATTAGGTACTACGAATCAGGAAGGTATAAAGAAGGTTATTTTGACCTAAATAAAGGTGAAGTAGAATACAACAATTCAACGAAAAGATGGGAAAAGGTGAAAAAACGCTTTTAAAAGTTTTTAAGCTCGGTTCAGAACTGCGCCATCATTGTTGGCCATCCCCCGGAAAAGCAGAATTGGATTTCATATTCCAAGATGCCCCGGGGGAGTATCATATACTTGTGGAAATGAGATCCTCGGACAATGTCCAGTCAAAAAGCGTGAGTGTTTTCATTTCAAAGTAGGAGGTTTCGTATGCTATCGGGGCATTATCAAAGAATGTGGATTTTGAGAACAGAATTGTCAGCGTGCCTTGTGTGCGGAATTCATCCTCAAAACAGACCAATTAAAAAGAATCTTGCTGGGAATCGCTCAATACGTGAAACTTATCGGAGTCATGGCTGACTCCTGGCACCAGATAAAAGGCCCGGTATATCAGCTACGGAGTTCACAATATATGATGGTTTAAAAACTGAGCCGTCAAGGTCCGATATCTTCGCCTCTCCTGTGAGCACGAGAATGGAGCCTATGCCGGCATCGGAAGCCATCCTCATATCCGTGTATATTCTGTCGCCGATCATTATTGTATTCTCTTTGTCAACGCCCATCTCGCCAGCTGCCATTTCCAGCATCAATGCGCTCGGTTTGCCTATGATTACGGGAACGGCCCCAGTAAGGTATGAAAGCATGTGTATGAACTGCCCTATATCGACATCATACGCATCCTCCGTCGGACAAAGATCGTCGGGATGGGTCGCGATCAGCTCCGCACCGTTCATAATGTAGTGGTATGCTTTGTTGATCTTGTCGAACGTGATCGATCTGTCGAACGTCAAAAGCACGATGCCTGGATCTTCTTCGTGGCTTTTTATTCCAAGTTCTTCTATCTCTTCGGTGACCTCGGGGGTAGCTATGACGAATACTTTCTTCCCTGCCCTTCTTTCTTTTATGAACCTGACCGTGGCAATGGTTGATGTGAGGATCCTCTCCCTGCCGACGCCGAACCCCATCGAACGGAGTTTTTGACTGTAATATTCTCTCGTATGTGAGGAATTGTTCGTGAGAAAAACAAACGGTATCTTCTCTCTAAGCAGAAAATCTATGAATTCTTTTGCTCCCGGAATGATGTTGCTGCCTTTGTAAATGGTACCATCCATATCTATCATCAATCCGGACGGCCTCAACTCATCCCTCCAGATATTCATCTCTCAGGATCCTCATGGTGGTCCTGAGCGCATCCCTCGATTCCCTGCTGTAGATGCATGCCGCCGGATGATACGTAGGGATGAAAAGGACATCCTTCCCATGGACCTTGATGGACATCTTCGTGTTGGCTATGTCGGCCATCTTGCCTTCATAACCCAGAAGATCGCGGCACGCGGATTTTCCGAGACCGATGACGACCTTTCTTCCCGATAACTCATGGTCCAAGAAAGGACGGCATGCCTTCATCTCCTCTTCAGTCGGCGCCCTGTTCTCCGGCGGGCGGCATTTGACAGTATTCGTTATCATTACTTTTGAACGGTCCACTCTTTCCTCTTCCATTATCGAATCAAGAAGTTTTCCGGACCTTCCCACGAATGGTTTGCCGGATAGATCCTCTTTCTCTCCGGGAGCCTCCCCCACGAAAACTACGGGGGACCTCAGATCTCCGCTGGGCATGACGATCTTCGTGCGGCCTTCGCATAGTCCGCATAATCTGCAATCTGGTTCTGGGATCATTGTTTCTCCTTCACCAGCTCTGAGCCTTTGACCAAAGATAAGAGTGAAACACCGACCTTGGCAAGGTTCTCTTTCCCGCCGCCCTCTCTGTCAACGACAGAAAATATCTCGTTAACGACCGCGCCGTTCTCCCTCAGGATGGCTATAGCCTTAACACTGGAACCTGCGGTCGTTATCACATCCTCAACAACAAGCACCTTGTCACCGGGTTCCAGATCTCCTTCGATCAATTCTTTTGTGCCGTGGTCCTTTTGCTCCTTCCTTACCATCACAAAGGGGATCCCGGTCGCCATCGACAGCGCGGCGGCCAAAGGTATGGACCCCAGAACTATTCCGGCTATCCTGTCTGGGCGTATGTTTTCCGTCTGCATCCTCTCCGCCATGAGCTGAGATATGAGATAGAGAACCCTCGGGTTTGTGCTGGCTTTCTTTATGTTGATATAATAGTTACTTTTCGCTCCGGACGCCAGTGTGAACTCTCCAAACTGAAGCGCTCCGCATTCCTCCAATGCTTTTGAAATCTCGCTCATTTTCTCACCAAGGTTCTTTTTTAATACCGAGTTTGTAACCTATTATGTTGACGCCTCTGTGTATGACGAACATCAGCGCCAGAATGAATATCAATGCGGCAATATGCCATCCTTCTATGAACATCGAGTATACCCAGTGCGGGAAGAATATCGATGTTATCACGAATGCTCCGAATACGAAGTCATACTGATCCAATATCGGCGCTTTCTGGCCCCTTTGCATTCCGAGCCTTCTTTTTATGAACGCACCCATCAGATCTCCGAGTACCGCTCCGAATGAAAGGCAGAACAGGATCCCGATGTTGCCCCAGAAGCTGCCATATCCCCAGAAGTTCTCCGAGTCCCAGATAGCTGAGATCCCGATCAGGATCAGACCGATCACAACACCCGCGAAGCCGCCTCCGAAAAGCCCTCTCCACGACTTTCCGTCCCCGAATATCCTTTTGCCTCTCCATGTTTTCCCAAAATCGATCTTCGGTCCCCCTCCTACCATCGCAGCCGCTGAATTGGGGAGCATTGCAGGTATGAACAGCCACAGGCCGTTGAACATTATCAGGATAATTTGGGCTGCATCCATCTGGTATCTCTGAGCGGATTGCGGACCGACTGTATAAGCTTTAGTGGAGTAATTTCAGAAAATCGGAAATTATTCTCGATTTTCTGAATCCTTTACCGCCGACATCAGTCTCTTGATCTCAGATCTGAGTATCGGATAGTCTGTTGTTATCATACCCCATATCATGCTGGACTCGACCTTCCCATAGTTGTGTGCGATGAAATCCCTAAATCTGCAGACTGCCTTCCATTTGACCAGATCGCTGTTTGATGTGAGCCAACCCTCTATCCTTTTTACGCTTTCTCCGATCTGCATAAGAGCAAATGTACACGACATTTAGAAAGCCTGATCTTCCAGAAACGCCTCTTCGTCAAGTCCAAATCGGTCTATAAGATAATCAATATTGTCGCAGTAGCTCAGTATATCTCTCAAAACAACTGAGATGCTCATCTCATCAACCATATACAATGACCTCATCGGCGACCATATATTTGTAGAAATGGTCTTCTTTGAGAGCCCTTCTGCTGACAACATCAACCTCCGAGCCCAGCGCCTCTTCCAGCTCATCTATAAAACTGAAGAAATCCAAAATATTATTCATCCGCCCCGGATCGATTGAAAAGTCATAATCGCTTTCAGATGAATTGTCCCCTCTTGCTCTGGAACCGAACAGATACACACGCTCGATACCGTATCGCTCAGCGATCGGTGATATTATACTCATTAGCTCTTTGATAGAATAATCTGCCAAGCGTATGCCTCCGGCATTACCATTGCATTACGGCTATATGTCTTTTATCGCCCTTATGCTTCGGGAAAGTAGATAACCTCTTTAGCATATGTCAGCGGTATGCTCATACTGGACAGTTCTGCATTTTTTTCAATGGAAGGATTGCCGGATGAGGAGTTCCTCTGCCCTCCCGGTGTCGTCGATGAACTCGCCAAGTATAATGACAAAAGGCTCGGGCTTTGGGGAGACCTTCTGAGAACCTCCGACTGCACAAAAGCTTCCATCGAAAAAGTGATAGAAACCGCAAAAAAAAGCGGCGACCTCGGACGGCTGTCTCCCGTTGACATAACTGTGCTGGCACTTGCGGTAGATACCGGTGGGACCATACTGACCGACGATTATTCGATACAGAATGTATCCCGCATTATGGACGTCCCCTTCAGGCCTGTCGGAATGGCAGGGATCAAGAAAGTAGAGAAATGGAACTACCAGTGCATAGGATGCAAAAAATGGTTCAAAGAAAAGACGGATGAGTGCCCCATTTGCGGCTCCGGTATGAAAGCGTGCAGGAAGAAATGATCAGGGGAATATGCGTTTGCATCTGATGAGGTTGCCCATGCGCCTTGTGCCGAGGAGGTTCATACATATCTCCGTCCTTCTGTCTGAACCGAAGGCAAGAGTATCCGCAAGTTTTTTGTTACTGGCTGCGGTCTTCAGGGGCTTGCGGAATATTCTCTCGCATTTGTCCTGATATTCTGTAAGGCTGCGGCCGTTGGTGATGCTGTCCCCGGCAACCTCTCCGCATATTCTGCCTGCGATGAGGGCCAATGGCAATCCTCCGCCGTTGACCGATATCACTTGGCCCGCGGCGTCCCCGACCAGCATGCCGTCTCCCGATACAACTTTGGACAGCATACCCTCGCTCGGGACATGTTTGCCCTCCAGTTTTGTCATTATATCAAGATCATGCTTTTCTTTGAATCTATCAAAATATTCGCTCAGTGTGCCGTCTGCGAATTTGGGGGAGAACCCTACCCCTACGTTCGCCTGTCCTTTCTTCGGTATTATCCAGCTGTATGCTCCAGGAGCTATCCCCCCGAAGAACATCTTAACATATGGTTCAAAATCCCCTTTCGCCTGAGCGGTCACAGCGGGGTACGGTTCATTATTCTTCGGAAGACCAAGGGATCGGGCGACCCTTGAACCGGGGCCGTCCGCGCCTATCAGCACCTTGTACTCTATCTCTCCCAATGACGTAACGGCCTTTCCGTTCTCCGTCTTTATGAAAAGACAATCGGTGATCAGTTCTGCGCCCTCTTTCTCTGCCTCAGATACGATATACTTATCGAATCTGTCTCTGTCGGTAGTGTATCCTGTGAAATCAATAAGCCTTTCCTTCCCTTTGGGGCCAATGAGATTTATCCCTTTGATCTCTCTTAATCTGAGATCTTTCGGCATATCAAAGAGGGCGGTTATGTCTCCGGCATTAGGGAACATCTTCATGATCTCTTCATCCGAGGGGATCATCTCGCCGCATCTTACCGGAACGCCGACCTCCGGCCTTCTTTCTAAAATGGTGACCTTTACCCCTTTTGCCGCTGCGTATCTTGCTGCCGTCCCTCCGGCCGGCCCGGACCCCACGACAAGGATGTCTGTTCTCATCGGATCCCGCATCCGATCACCTGTTTCTGTCAACGATGTAGTTTGAGAGACCGATGAGGGACCTCTTTTCGGTTGAATCCTCAAGGATATTGAGCAATGGTGCTGAGTCTTCTGCGATCTTCTTTGCTTTTTCCAAACATCTTGAGACCGCGTCCGTCTTTTTTATTAATGCTATCGCGGCAGACACTTCCGACCACTCTGGCTCATTCTTTCTGAATATCTCTTTTATTGCGTTCCCGTGCACAGGGTCCTGCATGGCATATATTGTGGGGAGGGTTGGCTTTCCTTCCATGATATCGCTCCCTATTCTTTTTCCGGTGGTCTTTTCATCGCCGACCACATCCAGCACGTCATCCACGATCTGGAATGCCATGCCTGTCTGAAAAGCGAATTCGCCTACGTTGTGGATCGTCTCACCGTCGGTATCCGCTAGGAATGCCCCGATCTTTGCGCCGCACTCTATCAGTCTTGCGGTCTTCTCCTCGATTATTTTCATGTAGTCCCTTTCGGACACCCCTACATTGTGTTCGAACTCTTTCTGATCGAATTCGCCGGCACCCATCGCTGCGGATGCGTCAACGATATAATCGACCACTTCCGAAGAAGCGGAGCCTATAAGCCTGTAACCGAGAGCGAACATGAAATCGCCCGCAACGATCGATTTGCCTATGGAATATTTCTTGTATGCGGCCTGAGCCCCTCTTCTGATCTCGCCGCGGTCGTTGATGTCATCGTGGATAAGTGTGGCGTTGTGGATCATCTCTATCGCCGCAGCGACGTCTATGGCCCTTTTCAGATTCTTGCCTCCGCATGCGCGGTGCGAAAGAATGCACATCGACGGCCTTATTCTTTTTCCGTTGGAACCGAGAACATATTTGCATATCTCGGTGAGTTCCGGGTTGCTTGACCTTACGGTATCCATCATAAGTCTCTCTACTTTCTCCAAGTCCTTAGAGATGAAAGAATACCAGGGCACATCCATTAGTTTAGGGATGTTAAGAATCTACTTAACTGTTTTCTAACAAAAGACTGCCGTCTGACATATCAATAATAAAGAAAAAAATGTAATTGAAAAAAGTTTGTTCAGATGCCGAACAGAGCTGATGCCGCATTCGCGCAGAAGTCCATTATGAGCTGCGGGTAGATACCGAGCAAGACCACGAACACCACGCAGATTATTATGGCTGCAGTGAATGTTTTCGGGATCTTTATCCTCTCTGTGCTCTCTCCCTTCTCTATGTACATGATCTTCACGACCCTTGCATAATAGTACAAGGAGATCGCAGAGTTCAGTATCGCAATGAAAGCGAGCCATACCCACTGGGTCATCACGCCGTTATCGTACACTGCCGATGAGAACAGGAACAGTTTTGATGTGAATCCTGCCAGCAGCGGTATGCCTGCCAACGAGAAGAGGAACAGCATCATCGCGAATGCGATAAATGGTGCTCTCTTTGCGAGGCCCTGGTAATCCGAGATCTTCTCTCCGATACCGACGGTGATCAAAGCGCCGACCACGAGGAAAGCTCCTCCTTTCATGAACACGTGCGAGAACATGTAGAACAGACCTGAGGACACAGCGTACTGCGACATCACTGCCATTGCAATGAGGATGTAGCCCGCCTGTGCGATACTCGAATATGCCAGCATCCTTTTGATGTTGGTCTGCGACATCGCAACTACGTTACCTACGGTCATCGTTACCGCCGCGATTATGGCAAAGAGGTACTGAACTTCCTCTGTAGCGAATACTGCCGTTGAGCTTGCAGCGACGAATATCACGATGAAGATCTTGAACATCGCTACGAAACCGACTTTCTTAGATCCTGTTCCTAAGAACATCGATACAGGTGTTGCAGCTCCCTCGTATACATCGGGGGCCCACATGTGGAACGGAACGGCCGCTATCTTGAAACCATATCCTGCGATCATGGTTATCAGGGCTATGCCGAACGCCCAGCTGAAGTCCTGTGTGGACAATGCCGCCGCGATCTCCGCAATATTGGTCGTGCCCGTTACTCCGTAGAGCATAGACAGGCCGTATAAGGTCAGAGCCGTTGATAATCCTCCGATGATCACGTATTTTACAGCAGACTCTGCCGCCCTTGGGTCCTTCCTCTTCATTGCGACAAGCGCATACGATGTTATGCTTGCCAGCTCGACTCCGAGGAAGATCGTTATCAGATCGCTCGCGGTCGCAACGAACATCATACCAACCGTTGCCGCAAGCAGCAGCGAGTTGAACGCGCCATAATGCATTCTCGTTGTCTCAGAGCTTGATACCGAGACCAATACGACGAAGAACGCTACGATCTGGAACAGCAGTATCATAATGCCCGCGAAGGCATCATATGTGAATATGCCGCCATACTCGCCCTGGAATTTGTCGGTCATCATCACGATGTTGAAGAACATCGAGATCGCTACGACCGCTATTGCCACGGGCATTACCGCATTCCTTCTCTTTGTGGCAAAGAACACCGCAGGCATCAGCAAAGCGCCTATCAGCATTACGATCATCGGCGCCAACGGGGTGAACTGTCCGAATATTGTTGTCACTATTGAACTGTCGAACACTCAGATCACCCCCAGAGATAACGCCAACGAAGAAGCATATCCTTTGATGAAGCCGAGCGCGAGATCGGGCCAGAGTCCGAACAGCACTATGAGTGCGCATGTTATGAACAATGCAATCACTTCCGGCCTGCTCAGGTCATGTATGTGCGAAAGATCGATCTTGGCCGTGAGCCTTCCGAACATGGTCCTCTGTATGGCCCACAGGTAATATCCTGCGGTCAGCAACAGCGAGATCAGGCAGAACGCGATCCGCCACAACATGTTTATCGACACGGCGTAGCCGTAGAACGAGAATATTATGCCGAACTCTGCCCAGAACCCTACAAGACCCGGGAGACCAAGCGACGCCAGGAACCCGAACATCATGAATGTCGCAAGCAGAGGCACTTTGCCTGCCAGACCTCCCAGCAGAGGTATCTCTCTTGTCCCGATGCTGTGACCGGTAGCTCCCGCGACCATGAACAGCACTGCGGATATCAGGCCGTGCGCGAACATTTGGAAGACAGCGAACTGTATGCCAATGTCAGAGAGACAGCCCATAGCTATCATCACCATACCCATGTGGCTGATGGATGAGAATGCGACCATCTTCTTGAGATCCTTTTGAGCTATGCACGCGTATGCGCCGTATATCATTGCAAGGATGCCGATGAATATCATTATCTCCTGCCAGGACTGCGCACCTTTCGGAAGCACTTCCAGACATACTCTTATGATACCGTACGAACCCATTTTCAGCATGACACCTGCCAGCAGGACGGAACCTGCGGTCGGCGCCTCGGTGTGTGCGTCCGGCAGCCATGTATGGAACGGTACTATCGGCATTTTCACAGCAAATCCGAAGAACAGCAGTCCGAAGACCAATGTCTGGAAAGTACTGCTGAATGCCGCGCTTCCCGAGAGCACTGCCGCGAAGGAGAAGTCTGCTACACCTCCGCTTGCCGCTCCGAATACGATGGCGAATATCCCGATCAGCATGACCAGGCTTGCCACATGCGTGTATATGAAGAACTTGATCGCCGCATAGTGTCTTCTCGGACCTCCGAACCATGATATCATGAAATACATGGGTATCAGGGTCACTTCCCACATTATGTAGAACAGGAAGTAATCTCCCGCCATGTACACACCCATCAGTCCTACTTCCATTGCCAATATGAGGGCAAAGAAGTAGTGGGGCCTGTCATGCTCGCGGGCCGAGAACACTGTGGAGAGGAATACCAGCACGCCTGTAAGGAATACCATCAGGATGCTGAGCCCGTCCACTGTCAGTATGTATGACATCTTCAGGCCGGCGGTTGCTATCCAAGCGTGGCTTTCGTTGTACACCGAAAGGTCCGGAACGAAGAGCAGGATTATGGAAAGCACCATTGTGATGCCTGAGAACACTCCGGCTACGTATTTTGCATACTTCTGTCTCTCTCCGCCCATTGCGAGCGTTGCTATCGCTCCGATGAGCGGCAAGACCAGCAGAAGGGTCAGCAGGTTCGGTATTTCGAACGGGAAGTCAAAGAACATCTTAGATCCCTCCCGCGATGAAATAGAACAATACAAGGACCGCAATGAAGAGTAGAACTACTCCTATCAATACGACCGATGCATAGTCGCGTACGTTGCCTGTCTGCATTTTGCCGATCGATTCTCCGCTTCCTACGACCGCCGATGACAATGCGTTGACGGTACCGTCTATAACTTGTGTATCCACAAACTCCACTCCTTTGGCAACGCCGTATCCCAGCTTCCACCCTACCTCGTTGTAGAGGCGCGGGAACCACCATCTGTTCGACAGCGCTTTGTAAAGCCATGAGTTGCCATTCTTGTTGAATTTACCAGGGCTGATCGACATCTTGCTGTACAGCATATACGCAATGGCTATCGCTATCAATACTAGCGCGATCGTCAGGTATGTATAAACGCTCTGGAAGATGTCCTTAAGCCATTCTGACCACCCTTCTCCATGTCCAGAGCCCATCTGGAATTGTCCGGCGTGGATGCCGATGGTTATGTAGTTGTCGAATCCGAACAGTATGACGCAGCCGATCGCCGCAGCGAATACGGACAAGATGATCAGCGGTATGGTCATGCTCTTCGGAGATTCTCCGTGGCAGTGTTCTGTGCCGTGGCCGGTCTTGCCCTTGAAGGTCATGAACCACATGCGGAACATGTAGAACGCCGTCATGAACGCCGTTATTATCGCGAGTATCCACATTATGGTGAACAACCATCCGTTCACTCCGTATTCTCCGGCATGCATTGCGGTCTCCAGCACTATCTCTTTCGACCAGAATCCGCTGAAGAACGGGAATCCTGCTATGGACAGGGACCCGATGAGCATCGTGATGGAGGTTATCTTCATTTTACTATGGAGGTTCCCCATCTCCCTCATATCTTCGGTGCCTGAGGCGTGGATCACCGATCCTGAGCCTAGGAACAGCAGTGCTTTGAAGAACGCGTGGTTCACCATGTGCAGGCAGCCTGCGGTGAAACCTACCGCTCCTGCCGCGATGAGTGCATTGTCCCCGGATTGAATGCCGAGAGCCAACATGTACCCTCCTGCTCCCAACGCTAGGAACATATATCCCAGCTGAGACAGGGTCGAGTACGCGAGCACTTTCTTAATGTTCATGTTGTTGAGGGCCATTGTTGCGGCGAAGAACGCCGTTATCCCTCCGATGACGCCGACAAAGAGCATCATTTCCGGGTTTTGTACGAACAGGGGGTAGCATCTTGCGACAAGATACACTCCTGCCTTGACCATTGTTGCCGCATGTATCAATGCAGATACAGTGGTGGGGCCGGCCATCGCATCCGGAAGCCAGTCCAGAAGCGGGAACTGCGCGCTCTTTCCTATCACGCCTCCGAATATCAGGAGGCTGCCGAGCATCAGCATGTTCGGGTCGATCGCCGCCATCGCGGAGGTGCTGAACACTGTCGTGTAGTCAAGACTTCCGAACTCGAACAGAAGAACGAACATACCTCCCATCAGACATACGTCTCCGAGCCTTGTGACAAGGAACGCTTTCTTTGCTGCGGATGCAGCGTTGTCTGAGGCGTCGTCCCCATTCGGGTGGTTGAAACTCCAGAATCCTATCAGGAGGTACGAGCACAGGCCCATTGCCTCCCAGAAGACGAACATCTCAAGGAAGTTGCTCGATACTGCGAGTCCGAGCATTCC
>Ga0123357_10008436_pt1 | contig 12867 bp, 12 predicted proteins | sample TergutEmb28metaG_FD_89873 | JGI IMG/M metagenome (GOLD analysis project Ga0123357, IMG submission 89873) | Embiratermes neotenicus P4 segment gut microbial communities from Petit-Saut dam, French Guiana - Emb289 P4 | ecosystem: Host-associated > Arthropoda: Insects > Digestive system > Gut ... | reverse complement strand
GATGTGGAAATTGTCAAAGTAGTTGTATAAATATCTGTTAAAATACAGATGTCAAATGCTTAAATATAATTATAATATAATGGTGATATAGTTATTAACAATTATAACATCAGAACAATTACAATTAAGATGTGTGAGTTGTCACCAGTATCACACACTATTAACAAGATTAAAATAATTACAATTAAGATGCACGTTGTTATCATTATCGTATACTATTAACAGGGTTAAAATAATGCATCAGTGAATCAGCCTCTTAACGTTTATATTTTCCTGTCTTCCTTATATTCATAATATTCATTCATTGAGTAGAAAGAATGATGATATAAGAACCTAATTTAAAATATTTGTGACCATTAGTCAAAGCTTTAATATATTGAGGAAGGTGGTTAAAAACTTTTTTACCTGATATATAAGCTCGATTATTGAATTTTGATAAGTTAGCTATTGGATGGTGTAAATTATTATTATTCCTAGTTTTATATTTATGAATTTCATTATTTGTATCAAATAGGTGTTTATTATTAATTGTGTATAAAACTAATGAATAAATGTACTGAGAATATAATGTCATTATTTCCATACTCTTGAAAACTTCCCAGCAAGAATTTCTAGGTCTAGTGTTAGTTATAATGCTGATAATTTTCTTTTGGAGTATAAATACCTTGTTGGCGTAGGAGGAGCTACCCCAAAAAATTATACCATAGCTTATAATAGTGTATATGAGCGAAATAGATTACTCTTAGCGTGTCTATTGGTACTATATGTTTTATGTTCCTCAGTGCATAGCATGCAGTGCACATTTTGTTGAGTACCTGTTCTATGTGTTGTTTGCAGGATAAGGTGTCATCTATAGTTTATCCAAGAAATGTTATCTCAGAGGCGCTGGTTATACATTCCTGATCATATTTAATTTGTGTATTAACATTATAATAATTCTTAGTTCTAAATTCTAAGTACTGAATTCACATATTTATAGTCTTTATTCTAACTCTGATGTGAATTCATGCAACTCAATGTGTTTTGAGTATATCACTGTTTGACTTGTGTTTCACACATGAATTATCTTTGTGCATGTATGGTCTATACCTGTTTCTTTTGACATGTATCATATCCACCCGTAAATACAGGCATTCAATCCACGCAATATGCATATATGCATGTATGCGCTGCGCTGTAACACTAACAAAAAAAGTTCGTTCTATTCACATCATACTGGTAAAACTTGACATAAACATTTTTGACATTTCAAGACACGGTTCCTCTCCTTGTTACAAATTCTCGAATGGTAAAAGGTAAAATACTATCTTTAATCTGTGATAACAAGGATTATAGGTAATGTCCTTGCGTCCAACTAAACTTGTGCACAGTATATGCATTAACTTTACAAGTGTGGCAGGCTTGTCTGCTGCGAGCAACATTATAAGCCCACAGATACATTGTATCCACGGATTGATGCTGTGAAACACGTGTGGTTGGGATTCTCCGTGGTGTCAGTGTAGGTCGTGTGTAGTTTGTATTCAATAAGAGAAAATGCTCGTTCCAGACTTGGAAATAATTGTTGGAACTTATGAGGAGTTTTTGTTAGGATATAAGACCTTTAAAAAGGAAGATTCCGTAAGTCGCACGAAGAATATTCAATACGAAAACGGATGGTGGCTACAATGTTAAAAATTACACATAGTGACACGAATGTTTTCTTCCATTTTCAGGGTTGTTATTTAGTTCAGAGTTTTGCTGATCATTCCCATCGAGCAAGTATTCGAAGTGTGTGCGCAAATGGTAAATTTATGGCATCAGGCAGTGCGGATGAGACAATTCATGTGTATGACATGAAAGCTCGCAAGGAATCGGGGTTACTTGTTCACCATAATGGTAAGGAAAAAATGAAATATATGATGCCTGCCATAACGTTACACTAAAACTGAGAGGGTAAAAATTGGAGAAGTTACGGTAATAAAGGGAATAGAGCTTTGTTGTGCATTTATTATTACGCTGCAGCTTTTATAATGTTACTACAAACCAAAATGTGATATATGTCTCAGACCTTAGCGTTCGCGGACTTCCTCACTTTTATGCATCTTGTGATGGCATTCTTGAACTGCTATACACGCGAATATCTGTTCAGCTTATAGTTGATATGTGCCCAATCACATCTGGTCAGTGCTGTGACGGAGTATAAGTCGGTCCACATGTCTTCCTCTTTGCTGTTTTCTTCTACAGGAATTGTTGGGTTGTAGTTGTAGGGTGTGCAGATCTTCAGTTAAGATTTCTGTGCAAGGGATATATACCAGTCACTGATGACTGAATATTGTATGGAGTAGTGATCTTTAGATACATTACTTTCACTTTTTGTGTATTCTGATTGTTCACTGTTTGGTGTTTGTTATGAATCTGTAATGTGTGTATTACAGGGACACTTTTAAAATGATATGCATCAGACTACTTGGACAGTTTCCTGTGCCAGCAGGTGGTGCAGCAGTCACTATGCCAATTTGCTGCTGTTCAGGGTCTATGAGTTGTGTGGTTCAGTGCATTGTAGGTACTGCTAGATTTTGTACTCACCATTTTGAAGAAGGTACTGGAAGTGGTTTTGTTTGGCTCAAATACATGCATCACATCGGAGTAACATGTTCCTTGCACATCAAATTTCCGATGATCAACAGCACATGCTGAATGCTTTTTTTCAGATCATCTTCAGTGCCTGACTAACAATTGCATTGCTCCAGATCAGGCAGACAAGGAGGCTACAATCTTTTGGTTACTATTCTGTCACCACAAACACTGTGTAAATAACATATAACATTGCTTCTAGTATGAGCTGTTGCACTGTCATGCTGGAAAGAGGTATAGGTTCTCTGGCATACAGACGGATTTTCAAAAAAAGGTGTTAAAAATATTATTATAAATTTATGGTCCCTGGAAAACAATGTGCTCAGTAATCCTAGTTGCACTTGTACCACACCATGCACCAGCCTTAATGATGCAGCATGCATATGTAGATTAGCATTCCTGCTCCTGTTACTGTAATAGGAGTTTACATATCTTGTGAGGTGAAACCAAGCTTCATCACTGAGCAGAATGTGTGTGGGATCTGTATATTTCTCCAGCATGCATACTATGAAGGTACCATTTCACAAAATTGCTTTGTATCATGGTCTGTAATGTGTGTGTGTGTGTGTGTGTGAGTGAGAGACACACAGTTGTCTTACACTGGTGTAAATGCGTTGCGTTGCATGTCATGCCGATGTTGAAGACAAATCCATTTGCTGTAAGTCATGCCAGTGATTTTTATGGTGTTGTCTCCATCGTAGCATCAATTTTTTTCAGTTTTTCTTCAGTATATGTTGTTTTTTATTTTGCTACTAGGTAGAGTGGAACCTGTTGCCTGTAATGTGTCGTATAATTGTGAATGACTCTCCTGTATGGAACAGATGCATCAAGAAACGTTTGTCAGAATTTATGATGAACTTCTTATAGGGATTGTATTCAGTGTGTGTATCATAAGACATATGTAAAGCTATGACAGAATCCATGAAGTGACACTTATGACTTACACAGAGTCCATTTATCCTCCCTGATATGTGATGTGAGAATTAGCTAGTGAGAGAGCTAGTGTATAATATAAGTGACCTGGCAGGAAGTGGCTGTGACTGTGGACATTTAAAATATTGGCCCTTTAGGCTGGGGGCTTTTTTGGCCTTGAATATTGTTGTTACCTTTTTTGACTTACAGGGCATGCCAGAGTACTGGTCTCCTGTATTGCTCCTAATACTGCTACTGTTCTGTCTTTCATATGTTGTGTGAGTGATATTCTGGGTATTGGAAATATAATGTGTTAGATGTACTGATTCCTACCTTTTCTTGCTCAAGAAAGATGGTGTTCACACCTTTCATCCCTCCCTCCCTCTCACCCTCCCAAAAAACCATTATTGCTCTTTTATTTCACTCATTTTGGACTCACTTGTTTCTGCCCAGTATGTTGATTTGTTCACCCAGATAAGCTTACCATTCAGGGAAGATAAACAACTTACCTGAGGAAGCAGAACAACATACTCATGTACAGTCTGCTCTAACCGTAATGGAATAGTTTAAAGCAGACTGCTAAAATGAATAATTTCAAGAATGAAAATATAAAGTGGTAAGGATGAAATTTAAGAAGGATCAAAAGACTTAGATATGTAAAAATGGATTGTTTCAAAACTTCAGTCACTGTTAGCTGGATTCGTTGTTAATTATGTGCTTTCTGTTTGACCTTCCTAACTTTAAAAATGGATGAAACACAACGGATGATATGAACAGGTGGAATAATGGGCATTTGAATTGAAAATAGCCCTGGCCATCAGCAACTTAGTTGAGATTTAAATGATGTTTGCTTAGGGTTAGTAGATGATTTTGTGTTCCAATCATGTCACATTGTATTGATTGATATGGTCCTGTGCAGGGTGTCAAAGACATGGTTTTAGGATATAGCCAGTGTCATGAGGCCTTCATGTGGTACTTGCAAATCCTGTCTGGGCCAGCTGCATCCATTGGAGCAGCAGTACAGTATGTCATCATCAGTTTTCATTTCACCCTTATCATCTACAGCCTTTAATGTTTAGCCACCACTTGTCTACTTGCATACTTGCATATATATATATATAGGATGCAAGTACTGCTATCACCCAAAGACTGCATTCCATATGTTCAGTCATCAGATATATGTACTGAGTCTTTTGAGATATGCAGCACATTCTCCATGTTTCCTTCACAAAAATGTCATGTATTTCGTAATGATATCGTTTTTGGTTCATAAAATATTCACGGCCAACATAAAGGATTTGCAAAAATTTAAATGTTCAGGTCCATGGCCAAAGGGTTAAATTGGACCATAACAGCTGATGGCTGGGGTTTTTGTTCTTTTCATTTTAAATGCCCATTTCAACACCTCCTAATTTAAAATTTGGTTAATGTTGCTATGGGCATTAAATTGAAGATTGTGAATGGGAGATTGTCTGATATGTAGAATTGTCTTAGTTTTGGATATGTACACTATTAAGATAATTTAGTCCTTTTGTCTGAATGTAACAACCTGAGAACTGTGGAATGGGTTTTTGTGGAATTTTATATTTGGAGAAAATTTCAGGAAAATTTTTCAATCCACTTTACTTTTCATTTATATCAGACACTTGTAACAGCCACTCTATATATAGACCTATGCGTACTGGACATATCTGAAGTGTAAAAGGTAAAGGTAAAGTGCACCCTTGTACAGGCACTGAGGCTCTGTACAGGCCGTATGGCCCATAAGGAGAGTAGAGGTATAGCTGTACTCTTTCTTGACCATGGCACTAGAAGGGGGTGAGGGGTCAGTGTCACGCCCCAGCTGCTCTTTACCCCTGGGAAAGACCTGGTACCCATTGTACAGGAGGCTGGGTGGGCCCCAGGGCTGGTCTGGACAGGTGCGGAAAATCTCGCCCCCACCGGGATTCAATCCCCGGACCGTCCAGCCTTTAGCCAGTCGCTATACCGACTACACTACCCAGCCCACATATGAAGTGTAATTTACTAAATATCTATTGAAATGAATAGTGTTCAGAGAGAATGAAGCACACATTTGTGTTTTGTACATTTTTTTTCTGTAAGTGTAGTTGTTGGTAAGATAGGTAAGTTTCATACTGAGTTTGCATTCAAATATTTAAAATCATTATTGGTCATAATCATGTTTACTGATAATGGCGCTTGGAGAATGATAAGAGTGTCTCGAAATCAGGTGTTTTATGTTTTTGTGTAGTGCTGTAATGTAATATGACTTTGAAGTATATATTAAATAAGTTATGTGTATATATATATATATATATATATATATATATATCAATATGTAATTCTTCACACTGAAGCTTGTTGTTAACCCTTCAGTCATTCAGTACGTCTTTTACTTCTTGCTGGCTTGGAAACATATTATCTGACAGTGAATACTTGCACATGACTTAATGCCTATATGTACAAGGGCGGGGTGTCAGTAGTCTTACTTTGTGCAGCTCAATGAATGGCTTACTTCCAGGGGTTATCACATAGTGAATGAACTTGTTGTTATATGTACACTGTACACTCTTACAATTTTGTTTGTAACTGTATGAGTAAACTTTCAACCTTTTATTGTAAGTGTTATTCCTTAAAGTGTTAGTTATTTTGTGTTAGGATATAGATGGCGAAAGTGGCTGTGTCCTGGACAGAGAAGGATATAAATCTGTATGCAGTACAGCATGCACTATACTAATTAATCTGTCGTGGTGGTATCCTAGTAGAGTTTGATGGTGTTCTTGAGCACTTGTTGTTTGGTATCGAGTTTAGGGCAATGTATTAGATGTTCCTTGTCCATGGTGGAGTTTGGCATTTGGAAAACTGTGCACTCACAAGATTCATATATGCTCCTTCAGGCAGTACTAATTAATCTTGTAACATGGAAATTAACTAATGTGAAACTTTTATGCAGGTACTGTAAATTGCCTGTCATTTTCACCAAACGGATCTCATTTACTGAGCGGTGCTGATGATGGCAGTATAGCTGTAGTCCGAACTGGAAGTTGGCAAGTGGAGAAAGTGTTTGCCAAAGCTCACAAAGGGGAAGGTAAGCTGCTGGAAGTTGGCAAGTGAAGAAAGTGTTTGCCAGAGTCCACAGAGGGAAATGTAAGCTGGTTGAATATAAATTATATGGAACAAGCAAATAGGCTGTATTTATAATACTGTAGTCAAAGGAAATGTGTTATAATGGTCCCAGCCATGACATCAATTTTTTTAGAAGTTATATTTTACTGATGGTGGGCTTGTCTTGTATTTCAGCTGTGACATCCCTGAGTGTCCACCCAAGTGGAAAATTAGCTTTGTCAGTGGGCTGTGATGCTGCTCTTCGAACCTGGAATCTCGTCAAGGGTCGACAGGCCTACGCTACCAACTTGGGAAAGTAAGTGTAATTATGCCTCTGGTTTACAGTCTGATATATTCAGCACTTAAGCATTGATGTACGTCATGGCAATGGGATGTCCAACTGTTTGTGTTTTATTAGTTACTTTGATGTAATTTTCTTATTTGTTTGAATCAGTGGATGAAAAATTTCCAGTCTGTTGTGTCTTCCCACAGTGCTTTCTTTCTCCTCTCTCTTCAGCCCCTTTGTCTTTTTCCCTTATATTGGACAGTACTTGGCTGATCCATTGTTTCTGTGTTCTCCCGTAAGTCTTCCCTTTAACTTTTAATTCTCATACTTTTTTTAGTGCCCTTGTTCCATCCATTCTTTTTCCATGATCACACCATTGCAATTAATTAATAAACTCCATTAAAACGTTTGATTCAAACCTCTCTGTAAAGTGTTATTAGCAGTTCTACCCCATTTCATTTTCCCTTCATTAGTTCTCAGAATTTCATATCAGATGTTTTTGCTTTGCTTTTGTGTTTCTCTTTTGAAGGGTCCATATTTCAGAATTAAATTAAATTAAGTGTACTTTATTGAGTGTTATTTCACATTGTTTTGGAGTATCTGTGTTCAGTAAAGCTCATGTTATTGTAACATAATAGAATTTAGAACTGTTTTATATTTTTCTCCTGATCTGATTGACTTTGGTAGCTGGGGAGATGAAAACAAACAATTTACTTACTGGACAATACGTGTCATGTAGCAGTTTACCATAAGTTTGAGATATATAGAGTGTCTCCCAACAAGAGCGCAAGATTTAAAGTGCGCGCCATTGTCGTTCTGTTAGGTTGGTGGCACTGAAAATTTAACATCTGCCATTTGTCATCCCATATTTAATCGCAGTGTGTGTACTTTGCACTGAAATAAAAATATCAGTACTTTTTTAATAAATGGTGCATTTTTTTACCAATTAAATCTTGTGCTCTTGTTGGGACACACCATAAATGTTTTAAATATTTTGATTAAATTTATTTGGACATTTTGGAAAGTCCAAAAATAGGTCTCTGCCAGTTGGTTGATACACTGCAGTGCAATAAATATTAATTCTTACCTAACATGATCAGAAGCAGTATTATTGAAATTGTGGAATTGTGTTGATTTTCTGTAAACTGTGTTTTTGTTTGTTTGAAGGAATCACACTAACAAGGGAAGAGCTGTATCTTGTTTACTGTGGTCAGCAGATGGCAGCATGTATGTTGTAGCTGTTGGTGCTGAAGTGTATGTTTATGATGTACAAACTGCTGGTATTATTCACACTGTCCAATTGGCAAGGAAGGTCACTTGCGTATGTTTCTGTCAGGTAAATTCAAGTTGGGAGTGTTTCAAATCTTGGTAGATAACTTTTGCAAAATACAGGTCTTCCACGATTGTATGCATAGTTTCATCTCAAAAACAGTTTTCGTGGCGTGAAGTCATGTAGATCACAACTAATTGGCTTGTAAGGATTAATTTCTGTCTTTTTCTCTTTCTTAAACACTAAGTAACATGTCTTCCCACTTTTTACAGTTATAGTAAAAACAAACTACAAGTCACAAAGAACCAACACTGTTTACACTATTTGTCCATTCAGTAACATCAAATTGACTAGACACGTCAACACAACAAATATTTATTGGAGAATATAGGCTACATATTTCGACCTGTTAACAGGTCATTGTCAGGCCTCCATCGGAATAAGTCTCAGGTGCTGTTTAGATATTGGGATCCCAATATTTTTACAATCGTGAATGTACATAAATACTGATACTGGATAAAATGTGAAACATATAATGTCTGGTTAAAACAAATTAAAACAAGAGTAGGTATTGACACTATGGACTGGTTTTGTAACCCTTAGAGTGCTCACTGGATGACAAAACCAGTCCATTGTTTCAGATATCTACTCTTGTTTTAATTTGTTTTAACCAGACATTATATGTTTCACATTTTATCCAGTATCAGCTTTTATGTACGTTCACAATTGTAAAAATATTGGGATCCCAATATCTAAACAGCACCTGAGACTTATTCCGATGGAGGCCTGATGATGACCTGTTAACAGGTCGAAACATGTAGTCTATATACTCCAATAAATATTTGTTGTGCTGACGTGTCTAGTCAATTTGTTATTTAGTTCATTAGAGCACTTCATGATGCCCTCCTTGAAGCATTCAGTAACAGTTTATTGTTACTCCAGCATGTTTGAAGCCATTTTACATGATCATTCTCAGGGAGTGTTGTTTAATAGACATGTGACCAGGGTTTTCATTAATAAGTCTGGGGTGGCTAGCAGTTTTTTATGGCATAAAAATATATACATTTACACAAAGTTTGGTTTTATTGTCTTGTTTTCTTTGTTCTTATAATTCAGAGATCTTTATATTAATTTACACTATGGTATTAGATTACATGCTTTTAAAAAATGCTCCCTGAAGATGACCGTATAAGACGGGACGAAACATGTTGGAGTAATAGTAAATGGTTTCTGATCTCACAGCTGGGTGTGTACAGTGTTGGTGCTTTGTGACTTATGTGTTGGAAGGTTACACAGTCTTAGTTGGAACAGTAAAAGAAGTAGCAAATATAACACTCATCAGTCACATGAAGTGTAGGTGGTGTGCTGAATGGATGGGTGCATGATGTGGTAAATCAGTCATTGGGCTGCAGGGGCAGAATGTAGTGGCATTACTTGTTCAATACCAATCTTGCCAGCTAGCTGGTGGTGTCCAATTTCATTGTAATGTGTGACGGTTACAGGGCACTGTACTTGCTATTGGAGATGATGGTGGAACGTTGTCATTTCACAGTATCTCTGACAAAAAGCAGCTAAATACACTTGTGGCACATGAACAGAGAATCAAGTGTGTAAGTTCTGTCAGCATCGAACAAGATAACTTTGTAGTCTCAGCTTCCAGTAGTGGCCATATCAAGCTGTGGAATTATAAGGTAATTTGTCTTGATTACTGCTGAAAAGCTCACCAACAAACATTTGTTGTACTTGTTAAGAATATCTGTTGTAAGTAATAGATCAGTAGCTTGAACACCTATACAGAAATACCAGTGTATACGTAGCACTAACCCTTTGGTGCCAGAGTTTAGTGCCCAGTGCGTTCTGCAAAATACGAGGGATTTAAATATTCACCCATTACTTCACATGTTCTTGGGCAGCAGCATTAGGTTAGGTTTGGTTTGTTAGCATCACACTGCGAATAAACTAAAGTTGACTTTTGGTGCTTGGGCAGCAACGATAGGTTAGGTTTGGTTTGTTAGTATCACACTGCAAATAAACTAAAGTTGACTTTTGGTGCTTGAGCAGCAACGATAGGTTAGGTTTGGTTTGTTAGCATCACACTGTGAATAAACTAAAGTTGACTTTTGGTGTTTGGGCAGCAACAGTAGGTTAGGTTTGGTTTGTTAGCATCACACTGCGAATAAACTGACGTTGACTTTTGGTGCCAAAGGGTTAATCAGTCTACACGTCTGTAAATAAGTACAGTACCTTATTTATCCAATTGGTTGCAGTAATCCATGCATCTCAGTTTTTCAGAAATACATGTTGATAAATGTACATGATGTATACTGTCTTCAGTTTGAACATGGGTGTTGTATGTGGAAATTACTGCCTCATACTTTTTAATGATTTACCATCTTGTCACTGTCACTGGGACACCCCCCCAATATGTGGTCCTTGCTAGCAAAATAAATTCCATCCATCCAATCCATCCTTGGCTGATACTGTACACCTAGACTGCTAGTTCTCACATATTTATAAGGATTTCCTTTTATTTTAGAAACTAGTGTAATATTTCATATCTGCAACATGATTGCCAATTTTTTTGCCTCATGAAATTGTGTCAGTTATACATTATCTGTGAAAGGCTGTGTGCTTTCAAGCACTGGTGTTTAGGAGCACACTTGTGCTCTGTACCAGAAGTTGATATAAATGTGTGCACTGCAGACTGCAGCTCAGTGTGAATGCACAAAAGGAAGGGGATGTTGTGAACATTAAAATGGTTCATTGAGTGAGTAATGTTGCCAGTCTCAAAACAGATAGGCCACACACCACTGTATCCTTGTAATGACTGTAGCACACACTGTTGCCCAACCTTCTCATCCATAAATCAAAAACTATTGCCAAATTAATCACAAATTGTGTCTCCAGTTTTAAGTTGGTTTCCCAACCCCAAATTTAAAAAAGAAAAAAAAGAAAAAAACCCATGTGTATGGTATTCAAGAACAAATACTGCACAGAATTGTGGTTTAATATGTTAATGGGATTACAGTTACTGCCGAGAGGAGGAACTTTACACAGGAGAGTGTGCAAGATTTGATTTGGCTTTTAGTTCTGTGACAAAAAGAATACTGCTCATGTACAACACACAAGTCTATTATTCCAGGTCATTCAGCAACAAAACCTACGATTTTTCCCAGGCTCATGGGATTTGGCACAGAAATAGGGAACTGTCTTGTGTGCGTAGTATAATGGGAACCTGTACATTTGGTTAGAAAAGCTGACATGCGTGGGCATTAAGTGACCCTCCTATGATGACCAGCTTTTACCTATTATGTGTCCACTTTCTTAATATTTAGTCCTTCAGGATTCCTGCATCTTGCATGGTGCACAGTAACTTGGCTCAGGACTGTCATTTGGTCACGTAAAATGTTCAAGTTAAGCATGTAATGTTTTCTGTTGCAGAATGGGAAAGTGAAAGAGGTCTGCAGCACTAACAGTAATTGTCGTATCACCTGCTTGGTGATTCTGCAAGCATTAAAATCTAGACAAGGTAACAAACATACTGCAGAAGGAGTTACACAGTTGTGTAATGACGCTGGTGGTGAGGAAGATACTCTGAAATCAAAACGGCCAAGAAAAGACGGTGGACATTCAGAACCTGTTAACAAAATACTTGATAATAGAGCCAAGAAATTGTGTTCATTAGATGTCACATGTACCAGGGGTCAGAAGTGGTTGGTTGAAGAAGTGTAACTTGAACATATTTCCCTGCAGAGAAATGGTAGCTTTGAAAGGTTTGGAACTGGAATGAATACAGAAGAAGCATTGTGACAGGTGGTGTATACCTTGCTTATGCATGTCACATTCACATGGCAGAATTGATAGTTGTCATACTATAGCAGGTGCATATGTTCACAGGAGGTGTAGTGCATGGAAGGTTTCAGAGTGAAGAAATGCATTACTTCGACCCATGGGATAACGTCAGAATTGCCACTGATTGAAAATGCACATGATTTCAGATGGTGCTGGTAAACATCATCCAATTGCAGAAACAGTAATGCAGCAGAGATTTAAGGTGCTTTAACCTTTAACATCCCAAGTGGCCATTTACTGGTCTCTAGAAAGTACTGTCAAATGGCCTAGCATGCTGGTCTGTATTGTTTATCTAGTGGTGTGCTGTAGGAAATTCAGCAAAATAAATGTTTTGTTATATATCTATTTTATGAGATGTGCTTGTGATTGAAGACCTGCCAATGCCAGTTGATACATCACAATTTCAGTTTTGTTTGGCAGTCTTAAGAACACTTGCTGAGGTCCATTCCCACATCACATTTCTCAAACTTGATTTTTTTGTTTTTTAATTCCTCATGCAGAAAGAAGTGCAGCAAAACAGTCTAGAAATGGAAGTGGCCAGTGACTGCTGAAGTTTGCTTCAAACTGCATCACTTGGTTCTGTAATAAGCACACAGGCTACCCAGCAGTTAATGTTGGCAAGGCAGACTCCCAGCCCTTGCAATAAGGTTTTGCATGAGGGACAATTGGAAGTCTGTTTGAGTCATTTTGTTCCCACATATATAGGGTGTCCCAGGAGGAATGTGCCAGACTTCGGGAGAGTGTTCCTTATGTTAAAGTATACCGATATAACCCAAAACACCTATATCCAAAGTTGAACAGTTACGGAGATAATGGCCAGAGAAAAGTG
>Ga0123357_10008435_pt1 | contig 12868 bp, 6 predicted proteins | sample TergutEmb28metaG_FD_89873 | JGI IMG/M metagenome (GOLD analysis project Ga0123357, IMG submission 89873) | Embiratermes neotenicus P4 segment gut microbial communities from Petit-Saut dam, French Guiana - Emb289 P4 | ecosystem: Host-associated > Arthropoda: Insects > Digestive system > Gut ... | reverse complement strand
GAAATAACTCAGCACATAAGTCGCAAGCTCCTGAGGATGGATGTATTAACATCCGAAACATGTTGAACATTAAATAAAGAAATAATAAAGCAAGTGACATCAAGTTGGTCTCTCTTTACTCAAGGTAAGTAATGTACGTATGAACATAACATTGAGGCACATATGTGTAACTGTTGTTGCCACGGCAAAGCAATAAGTATTACATATTATGAATGTGTGTCCGTAGACTTAGTTATCCTGCATGCACTGTACATGCACCATATTACGTACATCTGTGGCCTCGCTGGCTGCACCATAATTTTCTGTATTATCTCATAAACAATATGATCTTCAGAGAAAATGTATTGGACATAAAATCTACTTTGTGTAAAACATTTCTCCTTCTAAGAAGAATTGAGAGAGATACTATCACAAATGTACACATATCGGTCTTCATGTACAGTACCGTCATTCTTGTCAAATTTTAATGAAACTTGAGTTTTCTTGAAAGATTTTCTAAAAATACTCAATTACCAAATTTTATGAAAATCTGTTCAGTGGGAACCGAGTTGTTCCGTGCGAGCGGACGAATGGAAGGATGGACAGATGAACAGACAGATATGAAGAAGTTAATAGTCACTTTTCACAATTTGGCGAACATGCCTATAAACAAAGGTTGCGTTTTTGATGACCTTGACAACAAATATTACCAAGCAAATAGTTACAATTCCTCTTGTCATACTGACTACAGTATTCATGAATATGAAGCATACTAACATGTGCCTCCATGCAAAGGGAAATCACCTTCAGTAGCTCCTGCAACCCCGTCACCTTGGCACCTATCACAGTATATACTTGCCAAGCTTCGTTTTCATAATTCAAGGCCTACTCTGAGTGAATTCCCCTGTAGAAACCTTTGAATAATTTTGGTTTGCTTAAACAACAGAAGCAGAAGGTTTGAAACATTTGTGGGATATAAGTGTAGGCAATAAACGTCAGTAATGTTAAAGCTCTGCTGTAATATATTCTAATCAAGTTGCATGTAATTTTCAGATATGACTTCAAAAAACTTCAATATACATGAACCTTGTCTTGGAACTCTGCATATGAATATGATATAATGAGACTCAGCTACAGTACTTGTCAGTGTATCCCACATATCGTATTAAGTACAACTCCAATACATCTGCCATCATTAGAACTTCACAGAAGTTTATAAGCCACTTCCAAAATAATAAAATGAATCTAACCAGTTTTTCATTAACATATTTACACAATCCAGTATATTTTTAACAGCAAACTATTTGTGAAAAGAAACGACCATGTAAGTTTATAACAACTCACCTGAATACTAGCGTTGTCATTTTGATATTGTTCATTTCATGCAACATATTATGCTTATATTATAAAAAAAACCAACTACTTGCACATACATAGCATGTATATGTATGATATTCCTTCCTACATGTTTCGGCAGTCAACTGCCATCATCAGGGAGTGACATCTGAAGCTTACATGGTTTAGAACCTAATGATGCCATAGCTTTTGTACATATAACGCAATTTATGGCTTCATTAGATATGAAAATAAGTTTTGAGTGTCACTCCCTGTTGATCGTGGTCAACCTCCGTAACATGTAGCGGGGAATACCATATGTATACATGCTTTGTAAGCGCAAGTAGTTGGTTTTTTTTAATAAATTAACTACAGTTGTCATGTGTTTAAACATGAATAAATGAAAATATTTCATACAGAATCTGTTAGAACACAAAGCTTATTATTTAGCTCTAAACAAAACAAAACATACTTTTCCCCATTGGTTCTGTAGCTATTGCTACAAAGGACTAAATACACACACGCATGTTCATGATACAGTTGATTTAGTCCAAAAAGGTACAAAAACAGAAATAGCAAATTAAAAAAAAAATTAGAGCAAAAATATATTTTCTGTCGCATGAATTTCCATGATCATCATGTTGGTGGGGCGTTCTCTTAGTTACATGGGTTTTGTAACAAATCTCTTGAAAATCCATCAAACGGTTCACCCCCAGTTTGCTTTATACCAAGACAGGAAACGTGAGTGTAGGTGGTCAACATATTCTGTGTGCTCATTATATACATGTGAAAACTGTCTACTGAAGAGTGACTTGTATGTCCTTATGTGTTCTTGTTTTCTTGCTGTAATAATCCTCATTTAAAAAACAATGCTGGAATGTCATATACAAATAGCATTTATGTACAATTAATAATTAACATATATACACACATTTTTCCACTTTTCTAAATTGAAGTACACAACAAACACAAGAACACTCACAAAGAAACTCCACACAAACTCTGAAATAAAACAACAGATTCTGTGAAAAACACCCCAGGAATTATTAGCAGAAGTATGTTAGTGATCACGGTAGAATTTATTAACATGTTAAACTCCCTAATAAAAGTTACATAAGCATTAATAAAATTATTATTTGAAGCAAATATTTTTGAGCGAACATTTTTTGATTTCATCATGAGTAACATCATTTTGTTACACACCTTTGCAGTAAATATCCTTGTCAGGTCCTTCACAACAATTGACCGAGTCTAGTCGTTTCGAGCATTCGCCACATTTGAAGCATCCCCTATGCCATGACTTGAACATAACAATAACATGGAAAGGTGACATTTAGTTCATGAAATGTTTGGTCACTATCTCGGTATTAGGAATGTGGAGGTTGTTATCGCTCTTATGGGAGCATCTCTTGGTATCTGTCTTCCTCATTGCTGATGCATGGCAACTGGAGGAGCACTTATTCTGGTAACTTAAATGTTACTTCGGTGACTATTCGAGATGTGTGACATGAGCGACTGATGTCTTCAATTACATTAAATACCATTTACTGTTTCTGTGTACTGGGCAATCAGTATTAAAATGTAGGCTGGTTGTGTTGACACCTAACCTTGCGTGAACAATAAGCATGACATATTTCTAGTTCCTGTATTGTACGTGGCTGGCAAAACATGGAATAAAAATTCTGTTGATTATCCACCAGATTACTTTAGAATTCTTGAAAATATTATCATACAGGAGGGGGCATATATCATGCCTGTTTGTATCTTTAGATTTTACAAACACTGCAATTGCAGTGTTCTATACAGAGTACTAAAATTGTCTGGCTAAACGTATAGGTGACTGATCATCACACTTTTTTGTCATGGTCACACTGAACTTTGTATAAATTCTGGAATGGTATAAATCAGGAAACACTTGGTGTAATTTGAATTCAACATGGTCAAGGGGTGTTATTTCATGCGAAAATGTGGCAAGCACATTTAAAATCCTTGTATAATAAGTAAATTTTCTGGTAAAAAAGTGTTTAAAAAATTTGGAACTCCAATGTAACACATGAAATACTTAATAATGTTGATTTTACTTCACATCATGAACCCTTAAACAGATAAGTTATAATAAAAAATCTTAGGTTATTATTAAAGAAAATTACAAAAAATGTTCAAGGCTGTAAAAAATATAGCATTTGAGAATATGGACTCAGAAAAATAGAGTTGAGCACTAAACTGTATTTCAGCACTGTGTCGTGTGAAAGCTGATACACATTTGAAAAAGAAAAATCAACAAGAAAAGAGGGCTCAAGGGTGGGGGCCACACTTGTTGTAAAATTTTAAACAACAAAGAGAGAGAGAGAAATGTAGCTGGGTATCAGAGAAGATGCATACAGAGAAGGGAAACACAACTGGCACACATTGCCATTTGAGACCGTGCTGTAAAAAATAGGAACAGTTAAATGAACAATTCTAAATTGGAGAGGATAACTGTTACTCCAGTTCAAATGTTGCTTCACTAGAATTTTGTACATTTAACATACCTTCAGTTTCTAATATCTGGTGAAGGAAAAAACTAAAATTATTAGCAAAGTATTGTGATACCCTGGCCCAACTGTATGATTTCTCCATGTGTTGGGTCAGTGATGACTTACAGATGAATTCTACAGCTAATAATGGTGGCAGCCAGTTATACTTCACAGTCACAATGTTCAAGTTTCAGTAGAGATGAAGGCTGCAGTTAGTGTTCATAAAAATAATTATCAGTGTTCAGCCAGACGAGTGAACTTGAGAAATCTGAACAAATGTGTGGTGATATGACGTAAGACCACCAGATCTTCTAATTCTTGTGCATCTATCATGCCTTATAGCTTATGGTTAACTAAAGATTAGAAAAATGGTCCATTCATTACATAAAAATAATCAGACTTGAAGTTCTCATAGTAGTCAGTGTTAAGGTATTGATCTTCTGGGATATAGTGCTGTTAACCAAATGGTAAAAGATACTAATATGTTGGAGAAACTTGCTACTTTCATCTTCAGGAAAAGTAATGCAGACAGCAGATTCCTCCAAAATTCTGATACCTATCTACCCATTGGTACACAGTATCACATCCCAGAAGACCATAATCTTAAACCTCCAATTGTTTTTGTCATCATTGTCTGTAGTATATTCTATACGCATGACAGCACGACATTTGAAAGTTTGCTCTACTTTCATCTTTACATAAATGTTGGTCAATGTACTGATAGACCAGATGTCTACAGACTGGAATAGAATATCATTATTCCATTAGTTTCTGGGGTTCAGTCCAAATTACTAGGATAATTGAAAATAACATTAAAAAATCTGTCAGTATTAGGAGAATCACTCCCACAAAACCGAAAGCAGAGACAAATACGATACATATACTGGATATCAAATATATGACGGGTAATTAACACCGTGGTGCAAAACTTTGGAACTTTATGTCCGCAAGCTTCACTTGAACTGGATTACAGGTGGACAGGTGAATGGGTGGAGAGACAGGCCAATATTAGGGTTAACACAGAGCACGCATAAATACTGTGAGCCCTCCATGACTGAATGACTGTACCTTTACAGTATATCTCTTTATCTGGGCCGTCGCAATGTGTTGTGGAGTCCAATGTTCGATTGCAATTACTACATCGGAAGCAGCCCTTGTGCCAGCCCTATGGTATGGACATTTCACATCTATATTGCACATCAGTGTGACAGTATCACAATTCCCCCCCTCCCAAAAAAAACTGTTAAATTTTATGGCTATTTTGGCCAGAGTACTTCCATAAATTTGGCTACCTTACAAGAATAAAGTAAGTGAAAATGATGAATGTTAAGCCATAAACATAACAAGAAAATGCACTGATAGTTATTTAAGGAAAACAAGAGATTAAAAATACCATAAAAATTAGGAAGTGCTAATGAGAGTTCTTGTATTTGCGGGAAACTATCAACTGTAAAAAACTTTAATGTAATTAGTTCCTATCATTATGCCATAACACACAAAGAAATACTTAAATTAAAGTCAATCAAGTAAAATTAAATATAACAATAACACCAATAAAGACGATGATGATGGGGTCAATAGCAGAATAAGTTCTGTCTTCATAAAATAAATGACATTAGACTCTAAGATTATGAATAACTGAACATTTAATGAGGCATGTAAAATAAACATACTTTTGAGGGGTGAGAAGCTTAAATATCTTTTCAATATGTTTTAATTTCAAATTCCCAAATTTTAATTTGGTTGTTCTTATAATAACCAAATATGAATTAAATAGTTGCTTTAGGAATTCATGAAAGTATTAAACAGAGAAAAATCATTAAAGGGCTGCACAAACCAGAGATGGTAGACCTTTACAAGAAATTGTACAACATTCAGAAACACAGACTACAAGTAACATGCATGCTATTATATTGTATAATACTAACTATACATTATTACCCACAGAACTGATTGTTCTTTACACATAACCACATTTTGTGGCATGACCAAAGTCATTACTTTCTGTCTTTCATTAAAACTGCCTTCCTTTGTGTATCCCAGATTTCAGCAATTCAGCCTTTGTTCCAAAGCAAAGAAGCTGCTTGCCAGAAACATCAGTAAACTGTGAACCAACAGAATCTAGTATGCTATTTACAGCACTTATGCTGTCATTACTTTTCATTACCTGTCACACCTTCATCACTTGTGTAAAGAATATTATGACATCAACTCAGTTATGCTGTATGGTATAATAACTTCTAATATTCAAAAAGACCCATGTATCTAATCTCACAAGTGATGGCAGAAAATCCCAGTTTTATATATAGTAAAACATGGCAATGTTTAATGTACTTACTCGGCCCCGTGCCAACATTTGCTCAGCAGCATAAACATAGCCACCACAGCGAGGGCAACCCTCACCTTCTGGGGCCTTAGCGATGGCCTTTGGTTCCTGAACAGCATGGTTCACCACCACACTGAAATATAAAATAATACATCATATTTTTCAATGTGTCAAAGTCACTCTACTCGTAACGCAAACCTGAATCAGTTCATTCTTACGTAATAAATTCTTTCACAGTAAGTAGTTGCATGTTAAGCAAAGCCAAAAATATCTCATGTAGAGATAACAAAAATATAGCTCTATTAAAACTGAAGTACAATAATAATTCCTAAAATGACAATAAAATTGGCTAACATAAAAAATTCAGAACCTATTAATGAAAAATTGATTTTAGTGCTGTACTTGCATTTGATTTGCAGACAGTCTCAGAATTTAAATTTAGCAAGCTTTTCTTGTGGTTATTTATTAAATCTAACTTTACATTAGAAAAACATTAGCAAAAGTAGTGTAAAAATCTCTTAGTAACTAGAAGCATTAAAATACATGTAGCTGAATGTTATATGCAGCACTGTTGTGTGTCTGTAGTATTAATATTATTAGTTATACTATTGCATCTGAAAAATGTCAGCTATATGACATGGATTAACAACACGCAAAAATAAGTCATTAAACTAATCATTATCTGTTATGTGATGAAGAAGTCTCAACCTGAAACAAAACAGAAAGACAGGAACCCAAAACAGAAAGTATATAATGCAAATCTGTCAACAGAACCAAAATAAGGTATTTACTTTTTCACTCCATTAGCCAAACAATATAGAATTTAAGATAAAAATTAGATTAATTTTTAGTTGCAATTTAGATATTCATTATACACCAGTACCTCCATGAAGAGGGAATAAAAATTTATGCCCTGATGAGGAAACTGAAATTTGTACATCTAGACAGACCTGTTTTGGGGTTCCTGGAAGAAAGACCAATGGAGGTAAGCAATGGGAAAAGGTTGAGCTTGAAGTAATAACTCTGGCATCCACAGGGGTGCAGGATTAAACATACATGAATGTCCAGATTCCCGGAGCGTGTTTTTTCTTTAATCTCCTTTGTTCTAAATAACTATATATCCCCTTTTAACTAGTTTTATTTTTGCATTAAAACAGACTGCTATATTGTAGAGGGCACTTTCCTTATCCCATTACTTTTACCAGCATGGGTCTGGGTCAAAACATTCACGTAAAACAGTTAACAAAAGCAGGCCTGTAACATTTCACAGTCACTGTTGCATTCAAGTGTATGGTGTGCAACACTTAATGGGTTGATCTGAGTATCAAGTGCCTACAACATCAAATGTCAAAGCTAAATAAAAATAATCAAGAATTATTAAATTATTGCTGACTTAAATACAATAAAATTACTTTAAATTACATTTTAACAAAACTAAAAATTCAGTGTCAACATTCTCCAGTTTAGCTTTAAGTAATTTCTAAATTCCTTGTGGGTTGGATAAATGTATCTCTTTGTTACTGCTGTCTGGTACCAGAGCTCTTCTCTATCATTACACAACATGAGATTGTCACCATTTTGTAAAACATAAATTTTAAAATTTACAATTAAAAAATGGGAATAATGTAACAACAACCCCATCTTTAAAACCGTTCACTCACGCAATTCGGTTTACATGATATAATTTAACCCTTTAAACGTCGAGTTAAATCCCATCGGCCATCTGCTAGCATTATTAGGAGCTCACCATATTCTCCACATTAGCAGGATAAGGGTTAGCAACTCCACCTATTCTTTTGTTCATGTTACTACACACACATCTGATTTCCCTCTTATGTTTTAATCAAACAGCAAACTATACATATAGTCATTAAAACAACTATCAGTTTTTGTTACTGGAATAATTCTCTGTATGAAATCTCTGATAAATTCTTGCGTCAGATGGCATTAATTGTTGCATGGAATTAATACTGTCCTCTCTATTAAATGTGATTCAATTTAACTTTATATTCCTTGGAGGGTAATTAGTCCACAGTAAAATATGAAGAAATTGTAAATGAAGCACAAATCAGTTTCTGTATACCAAAACATGATAATGATTACTAAAGTGTAATGACACGGTTTAGCCTTTCATTCTACTGATATTCAATGCATCCCATTCAATTATTTGAATTCTAACAACATGTCTATCAATATTTCCTCGACATTGTTTTATGCAGGCTGAGTGCCTTCAAGTCATGAAAAATGCCAAAATTAATATAAATAAAGCATATACAAACAAACAACTATAAGAAAACTGTGATTATGTGAATATGCTGTATGAATCAGCTGGTTGTTTTAACCAAAACTGGGGTATTCTGTCTGAGGTAGGAAATGGATATTTATATATTGTATTCAAGAATTTTTCGAGCTTAAATGGCTAACTTTCTGATGCAAAACATCATAGCATAAGCTTTGCAAAACAACACAATATCCTGTGGTTGGGTCCCTTCCAGTGTCAGTTTAGTCCCGCCTACATTTATCCACCTCTTTATGCACAAATCTAATATTACTTTCCCTTCTCCACCCTGTAAATCCAAATGGTTGCTTTTCAATACATTTCCCCACAAAACTCTGTACGTGTTTCTTGCTTTTTACCACACAAAGTACATGTTGAACCTATGGTAATGCCAGCGTTTTGTGAGCAAAATGTAAATGACATTTTCATTCATACTATGTAATTCACTCCATTCTCCATGCAGTTTTTTTTTTTAAATTTGGCATTTGCAACTTCTGTATTTTGCTTCGGGTAAGAAAAAGTTTCATGGCTATAGGAGAAACATGTCTTATAATTGTGTTTGAAATAAAAATGTAGGTACTTTTTCAAAAGCCAAACTTTACTGCCATGATAAGATACCAGGGAAATTCTAGCCTAAGCCAACAATATATTAATCTGTAGCTATGGCAATATTACAAAATATCAAAATCTACATTATATTTTTCGTTAAAACCTTGCCTGTTTCAAAAACAAAAATAAATTATCATATATAAACTAAAGTTAGAACTTAAAATATGTTAAAATTCCTTGATGGCGAAAGGAAAACCATCAGCTTATAAAAAAGATTCAGTAATCACTCCCTATAAAAAAATAACATTCATATATGGCTTCACTTTCATTTGAAAAAAAACACAAGAGATACATTTTCATCCAAACATATTAAAAATGAGCATCTGTGCTGTAAATCTCCCATAATGATACAGAAATCCATTCTGCAGACACATACATTTCTGCTAAGTGTTGCACAACCAGAATTTTAAACATGAAAGCAAAAGAAGCATACATTGCTGCATACTGATTGATAAGTGAGCAGTGTATCTAGATTATGGTTACTTTTAGCAGGAGTGAGATGTTGTAGTACAGTACATTTTTCACATGCATGCACATTTTATGAACTGTTAACAAACATCCTCAGTTGCAGTTAAACTGTTTTGATAAATCTCACCCTTTTTAGTCCTTGAATTCTTATCAGCTTTCAATGAAGCCTCGTAACACGATGCCCACTTAAAGTTTCCTTTCTATTGAAAGTGTAAGGTAGCCTCTCCCTGTTTCTATAGAAATTCTTGTTGTATTAGGTTGGTTGCCTATACTATGAAGCCTACGTCATTTTACCATAATGTGTAGCATTAGCTTTTATGGATGCATTCTAGTCAAAACAGTCCACTAATTCAAAGGTGCAAGTGTTTGTTGTGATACTGACAATAAAAAATTTGGACCTCCATAAAAATACTGGTGTGTATGAAAGGTTTCTTTATAGATTATACCTGTTTTCACTGAATAGTGATTTTAAATCAATGTAAATGTTCGATACTGAGAAACCGAGGCCAGGATAGCGTAGTCAGTATACCAACTCGCTACCGGCTGGACGGACCGGGGATCGAAACCCAGTGGAGACGACATATTCCGCATCTGTCCAGACCGGCCCTTGGGGCTCATCCAGCTTCTTGTACAATGGGTACGGGGCTCTTTCCCCGGCGTAAAGCGGCCGGGGCGTGGCGTTGACCACCCACCCCATCTAGCGCCGAGACCTTGAGAAGCCTAATAAATTACCAGTGGTTGATGTCTTAAGTTCATTGCATCATACAGTGATTCCTTACTATGTAATAAACAATAAATGACGTATAATTATTGAAGTTTTCTTTCATATGAAACAGAAAAGTAGAAACCATGTTGTATCCAACCAGAAATTTAATTTTGTGCAAGTTCAAATGTACGTCGTTTATGATCTGTGAAGTCTACTAACGTCAATGAAAAGAACGTGATTCTATAGTCATGGCCCGTTGGTGAAATATACGCTAATAAATTGTTAGGTATACAGTGCCATTACTGACCGAATTTCATTTTGGAGAGAAACGTTTTTCCAAATCAACTCTTAACCCCAAAAATATGTTCTTTATAAATCAGTATAGAAAGAACGTACATGTTAAAAATTTGTCACAGTAAGGAATGGGTGACTTAGAATGTATACAGTGATTTCTTTAGTACTGTCGTCTGAAATGAAATTACTGTATCAGCTCTAGGTGATAGACGAATCCACAGCATTGGTGAAATGATAGCTGGCCCGACCTTTTCTCCACCGCGAATCCCAGTTCATCTACCTGGGATTGCACCCAGTTTTGCATGGTAAGAATCTAGCGACTAAGCGTATGAGCTGTGGCATTAATAGTACCTAATGACTTATTTCTAATGAGAAGAAATGTATACTGAGTTTCTTTAGTACATCCCTTTAGAACGTCAGTTTCTTTGTGGTGTTAAAACACTCAAACTGAGTATTACAATTGCAGATTTTACAAATATTGCCCATGAAAACCAAATGTAACCATTATTGTTTATAGAAAGGAATCACTGATCAAATTACATACTGGTCCAGCTTCTAAAAGTGACGTGTTTCACGTGCCGGGAGGTTAGAATCCGTTTTAGTAAGTAGAAACGAACTTAGTTACTGTATCTTGAGAAATAACTTGTATTTCACACCTAATTCGATATAAATGTGATTGGTAGGAAGGCAGGAGAGCATTTATGCAAGGACTTAAGGTATTACGTACAGTAGATACCCGGCTCTGCTTCTCCATGCTTCAGCCCAGACTGAGCTAGAATTTACTGAAAAGTGAGTTTAGACGTGTATGAAGGTTGAGATCAAAAAGGCCCTATTTTCAGCATTTATTGAGTCAGAAATATTGCCAGTTCTAAATTATATAATCAGCTCAACTGAGCCAAAACATGAAAACAGTCCGTTCTTTTTTAAATTAATTTTTATTAGATTCTTTCCATTATGTTTTACAGAATGACGTGACATCCTCACATATAAATAGTAAAGTTTTATATGGTATGGAATTAGAAATGATTCGAAGCACATTGTACTACTAAAGTGTTGGAGTTGGCCTGAGTAATAATACATCAAAGAAAACTGTGGTGAAATTTACTCGAAACCATTAAAAAAATAATTCTCTACAGAGTACATGTCTCTTTTTGGGTTTGATAACAAAACATAGTTTTGTATGTCAGGTGTGGCTATGACTGGTTGTACCTAACGACAAGAGACAAGGTTTTGGAACAAGGTTATACCAATGAATAAGTGGTGAAGAGGAAACATTGTTAGTATAAGGCTTACTAGTAAGGAGAATTGATCAAGCGTTTCAAGGAATTATAATCTCTTGCCGTTCATGTTTGTATGTCCTCTGGAGAAGCCAAAACATATTTCTGTACATGAGGCCAAGCATATGTCAGAATTCTGCAGGGTTTGCACTTCTTGTGGCTAGCTTTTAGCTAATAATTGACATTATGTCATGCCTGGGTAAGAATTAATATTGTATGGCAATATAGCGTTAGTTGAGAAAGAGTGTTTTTTTAAAGGGCCATACATTTCAGGTAAAAATGCAGAAAACCCCCCACAAGAATATCAGTAACATTGATATTATGGGAATGTTTTTCTCATTGGTATTGGTTACCAAACTTTTCAGTTAATTTTGTTGTATTTCATATGGTTTTGGACACACAGATAGTGCTAAAAAATTGTGTAACTCTCAGGGCCACATTTAAAGAAAATCAGCAGCAACAATACCCAACTTGAAAATATATTTACTCTAGTTTGGAAACCATTCTACCACAAAAGGAAGCGCTTGATCATGCTAAAAAAAAACAAATTAAAGTTGCATGTGAAATTGCTTTCATGTTAAGATATAGTAGGTGTGGGGGTATTTGTAGTTGTGAATGTGTGTTAGTGTATCATGTGTGTATGTGTACTTTTTGTGTTTGTGTGAGTGTGGCCTTTGCTCATGAAGATCAAACTGATGGACGATGTGACACAAGATGGTGGCAAGCTCCATAGAACAACCGTCGCCACATGTGCCACCACGTACATGTTTTTCGTATGAGACAGACTGGGGGAGCAGGGCTTGTCGCTTGCACACGTGGGCGGGCCAGTGGGCAGGACACTTAGTTGCTGTATGCGAGAAGAAACAGAGGTGCAAACACCTCAGTGAGAGCATGTAGTACACACCAAACTCACAAGGCTCAGACTTGCTTGAATAGGGGTACAGTATCAACAGTTCATTCCTCTGTAATTTATTCCTTTTTGGGTAATTCCCTGGCGTCTGAGTTCTAATTGCTGACGTTTCGGAACTCACTATCGGTTCCATCTTCATAGGCAGGTGAATTCACCTGCCTATGAAGATG
>Ga0123357_10008434_pt1 | contig 12869 bp, 6 predicted proteins | sample TergutEmb28metaG_FD_89873 | JGI IMG/M metagenome (GOLD analysis project Ga0123357, IMG submission 89873) | Embiratermes neotenicus P4 segment gut microbial communities from Petit-Saut dam, French Guiana - Emb289 P4 | ecosystem: Host-associated > Arthropoda: Insects > Digestive system > Gut ... | reverse complement strand
TATTAATTTTATTACTGTTACAAGAGTGCATTTGTATTTGTAAACATATTTGTAGTTTTACGTTTTTGCCAACTTATACATTTTTTTACTTATATCTCTTTTTTTTTTTTTGTTATTACAGTATTATTGGAGAAAGAAACTTATTAATGCACAGTTTCATTTCATGAAACTGCAAGGTGCCTTTGTAATTATATAAAGTATCTTAAAATCTGTTAAGATGTCTTAATAACATTTAAATTGTAAAAAAAAATAAGAAGGTTTTTAACAAAAAAAAAAAAAAAAAAAAAAAAAAAAAAAAAAAAATTATATAAAATAACAAAAAAAAAATAAAAAAAAAAAAAAAAAAAAGAGATATAAGTAAACAAATGTATAAGTTGGCAAAAACGTAAAACTACAAATATGTTTACAAATACAAATGCACTCTTGTAACAGTAATAAAATTAATAAGATTACAGTCTCCTGCGATCCGACACCACATGGTACAGTCGGTATGCAGCAACACTGTGATGCTGCAAAGTGCTGACGGCACAAACACAGCCATCCCTTGGGATGGCAGCAGCAGGTTCCTCTACATGTACAAGATGTCACATGCCATAACACTGTAATCTTAACTCTGACCACAGTCAGAACCTCAAATCTCAGACACAAAGTGATCAAAAAACCAAACTGAAGTCACAGTCCCAGCAGAACACCTTAGTTCTATCATACAGTTTCACTGTAGCTATGTTTCATCATTGCCAGTTCAACAAACAATTCTCATATTGACTGCAGTCATGCTATTACACTTCTACAATGCATGTAGTGGCAACCTCATTTAAGGTTTCTCTATTTCTGCCATGGATATGAACACCACAGTGAGGAAACCTTGCAGTGGAGACAATTTCACATCATGTTTGTTGACAGAGGGCCAATTAAACAAAAAGTATGAGAAACATTAAACGTGGGTTCCACTGTAATGCTGTACAGCTGTCAACTCTTGTACCTTTCTGGTTTGTCCACTGCACATTTCCACATCAAGTGCATCATTCTCGTGGCAACCCCTCAGTTCTGCTGCAATGCACCCACATTTTCGCTGTGCACACGGCCAGTTCCATATATACTTTTGTACACATAATCCATTTCAAACTTACTCTAATCAAGAACACTGTAATTTGTATCTCAGTGTGTGTGTGTGTGTGTGTGGAGGCAACATTATCAGGTGTGCAGCAAACCTAGATACTTGATATGGCAGGGTTAAGATTAGCAGCAGAAAGCTCTCCCCATGTCATACAACCACTACAAAGGTGCGTATGATGAAACAACGTTTTTGGAAACAGAATCATTTTGAAGGGACTCCAGTCATCCCAATGTTACCTTCAGCAACGTACCTCAGAAAACCTCAAATCTCACACACCGTGACACTTCTTGACGGCAGGCACCAAAACAATCCTGGTTCCTCCACAACAATGTTTGCAGGGAGTAGCACAATAACCCAAGAAACAAACAACAAATAATAAATTTTGAAAATGTAGAAATGCTTACACGTCTCACGCCAAGAACAAGTAGGCTGATGCGGCTACCTAGAACACACGTTTTGTGAACATTCATGCTTATCCACACTAACACAATGCAATGAGGCAGACTTTTAAATGAATCACCTTACATAATCCTTATGCCTAAATTAGTCATTGATACATGTATTCCTAAAATTAAAAGTTACATCACACTAAACAATCAATATCAGGTTTGATGTCTTAAAATTTTTGTTTTTCAATGCCTTAACTGACTTGTCAAAAGTAACAGACCTGTTCACACCACACAAACTGCACAGCAGACAGTGATTAAGTAAAATTTGCATCATCAGCGATGACAGCTGTACTGTATTACATACATTACGAGATGACTTCCACCATCTCACCAAATGTTTTATTACAATGCATAACACAAGTTAAGATCAACATTTCACCCAACACACTTTTAAATTTCTACAGTTTAGTATTGCACATTAACAACAGGATAATTGATAAACTTATATTTCCATAATGCCAAAGCACAGTAGCCATACAAAACTGGACTTTGGGCTTGCAGTTGTATCATGCAGGTACCCTCTGGCTTAACAGAACTCTGGCTAATGCAAATTTCACATTAAACAAATTTCAAAACATGCAAGCACACATGTATGCGTAAAGTACAGTTTTGAGTTATAAAATCACTCTTCAAAACACAATTATCGCATAGGTCAGGGGATACCCGTACAAGAATACCTCATAGGCAAGAATGGGTTATCACTGTCAGTACCCGAATTAGGAGCTTTCATTACCATATCCATAACCTAACAAGAGCAAAAATAAAAAGCAGGAAATGTTTATATGTCCACATTTTTACTACCACAATATAATGTGCGTTCCATTTTTCTGAACAGAATGATCCCCATGGTTATATGGCCATTATATGTTTGCTGGTGGGATTTAATATTCTGTCTAGGTATACATTCTGCATATGAAGTAAGTTTAAATGTGAGGAACTACACAAAGAAAAAACATAAAAAAACTTACAAAACCCCCAGTATGGCGTTTTGTTCGGAAGTACAACTGTAATGGTCGTATGCCAACAAGGTATTTTATATATCAAATTTATTCCTTTACTAAGAGGTCTTCAGTCACCACGTTCCAAGTTACAGTATCATCACTGCAACCATACTTACTCTGTATACAAAATGAAATAAGACACTAAGGATTACAAGAAATAATAAACCAATAAAAATATTAAACAAAATCCCACACATTTTCTTGGATGTACTATTTTATGGACCTATCAACAACTCGTACAATCGAAACGTATTCCTACACCATGAGGATGTAATTCATTCAAAATCATTTTACAGTGCGGCCACTGTAAACATGCAAACATCAGCAGATTTTTTAACATACATGTATGCATATTTTGCCCCATATGTTAACATTTATAGAAAACTATACAGACTTCAGCAGTTCTATCATTCACATCATGAGGTAACAAAAAAATTCTAAGATTATACACATAAATATCCATACCACTGATTATATAAGGATTTCAATATTAGATACCATCAAACAAAAAGAAGAAAACTGTGGATATGTGTTTCCCCAGTGCCAGTGTAAAATATACAAGAGCTGGAAATAAATATCAATATAACAAGAAACTAATAAAAAAAAAATGGCTGGAATATTTCGGCAAGAACACCTGACATTTAGACCCTGAAGCTGCTCTATCAGTTTGAATAAAAGCACAGAATATCTAAGAAACAGACAAACCTCCACACCTGTCGACGTTTACTACATCAATCCTGTGGTTCCAAACTACAGACTTTCTATCAACAGCCTTAGAAAAGAATAACTCCACTTGATGAAAACGACAGAAGAACCACAAAAGCTCAGTCAGTGTATTGTCCATTCATACAGGCCATAAACCTTGAGTCCATGGAAAAAGGACAGAAGCCCTGCAATTGAGGCTCACCTAGCATGTAAAAACATAGCAGCTGAAGGCTTAGGAACCAACATTATAATGGATGACTCAATCACATTTGGTTCAGAAACAAATTCTTGGGCAACATGAACTGTGCTACGAAATATACATTGTCACCTCTGTTTCTGTTATGAAGAAAACAAAGCTTGCAACATATTTAAGAATGCTTCAACTGCTGAAATCATACAATGCTGCATAAGTAGGAAAGTTGTGTAATAAGCACTTTTATTTTTAAATGGTTCTTTCTGTACTTTGACTTTGATATTAAGATACAACATTCATAAGTGCCATGGAAGAATTATAAAGCAGGAACTGATGATCATGTTATAGTCTTTTGTTCTGATAGTTAACCTTTGTTCAGACATTATCAGATAAAACAGTTATGTCTGATAACAAACATGGGGTAACACTTTACATTATTAATGTGTTAACCTGGACTTTGGTAGACAGACACCAACATTATGGAGAAACTTGCTATCTCTGTCTCCAAACACAACAGGTTCCTCTTAACCAATGGTGCTTGTCCACCTAGTGTCACATTTCAGAAAAATTGCAATACAGGCAAACCATGCAGAGCATGAGGGTTGTTCGACTATGCATCTTCCTCATGAAATAAAGTGAAATGCCAACTTGATAAAACTAGGTAATTTTATTGATGTATTCTTAGCTCGACATGTTTCGGGTAAATACGCCCATCATCAGGAGCATTAGGTGTTGAGTTGCAGCGTATGGTTTTCTGCACCGAGTTTTTGGATGTGTGGTGGTCTTGAGAGCCGCTGTGTAGGTCGTGTTTAACGCACCGTAAACACAACCTACACAGCGGCTCGCAAGACCACCACACATTCAAAAACTCGGTGCAGAAAACCATACGCTGCAACTCAACACCTAATGCTCCTGATGATGGGCGTATGTACCTGAAACATGTCGAGCTAAGAATACATCAATAAAATTACCTAGTTGCATCAAGCTGGCATTTCACTTTATTTCATTCAGAACATCTCCCCGGCTAATGTTTTCCCACCAGAATGCCTCTTTGTTAGTAATATCCAAACTTCATAGAATGTACATACCTCTCAATATGTTTTCTGGCCAACGTTTGTATAAGAAAAGTTTATATTCACGTTCCAAAATCTAAATACAACATTTTTAACAAAACAAGTACATGCAAACTGTACACATTATTGCATACAAAGGAACTGTTGTTAACAACCATATCAATTGTTGGGTGATCCAGAAGCAGTTTTTTAAAAGCATTTTACAACATAACGTGATAGTCCGTTACTTTCATGTGGGCGTTCTACTGTGCTTCAGTTATATTTAACAAAACTACAAAACTGGTTGGGGGTTTTGGGTTGACATTCTAATGCATTATAATTCTTCCCATTTAAAATAATGGGAAATGGGCTCCCATTAGTGTTTTCATACAGAACATCTGATTTTCAGAAGAGATTACTGATGTTACATGGGAGATAGCTGTAGTAAGTTTCACCACTTGAAAACTTCAAAACTGTAATTTTAACAGTCAATACACAATGGATTACAGTAATCTTTTGTTATAACACTGCACTTGTCTCAGTATACAAGAGGACCTTGCATACACAATGACCCCCTTTCACAACCATCAGTTTTCAGGAAAACACCTACAAAGAATGTGCTAAACTTGAGCATCATTATGCAGCAGACAACACCCCCGCTCCACCCACCATCCACACTTCTTCAGACAATAAATTTGGAAGAAATTCCCATCTTATATTTGCATAAATATGGTACCTCTGAATTTAATAACACAAAAGACAAACACACAGAAGTGCAAGCAGACCAGAGCATTTTAAGTACCATTTAATGCATCCCGCAATCTTCAAACATATGCATGCACTCTACTTTTCTCACTATTCTTTGTTTTACTATGTGTAACTGGGATGAGTCAATTAATGGCTGGCTACTGGTTATTTGGTCAACATGATGTTCATTCCACCTGCACAATAGTTTTCTTTACTTGGATATCTGCATGATCAGTCAAGTAAACTGTGCAGCCCTTCAAGTTTATAATCACAAATTTTGGAAAGAGCGTGACACAACACAGTCTGCTTACCAATAAAAAGACGAAATCTGCTGCCAAAAAATTCATGGTAGGGCAGACGAAGACACTTCATTCCATGAAAACATTGCTATCCATCAGACTCCACAGCTTGACAATACAGACAGCTGCAGTCTCAGCATTCACCACCACAAGAGGTGCAGTTCACAGGTATAAGAAAAACTGCTGTAACTTGCATGTTATTCGTGGCAGTTGCTTATTGAAGTGATGTGTCACACACAATTTTGATAAGTATGTGTAAGAAGCTACAGCTGTTGCCTTACGGACAGTAAAGATCAGGCAATGGACAAGTATTTCCATTACCCAAAACATAAATCTGTTATGTATCGCATCACTATACGGACAAAGCTCCACAATTCCTAGCTGTATGTCAAAACTAGGGTGAACTTAACATTATCAACATGTTCCATATTGTAGCCAGTACATTACACTTCTGCAGTCTCTGCATCACTGATTATTCCCAACTGAACGCATTCACAGAATTGCATCCATTTTCATCACCCGATGGAAATGTGGGAATGCACCTATTCAGCTGTCTTGTAGAAGGACTGAACAACCAAAGTTAGTCAATTAAATCCATACAACCGTCTGTATCAGATATGTACACCTAACAACAGGAATATATATTTTGTTCTGTTCACAGCACTATGGGATAAAGCCTGGAAACCCAGCATTATCATGTATAATATACCCGAATCAGAATTCTTTTCAACCGAGTTACTCTCACACCTATTTACCATCTCTGCCAATGGTTTGAGGAGGGAGTTCTATTTTGTTCATATGGAACTTCAAAGTAGATATATCTAACATATGGGCAAGGCAATGTCATGTGGCAAGTACAGTAACTCACAAAGCATTAGTACTACACTTGGATAATACTGCTGTTCGGCGTGCACTAAACGCTGATTGACAGACACATGCCACAGTATCAAGCAGAAGCTGATGGTCATATGCTGAAGGTGATAATCATGGTGAAAGGCTTACCATGTTGTCAATATTGTAACCAGAATCATACTGGCAATAAAAATGTGATGGTGGTGGTGTTAAAACATTACATTGCATTGTGCATTGGTAAGTGCCATGACAGTCAATGTGTAAAGAATACATCTGTGACTACTCAGCAAAATAATGGTGCTAGCCAGCTCCAAAATTATTCATCATGTAACAAACAGATGATGAAGTAACCTGAAACATAGCTATCTCCTCCAAAAATCTTATACAGAATTATTAGATCTCACACCAAATGAACACCATGTGGAATAACCCTGTCTCAAGACAGGAAGGTCTGAACACAAGGCACAGAACTGAACATGACACTTGATCACAGTTTCTGTACACCCCATATGCGTACTTCATGTCACAGAAGTGCAGCTGTTTCATGTTATCATCATTAACCTAAATTTTCTCAAAAATAGTACTCTATATGAAATGTTATTGACACAAAATGCTAATTGCACTACTGATTACAATTTCTCTTTGAAAAATTCTTCCAGTCTGGTGGTGGTTCTTTTAGGCCTTCAAGTAAAGAGACAATCCAGGTCATCAAATGTGGACAACAATTTTCTTGGTAACATGCAATTAATACCACCAACAGTAACAACAATGAATATTCATGCAACCAGACTGCAGATGTTTCATGTATACAGTCAGATGGGCACACAGTACATTTTGTACACTTGTCTGCGAAACAAACACTTGCTGTACGACCAAAACTGAATTCTGAAAGTATAAACACATGGTTCCATTAAAATATAATCATACATTCAATACAGATCATGTGTTCATTTTCCAGCCATTCGCCCTCTTTCCATCTGGTTAAGTTCCTGTTAACATACTAACAAGTTCCTTTTAGCAAGCAGTTACATGTGCAATTAACCCTACAAGTGCCAAGGGTCATGGGTAAAAAAATAAATACACATTATACAGATGCCCATGGTGGCTAGGTTAAAAACAAAAAACTTCTAACCATTACAAAAACATCTGTCTGATGGCCCTGTGCCAACTAGTGGCAGTTTATCTGAACAACACGTTTGGAAGGAAATTTTTCCTTATATTTGAAGTTGGATTTGACGTTCATGTGACCGTGCAGTGTGATAAATTCTTATAATAAAACCAACTAAGGTAAAGCAGTCCCGTTACAGGCCTGGAGTGGCCCAGAGGGTTCCAGGAAGTTAAGGTTCCCAGATTACATGACAACGGCACAGGATGGTGGTAAGGTTGTCAGCCTTAGGCACTGGCCGACTTTACCCCCAGGAAATGCTCCTGGTACTCATTTCTGTTAGAGGCTGAGTCAACCCCAGGGCCATAGTGCGATCAAAAGGATTTTATGTCAATGAAAAATTCCAGTGACACCACCTGGGATCTAACCAGCGACCTTCCGATTTGTAGCACAGCACCTTAACCACTGTGCCACTGTGGTCCCCAGTAAAACCAACTAGATGCACTAATTCCTCAAATCTATTTTTGGATTAAAACTCTACATGTTTGGACAGTTCCTCTGTCCATCATCAGGAATTTTTTCACTGTACACACAGCAATGGTATATGTCATACAGGTTTGCTGTGTGTACAGTGAAAAAATTCCTGATGATGGACAGAGGAACTGTCTGAAACATGTAGAGTTTTAATCCAAAAATAAATCTGAGATATTAGTGCACGTAGTCGGTTTTATTCTAAAAATCTGAAATTGGAGAAAGTTTATATATGAAGCGGATGAATTTTGCAGGACTGTGACTTGGCACCACAGGAATTAAAGCTGGCTCTTCTAGGGTTAACGCCTTACATAGGACTGAAATCACATCATAGCAGTATCAATGTATACCACACAAAATGGATGACAATCTTTCAGATATTATTCTCAGTTTTCCAAGATGGAAAAAAATGTGACCTCATAATAAACAAGCATCAACAGCTCTAACCAACACCTCAAATATTTTCTATAAAGGCACTTATGTGTCTTATGCAAGAGATTAAATATTCAAAATTAGCAAAACTGTATTCTTTCACAATTAAAGGAAACAGCATTAGATGTGCACATACCTCAAACACACATCCTTTCAAAATACCATAATAAATTGTTGCACTTTTCAAATAATAACCTCCACCCATGCATCAAATTAACATTTGCAAAGTTTTCCATGACTGAAGCCAGCGCTTCCTCAATAATGTTTTGCAGCAGCCGCAATTTCTGCCTTCAATTCCTGAACATGTCAGAGGTGTATCACTCACCAACAATAAATTTCTAATTCTTGTTTATTTTGTGACACCACAATCATTAATTTCAACACAACTAGTGTATCATTTTGATTACCCTGTATAATACAACCAGTTGCTTTTTAATAATATAAAATCAGTTAAGGCAAAGCTTATGCTTGTTATCAATGTTACTTAACTACAGATGGAAAACTCGGTTCAGAAATAACAACACAGTCTGAAAAGGCAAGGTATATACTTTGAACATTTTCATTTTAGTTAAATCCAAGAAAAAATAGTGATATAGTTTTAACAAATGCAATGCCTTAAAGGTGCATATATCTTCAACAATTTTTTCAAAGGGTGACATATCATGAATGTCGTAAGTTCCTTAAACCTTCAGATAAACAACACATCACTTTAAACTCTCCATTTCACTATACAGTAAACTTCACTGTTTCTCATTTAGCCGATTCATGACCTTGGGTAACTAACTTACAGAACATGAGTCTATGGTATGCTTTGGTCAAGCAGTATTTCAATTCTGTAAACTGGTGTAAGATTAATGGATGTTCCTGTCATCTGCTGCAAGGGACCAGCACTTACCACCAGGCTTTACAGAAAAACAAACCTGTACTAGCCCGTACCTTAACTCTGAATCTAATTATCCATCTTACGTCCAAAATAAGCAGCTGCTCAAAGCCTATACAGCACAGCCACTACCATGTACCATGAACAGCACGTCCTGTTCAACACAACTGGCATTCTTACACACATGCAGCTCAGTAGGTATCCTCTGTGATTTAGTGATTCAATGAACAGTTTAACAGGAAGAAGTAATTACAAATGAAATAAAGCCACTTGCTTTGGTGTGTATACCCCCTGGAAATTGTTAAGAGCATTGCTGGGAGGTTCAAACACACTAGGAATTGTTACATGGTGGCAGTCTTATAAGCAAAGCATGCCCTTCGCTTGCTCATGAGAAACAGAACAGAGACGAATCCACAGCAGATTGCACAATGTCTACTGCATTCCATACAAATGTGGCAGAAATTACAGGCATAAAACAGTCATATCAAAAACTATGTGGCACCAGGAACATAAGAGGGTGTTACAGAAATGTCTGAACTGACTCAACATGCCTACAAACATCAATGAATTTGCTGAAATAAGACCAGGATCTTTGAACAGCAGACAGAGATATAAATTCTCTCACAATGTTACATTTCTCATTTACAAGGAATAAAAACAATGTGCACAAAATATGTATGAAAATAAATACAGAAGAACAGCGTAACGTCCCACTGTCACTGGCTACTGAAGTTCCTGCATGCCACAGTATGCAGAAGCACATACAATCATTCTAATCATCAGTTGTGCTGATCACACAAGGAAACCATGAACAGCTGGCCAGACAATGACATGACACAAAGTTAGACATTTCACTCTTTCAACACACCTGTTTGCAGTAAACCTGCAGGGTACAACTAATTCTGGGATGGAAATCTCTCTTTCATGTCTCTCTTGCAGAACTTGTACTGTACTTAACACATGCTCTGCCAGGTAGTTAGGTGCAGTTCAATCGCGACAAGGCAGGCATTTTGGCCATGTCTCAAATTAAAAACTAAATAAACCCTCGTATGTCCTCAGTCAGCAAAAAAATAAAAACATGCACACCTTGAAATAGGCAAGACAAATACAGCTGTCAGCAATGCTGTGCACAAACTGCGTAAGGCTGGAGTACATTAACAACATAACTAACTTGGACCAGGCTTAAGATGATGTAACATAAATTCCTACACCTTGACCAGCAGAAATTTGTTAAATGTGTGTTTTGAGGTATGTTACAGTTGCCAGATATATACATTCCCAGATACTATTGAATCACAAATATGAGGCATTCTCAACCTGAGCATTAGGCAATAGAAAGTGGTCTGGGTCTTAGCATCTGCACACATCCTTCAGAAAGTGCCTCTGATATAACACTCTGTTCTTACACAGCACCACTTTGAACACAGCAGTAAGAGAAACATGCCCAACATCTAGAATGGGAATGGAGCTTTGATCATCCATCCACAACCTTTCATTAAGTTTACTATGACAACAAGGCTTTCAATTTCATGTCCATGTAACATATTTCATCTCATGTCTTTCCATTCACACACATTACAAAGACAATGAGCTCAGGTCACCACCCTAGATGTGTTGAGATTATTCCACCACACGACACAGGTCACACAGTGGAAGACAAATGAACAGGTGCAGGCTACAGTAACATAGTGTATTAGACCATCTTATTGCTTAAGGAATCAATACTGTATCTAAAAATATAAATACAAAAAAGGAACCCAAATAGCTGAAAATATGATTAATGAGTTGTGCTGTTCTTACAGAAGGTGTTCAGTCTTCTTTGGTCTGGTACCTGTCAGCAATATGGTGCAGCATATATTCCAACGCTGATGAGGTGGTGGCAGCAAACAGCTGGCGCCACATGTACTCATGGAGAAGTATAGTTCCTTTTGGCTTCTGTAGTTCTTGAACTTCTTCACATACTTCCACAGCAGACTGCCAGATGGTCTCTTAATACCAGAAAAAGAAGTACTCTGTTATACACAGGGAACCCATACTTCTGATGATCTCCGTTCTTACAGCTTTGTAACAAACTCCATGATGGAGAATCTGAGAGTTAATCAGCTTACCAGGGAGATGTTTATTTTTACAGAACATGAACACTAACTACAATAAAAGCCTATCCATACACACCTAAATCCAGCTCACACTCATATACTGTGTCCATCACATGCATTTGACTATAATCATCCTATCTACACCTAGGTCTCCCACTGGGCTCTTCTCCTTAGATTCTCCATCTCATATTTTGTATTCTTTCCAATACCCATGTCATTCTACATATCCTGCTGCCCATCTCATCCTCCTTGAATTAAATGCCTCAAAAAAAATCACATAAAATATATGAAGATATTTTATAATTTCACACTGAAAGATGCAGATCTGAATATTATGCAATAAAGCTTAAGAGGAATGGTGCGCCTGCCAACTTCACTGGGTTCCTGGGACTACTTCATTAATACACCCTTGCCACCAAGAGGTTGCTCCTGTAAGTTCTTCCTTAGGTAGCTCTCACATGGAATTAATAAACAATGGTACATTACTTCAAACACTTTTCTTTTACTGGTCTGATGCTTCCTGACTTAATCACACATACACCCGGTAGCACAAGAATTAGAAAGAGTAATGTTCCGCACTGGAACACAATTAGAAATAGCCCAATAGTGTGGCTCAGTTTGTCTACACATCTTTTATGCAGTCTCACTATGAATTCTGATATAATCCTGTGGTGAACCATGTCTTATCCTACTCCTGCCTTCTGACCTGTCTCATTCACCGCTATGTAACTCTCAGTCTGGCATCATCCCCTGACAGCATCTTGAGAACGACCCCTTCTTCTCAACATACAACCACTGCCCTCACTTTTGATCCTAAATTCATGTAACACCTCAGCTGCCCTTCTACCACTTCCTAATACGAACTCAACATATCACAGCCCTTAATGCGTCTCTCCACCCAGGCTCAGTCAGAATTTCAACCACTCACCTACAATGAACATGATATTGGTTCTGTGTTGTTCCACTCTATTTGTTTCTCATTCAGGGTGAGGGTTGGATGAGAGATGAGGACTCTGCAGGCTGCCTAACAAAGGCAGTCCACACAGATGGTGACCCAAAAATCGCTAGCCTAGAGGTTCATATATTCTAAACTTTCATACTGAAAAACAGTTCATGCTGCAAGTCTCCTTCCTACACTGATAAAAGACTGTATTCTGCCCTGACCCACCTAAACAATTCCAATGTGTCTAGCTTTTGTCAGCTGTGCCACTGCATAAACACAGTACATAATCATTACATACACACCACTGCATTCCACATAAGTGAATGCATTAAAGTGTTATTCAGTCCTTTTCGCACTCAATTAAAAAAAAAAAAAAAACCCTTCAAAATTCTAAACACAACGCTCACCCACATTTTCCTTTTTGCGCCCTGTCCCTGAAAAATCAAGTTCCATCAAAGTTTCAACAC
>Ga0123357_10008433_pt1 | contig 12869 bp, 9 predicted proteins | sample TergutEmb28metaG_FD_89873 | JGI IMG/M metagenome (GOLD analysis project Ga0123357, IMG submission 89873) | Embiratermes neotenicus P4 segment gut microbial communities from Petit-Saut dam, French Guiana - Emb289 P4 | ecosystem: Host-associated > Arthropoda: Insects > Digestive system > Gut ... | reverse complement strand
ATGATGGATGTATTAATGTCCGAAACATGTTGAGCATAGAAGAAGTGAAATAAAACTTAATAACTAGTGACATCAAGTTGGTCTCTTATTCTTCAACTATCACAATGATGCACGGTCCAACATGCATAAGATGAAGCATTTTTCATTCGTCTGTTGAACCTCTGAACCAGCCAGATATTACTCTGGCGTTATACGAACAGTGTCTTCCTCCTCCGCGCCATCGAACAATGCTTGCTTATGGTAGTGGTGCCATGTGTCATGCCATCTAGCAGGCATATGTTTACTGCTGATGTTTTTCTGTATTTTGTACACATTGCATGGTGCACGTGTTAGCTGTGGGCAAGTGGAGATGCTTTGCATCCATCCTGCCATTGGTACATAATGGACATTGTTCTGTTTCAAAGCCAGCCTTCTCAAGGTGTGCTTGGAGGTAATTGTAGCTTGTGGCTAGCCTAAAAGTGGCCAAGGGTGGGAGGCATGGTGAGATGCTCCCATGACTATCCTGTGCCGAGTCGGGGTTTGAAGGCGCTTTATCATGGAAGTTAACATACATCTACTTTTCTGGGTCGTTCCAATCTGACATGGCTGGGACTCAGTCGGATGTGGGCCATCCAACTGTCACCAGCTTATCACGATAGCTCTTATTCTGCATGCTAGGTTAATCTGGCAATATGTGGGTGAGTTAAGGGCCCACGGTATGCATCATGACCTGAGAATTGATCAGGAAGGTTACTTTGCAACGATTATGGGGTGCACGCAGCTCACAGACTCTGTCACTGTGGCTGTTCCTCCGCACAGCACATTGACCGCACGACAGTGGAAGCATGAGGTGTGCGGAGTGCATAAATGGATGCAAGGTTATGGCTACCTTTGTCTCAGTACTTCACATATGAACCACACTAACAACTGTTCAGTGAATGTAATTGTGGTCTGTATGGAAGGAAATAGAATTCCCAAAAGGGTATTATATATGAATTTGGGAACAACATGATTGAGAGGTAAACCAAGAAACAGATGGCAAGATGAGGTGAGAGAGGATGGAAGAATAGTTGGTGGAGAAGGGTGGCAGGAAAAAGTACATAACAGAGGGGAATGGAAGAAGCTCCTGAGAACGGCAAGGAATCGTCGCATTCTGCACATGCCAATGGAATGAATGAGTTCATTCACTAAATAACCCTGCTGTACATGAAGCTGGCATTGAACTTCCATAATCTATTCAAAAAATGGTCCACTGTACTAGGGGTGCAAAAATCCCGGGTGCCAGGTCGCCACGGTGACTAAATTTTGTACATTTGGTGCCAAATATTTATGAGTCCTCAGTATGGAACTTGAACTTTGCTTATGTTGCCCTTCCAGCATCGTGGATTTTGAGATGGTTCCTAGATTTTTTGCAAGATTTGTATGCCCCTGCATAATACCAACAGTGATACACTGAATGTGATATGTACTGAGATTTGATGACGAAAGTTTTTCGGAATAATATGAGGGTGAAAAACCTTGAAAGTGGTAAAAAAAAAACTTATCCTTATTGTGTGTAGCTGTAGGAACAACAAATCATCAGCATGTAGAAGCATGCACTGCATGTGGTAGATCTGGCAGTACGTTTGGGAAAAACGGAGCTGTATCAAACCTTTGAAGTAAATAGCTTGTAAAGATCTTTTTAACCTGTATATATAAAAATGTAGTTGCCACTGTACATAAAACGCTGTCTAAACGGTAAAGGTGAAGATCACCATAGAACAGGCCATGAAGGCCCAAAGTGGGAGTAGAGATGTGGCTCTACCTTTCTTTAACCTTGGTGCTACACAGAGGTGGGTGGTCAGCACCACACTGTGGCCGCTTTACCTCCAGGAAAGAGATCCACTACCCATTTTACAGGACATGGGTGGACCCCAGGGCAGGTCCAGACAGGTGCGGAAAATCTTGCCCCCCCATTGGGATTCAATCCCCGTGCCATCTGTCCTGTAGCAAGGAGGTATACTGACTGTGTTGTCACGGCCCACCACCAAACACTGTCTACAAACAGTAATCATTTAATGTACAGGTGAGGCAGCTGCTTTTTATGACCAGAACCATATGCAACATCTACTCGGGCTTGGGAATTGATCTCGGGCCCTAATCTGGCTACAGCGACTCAGTTACTGTCCTTTAATAGGACACAATCCATGGTTGTTATTGGCCTGCACACTGGACATAACACCTTGAGAAGACATCTATATATAGCAGGGCTAAGTAATAGTCCCACCTGTAGGAAATGTGGTATGGGGGAGGAAATCTCAGTCCACATTTTGTGTGAGTGTGAGGCCTTAGCCTCATTCACATATACATATCTGGGTTTCATTCTTTTTGGACCCAGAGGGCATTAGGAAACTATGTATGGGGGCCATCTGGAACTTTGCTAAAGGAACAGGGCTTCTTTAAGTTAGTACAGAACATGGGGCACAAAGGGACTGTCATAAGGCATAGGTGCAGCGGGCCTGGAAGGGCTCAAACCCAAACATTAGATGGATGGATGGATGGATGGATGGGTGGGTGGGTGGATGGATAGTGGGAGAATTGCTGGGAGTATGATTTCAGAGTAAGTGGTGTGTACAGTTACCACTGTGCCGCCAAAGGGTAAAGTATAGACCTTTATTTTGTGCAGTATTTGTTCTTTCTCTGATGTATTACATACAAAAACATCACTGTAAAATGTATCTATATAGTGACTAGTTCTGTGTCTGCAAGACATGAACACCAGGCAGTGTACGTGAATATCTGGCACTTGCATATAAGACTGTATGTTGTGACACGAAAGAGCACAACGTGGGGTATGGAGAACATATTTCAAGAAATTCATTTGAGACTGGATAATACCTCTCCACTTTCATCACTAGGTTTCATGACAATAACTGGTAGAGATAATGCAGCATTGGCCCATATCTTTAACCCTTTGACGCCTAACGACCCCTATAGTGGTTGTACCGCACCGCTAACCTATAAACATTGCATTTTATATATTTATTCAACAAATACAGGTACTGAATATTTTAAACATGGTATATACTCTCCGGTTTTTTCCCTTCAAAATGCAGTTTATTTCATAATTCTAACATATTTGATTCCTGTTTTATTCACATTTTATATACAGGATGTGCTAAAATTTAAAAAAATAATTCCGGTGCCAAAAGGTTAAGGTTATGTTATGCAGTGAGTCTCTGTGAGCAGGCCCTTTGTCAGTTGGCCCTGTTCTGCATTTAAGGTGGGAGCCTTTAAAGATCTGGCTTTACGATCCACACACGTTTTTGTCTCCTGTCTGACAAGTTTTTCAGAGTTTGTCTTTCCTTTTTACATGCAATATCCAGTGCCATGACATAGTTGTGTGGTTGTGATCGCCTCCTACATGTACTTACTGGCATATACATTTTGACCACACGGTTCCTGTTACTTCTTTGTCGTCTTCCCACACATAAGACAGAACATTACTAAATCATGTAATTTATTCCTTTTTGGGTAATTCCCCAGCATCTGAGTTCTAATTGCCGACGTTTCGGAACTCACTATGAAGTAACTTCATTCACCTGCCTATGAAGATGGAACCGATAGTGAGTTCCGAAACATCGGCAATTAGAACTCAGATGCCGGGGAATTACCCAAAAAGGAATAAATTACATTTAGAACACGGCGAAAGCTTAAAAACAAGATCAATGAACAGAACCATACACAGAAACGTCCCAACTTATGTAAGGGTTCACTGCTGTAAACCTTTAGGACACTCAGCTGTTAACGTATGCCAAAATTCGAACCACCACCCACACAAACACATATTTACACAGTTTTACACATGTACTTATTTATTTATATAGTATGTGTGTGCGCATGTGCGTGCATGCGTGCGCACACAGTGCACTGTCGAACTGTTATGTCTCCTGATGTACTCAGGAACGTACAATTTTTTTTAAAAGTGAACAACGTGGGACAGTGCCACCATGTATCAGTACAGTAACAGCATTAACATGTGACCAGATTGTAACACATTTTCGTACTATGGTAGATGCTGGACGTCACTGTCAGTGTCTGTCTGCGCACAACGAATCTTAAGTTTGTGCACATAATGCGCGTTCACAAAGCATACATTCCTCTTAATTTATTTGGCTGTACTTCTTAAGAGAAGGTATACCTTACTTTGTGCGACGTGATCATGGATAATGCACGTTCACGTACCGAGCGTAACGTAATATTTCAGCGCTTTTTTGAACTCTTTATAGGTGGTTTGTGCAGAAGTATAAATCAGGTCGAGTTTACATAAGTCATTGCTTACGTAGCCTGCGGGGATGCCTGTATACTCATTTTTTAGGCACAGTGTGTCCTGTTTCAGATGTTTTTGTGAGAAGTGCTTTCATGCCTTCCCTCTGTCACTTATTTTTATTTCATCAGCAGTAGATCAAGAAATCACACTTTGCCCTTCAGTGGGCCCCAAAGAAAGAAGTCGGCAGGCATTAGATCGGCTTCCCCTTGTCTCTAACTTTTTAACCAATTTCTGGAAACAACACTTCGATGGTGCACGTCTTTCACCAAATTCCGTTTGAAATGACGCCTGGCATGCTTTAAATGAACATGTTTGCCAGTATTTACGAATGAGAAACCCGCACTGTTAGACTGTTTACATAGACAATAGTTTGGGGCCTCTAGCGAGAGACTCACCCTGTAGAAAGGTCCCAAAAGCACTACAATGCACATCAACACTGCTACAGTGTTTTAATAAAAGAACATATTCAGATCAGCTACCAGTACATTCTTTACATGTCACAGATATAAGCTGCCTCAGGTACTATTTCTTGAGCATATCACACTGTTCATATGGACTTGATGTAACCATTCAAATGTCCATTTGTCTGCACATGCCCATTGGGTATTGCTATAGCAGTCTCTAGGGGATTGGCACCGTCATCAGACAAAGGGGTGGCGGGAGATGAAACAGTTGAGATGAGTTCCAGTTTATCATCCTTTGCAATCCTGCAGGACTTGCGTTCCTTCCCGCTCTTACTCACTTTCTGGGGATGGGGCAGGGCGTAGCGCAGTTTATCCCAAAACCAGGGGTCACCCCACTTTACGTACGTGTTCATGCTAAGGTAGGCCCGTAGCTCGGGATCCAGCTGATCCAGTGGACCGATGTCTCCGTACAGCAGCACGATAACTCTGGCCCGACCCTCGCTAAGGGCCTGACTATGCGCCGTTCGAAATTCCATGCGACCCCACACGCTCTCCAGGAAGTTGGGTGATAGTACCACGAGTGTCCGTCGTGAGTCGTCCACAGATCTTGCAATCTGGTTAGGAATCCACTCTCCTGCGATCCAATCACGATAATGCAGGCACAGCCTGAATTGCACTGCGCCACCTTCCAGCTCTGGCACCAGCTGGTTTACAACAAACTCCTCATCACGGTGTGAGTAGCTGATAAAAGCATCATACAACTTGTCTTTGTCAAGCTCTTCCTCGGTGACAAACCACAGACACAGACCCCGCGCATACAGCCACACTTTTACCTCACACTGGAAGTAGTAGTACAGAGCCACCAAGATGCCTACCGTGATGCCGAGGACAGCCACAATAATGCTTGCTGACACAACAGCAGTGTTGGACATTGGACACAAGTCATTGTAGGTGAGGTTCGCAAGAGAGTGCCCTGAGTAATTTCCACATGTTATGTTGGAGAGATATGCCACCTGTAACATTTATACATGTTATGTTGGAGAGAGATGCCACCTGTAACATTTATGCATGTTATGTTGGAGAGAGATGCCACCTGTAACATGTATATGTGTTATGTTGGAGAGAGATGCCACCTGTAACATTTATGCATGTTATGTTGGAGAGAGATGCCACCAGTAGCATTAGGTATGTTACAAAAAATTTTCTCCATGTTTTGTATGGTTAGGCAATAATTGCTAGGTTGGAATCAGACCTCCAGCAGGCATTACATATATTACATGCAATTTTGAAAAAAGAAGAAGAAGAAGAAGAAAAACAACTTAAAAATATCTACTAAAACAACCAAAGCCATCGGATTTAAAGGAAGTCAGCACATTAGATCAAAAACAATTACTGACCACCAAAGTAAGAAATCAGATAAAAAATTTTAACTAATGAGTTACTGTATCATGTAAAAACAGTAATGACATATATAAGCTACAGAGTTTTATGTACGTAGGCTATTCGGAAAGTAAGTACTGTCTGCGCATATGTCTCGCGCATCCTCGAGACTGTCACTTTGCGCATGTGCAGTGACTTCCTCTGTCAATTGAGAAGCCACAGATGCCATTACCTGAAATTTGTGTTATGTTTATTCGTGTGTGTTAACTATGTTTAAGACAACTGAAGGGGCCGCCGACTGTGCAATGCGGTCTGTAATTTGTTTTCTGAATGCTAGGAATGTGCTACCAAGTGAAGTTTATCACCAGGTCTGTCAAGTGTATGGTGACAATGTGATGAGTGTTGGCATGGTTAGGAAAAGGGTTCGGATGTTCAAAGAAGGACGAGAGAACGTGCATGATGAGGCGCGAAGTGGGCGTCCATCTTTGGTGAATGAGTGGGCATCCATCTTTGGTGAATGATGATTTGGTGTGTAAGATCAACGAAAGAGTGCGTGACGACAAACGTTTCACAATTTCTGATCTGTCCCTGCACTTTCCTCACATTTCAAGGACTCTACTCTATGACCTGAAAGATGCAGTGCAGAAGTGGCTAACATTGCAGGCGGCCGCATTCTATGAGGAGGGTATACAAAAACTTGTGCCCCATTACGAAAAGTGCCTCAATAATGATGGTGAATGTGTGGAAAAATAGTTTGAAGAATGTAGAATCTGATAACAAAATTTTATACGAAACCTTAATCAATTGTTTTTTTACAGCGAAACGGTACTTACTTTCTGAATAAGCTTCATATAAAAGACAAGTCGATACACATTTAAGGCAGTTTATAATGTAAAGCAATCCCTTTACAGGCCTGGACAGGCCCTGAGAGTTCTAGGAGACTGAGGCTCCCAGTATTCATGACAGTCAGCACGTGAAGGTGATAAGGTTGTCAGCCCTACGCACCACCCACCTTTACCCCAGGAAATATTCCTGGTACAATTTCTGTTAGAGGCTGAGAAGGATTATGTCAATGAAAAATTGCAGCGACACCATCGGGAATCGAACCCACGACTTTCCGACTGCGCCACCACGTACCCCTGTTTATAAGGAAGCATTATTTAAATTGTGGCTTCTGTAAGGATGTGAGAATTGGGCTGGCACATTATAAACAAGATGGTTCTTTGATACATAAGAAGTTCCTCACACAAAAATTGCAGGAGAAGCTGATATTTCTGTGTCAACTTCATATACAAGACACGGTACTGTGTCTGTCACTGAGAAGTTGAGCTGGAAATATATGAAAACACTAAAATGTTATTAAAAAAAGAATCAATGTTTATGGAATAGTTCCAGCAATATTGAAGTGTTAATCTAACAGCTGTGCCTGTAGGGAATACTTGTTATCTTATCCTGAGGTATGCCATCCCTGCTGTGTGTTTGAACTATATGGTGAGGTAAATTCAGTTAAAAACACAACTATAAATATATGGCTAAATGATGGTGTTTATTAGCAATGGAAAAAACTACATGTTTCTGCCTATAGCGGCCATCTTCAGGTTTTGAAAACTTTCTTGCTAAAAGAGTTTTATGTAATATATATATATATATAAAACTCTTTTAGCAAGAAATTTGTCAAAACCTGAAGATGGCTGCTATAGGCCAAAACATGTAGTTTTTTCCATTGCTAATAAACACCATCATTTAGCCATATATTTATAGTTGTGTTTTTGACTGAATTTACCTCACCACATGTTGTCTTATGTTCAAGAATGTGTCACTGTGCATAAGTCAAGACATAAAATGTGGTTTGATGGTGAGAATGGATCATATAGTGCCCAATTTTCGTACAGAATTACAACACATTGTTTTCAGGCTTACCCTTCAAAGACATTTTCCCACTTGACGAGCCTGTTTTTTTTGTTAACCCTTTGACGCCTTACGACCCCTATAGGGGTCGTACCACACCGCTAAACTCTAAACGTTGCATTTTATATATTTATTCAACAAATACAGGTATTGAATATTTTAAACATGGTATATACTCTTCTTTTTTTTCCCCCTCTTCAAAATGCAGTTTCATAATTCTAACATATTTGATTCCTGTATTATTCACATTTTATATACAGGGTCTGCTAAAATTAAAAAAAAATAATTCTGGTGCCAAAAGGTTAATTTTCCACAAAACTTCCTTGATAGGGTTTCACTATATATACAGTTGAGGTGACATTAGCAGTGACTTTAAATGCAAATTACACGGCATTTGTTAGGAACAAACAGTACACGCTTTCCCAAGTTAGCATACGAGTACATTATAAATAGCAGAAGAAACATTGGTCGACCAAGAAAAGGTTGGAAAGATCAATAACTGGGAAAACAGAACAAGCCTGGAATGGCTTCACTGCTGTTGCTGCTGCTGCTCATGATGATGATGCTACACAAGGGACATCACTGTTAGGTATGCTATATATGATCTATACCTGTGTGAAGTGCTCCTGCAGGAAGTTGAGCATGCCCCGTGCTGAACAATCACATTGCCATGGATTGGCATGGAGTGTGAGGCGGCGAAGGCTGGTTCTGTTCGACAGCGCCTGCAGGGCGGATGCACTAAGCCCCATCATGTTGTTGTGATCCAATTCCAGCACCTGCGATGAAGCGAGGAGAACCAAAATTACCAGCTCAGGGGGGGGAATGACAAGCAAGGTGACTTGTAAGATATCCGCTTACCTGCAAGTGAGGAGGAACTTGCTCTGCTTCCAGCATTGAGATATTATTGTGAGAGAGATAGAGCCGTGTCACTCTGTCATAGCCTGGAGCAGTTGTCGGAGGCAGCGTTACAATTCTGTTGCCCCTAAGCCACAGCTCAGTTTGGTTGAGTTTGAGTTTATGGGGTGAAAAAACACTCAAGTGGAATTTTACTGGGTCCGGCAGACTGGCTGGTGACTGTGACAGATTCAAGCTGGAGCAGTTCACGATGAGGGCGGAATCCGCTGGACGCTCGTAGCAGGCGCAGGGACGCGGACAGTCCCTAAGTCGTGGAAGCGAGCACTGTATCTTGAGGGAACTGAACTGCTTAACAGCAATGCCTCTCATTTCTGGTGGGCCAGCACAGGAGAGATTGCCAGGGATGATTTCAAACAAGCTGCGTGCTTCTGGTTCAATTCTGCCATCAAGGTAGCGTAGCAGGTCGTACACCTTGCAGTCACACACTAAGGGGTTCTGATCAAGCAGAATGCGTCTGTTTGGCAGAGGCTGATCGTGGGTTTGCCCCAAGGCCAAAAGCTCTAAGTACCGCAGGTCTATGACGGAGATGTTGTTATAGGTGAGGTCGACAGTGATATCACTTGACAGGAAGTGAATGTCTTCTGGCTGCAGCAGAATACACATACAGATGTCAACAGATAGGCAGTACCTAACCCCATACAAACATTAAATGAGAAATGGCAATGTGCTGCTGACCATAAATCGGGGTTTGACAAATCCCAGTCACCATGAATCTCATCGTTACATCATGCATTTCATAAAATCACTTCAACTATTAACCAACAAATGCACCTATACAACTTTCACTTAAAAACACTTAAAACCACTCTGACATGTTTCAATCTTTTCAGATCATCATCAGGGAGTTTCGTCGTTCCTTGCTAAAGTATATTCACGATTTAGTTCGTTTTTGTAAACAAGGTGTTGTGGCAGCATATCATATTGTGTAGGAATGTTGTAGAGAGTGTAGTTGGCTAGGTGTGCGTCATACGCTACGTAGCATACGATGCACACCTAGCCAACTACACTCTCTACAACAGATTCCTACACAATATGATATGCTGCCACAACACCTTGTTTACAAAAACGAACTAAATCGTGAATATATAATAACTTTAGCAAGAAATGACGAAACTCCCTGATGATGATCTGAAAAGATCAAAACATGTCGGAGTGGTTTTAAGTGTTTTAAATGAAAGTTATATAGGTGCATTTGTTGGTTAATAGTTGAATTCTAGTCACCATGTTTCCCTGCTGCATAAAAAATTTTGGCGTGTCAATAACTTGTCACAGTGCCTAGAATTTTGTAAGCATGTATTTTAAATTAATGTTCATTGTCTTGCATACAAAAATCATGGTTCAACAAGCACTGCGTTAGAGTAGACTAGTAACTGGGTTTGAGCCTTTTGGTCCCAATGCACCTAGGCCTTAAAACGGGCCCTTTGTGCCCCATACTCTAATGCCAAGTCATGGGAGCCCTGGTAACTCACAGAAATTCCAGGTTGCCCCCAGACTCAGGTTCATAACATAATCTGGACCCAAAAGAGGGAAAAAGGTAAAGCAATCCCATTACAGGCCTGGAGTGGCCCAGAGCGTTCCAGGAAGTTATGGTTCCCAGATTTCATGAAAACGGCACAGGATGGTGGTAAGGTTGTCAGCCTTATGCACCGGCCGCCTTTACCCCCAAGAAATGCTCCTGGTACTCATTTCTGTTAGAGGCAGAGTCGACCCCAGGACCATAGTGCGATGGGAAGGATTTTATGTCAATGAAAAATCCACTGACACCAGCTGGGATCGAACCAGTGACCTTCCGATTTGTAGCGCAGCACCTTAACCACTGTGCTATCACGGTCCCCAAATAGGGTTCCAGGAAGTTAAGGTTCCCAGATTTCATGACAACGGCACAGGATGGTGGTAAGATTGTCAGCCCTATGCACCGGCCGCCGTTACCCCCAGGAAATGCTCCTGGTACTCATTTCTGTTAGAGGCTGAGTCAACCCCAGGGCCATAGTGCGATCGGAAGGATTTAATGTCAATGAAAAATTGCAATGACACCAGCTGGGACTGAACCAACAACCTTCTGATTTGTAGCACAGCACCTTAACCACTGTGCTACCGCAGACCCAATAGAGGAGCCCAAATTAATTTAATAAGAGATGCTCCGTTTCCAGAGCCCTATTTCATCGGTCTCTCGAAAGTCCCGGTAAACGAACACCTGTCAGGTTCCCCAGAGTGGGTCCCTATGGAGAGAGTTGCCCTTTTCCGGAGCCTTCTTTTGTACATCCCTCGTAAAGCAGTGCATTACTAAACAGCATGCTGATCACCACACATTAATACTCTGATCACCACAGTCAGATCACCATAATATGAAAATATGTGGAAGGAATTCCAGGCACCTTTTTGGTGTACAGTGGAGGTAGAGGTACAAGTGATCAGTACTACAGTACTTGAGAGGTTCAGCTGTTTCGCATGTCCACATGCACCATGAATAGAGACTTTGTTCTCTCTGTCAAAACGCCCTGCTCCAGATGTTCCTCATTAATTTATCCCTGTAAGTGAACCACAGTGTTCCTAACATCAACTAAGCTGTTTGTTCTGCTCCCCGCACAAGATTCTTGTTCTTAGTTTTCCATCTCTTCCCTCGATAGCCACTGTACAAATGCAGCAATGAGCCTGCCCTGCTGTAAAGCGAGAGCGCTGAGTTATGTTACAAAGTACAAAGTCTTGCAGTTTGGTGTGCATGATTACATTTGCCATGCATACTGTGATAGCAACTCCACTGGATGTTACTGCTCCATAGCGTTGGTTACGGCAGACTATACGCTGAGTCTTTAGCTTTGTTTGCTTGTTTGTTTGTATTTTAATATCAGATAAGAAATTTTAATATGAGAGGTTTTACTTATATATATTTCTAATAATTTTTAATTTTTTAAATTTTGATTTTATACGCCCTTTGGTGTGGGTTTTGATAAAAAAAATTCTCACCCAAAACGGGTGTGATTTCAGAAGAATATCTTTGATGTGTGTGAATATCCTTGTGATTTATTCAATGCACTGATGCGTGCTCGCATGCACACACATACACACAAAAATACAAGTGGAAGTTTTAATTCTGTTAGCCACTGAAACATAAATCCACCAACTGATTCCTAAATTTTTGAACTGGCACCCCGATTCGAAGAAAATTTGTCATGCCCCAACCTAATGTGCCACAAGGGACATTTGGGCTCAACCTGGCACAAGACGACTAGTGATACAGTCTGATTACTTAAAGTAAGGATTCAGGTCTTCTGGGATTGTTATGCTGTGTTTCCTAACATGTCTAAAGAATGTGTCCTTCTTGAAACTCTGGAAACATACCTCAACAACCACACATCCCAGAAAACAAACCCTCAACAGCAGTGCTGTGCGAACATAAAATCTCGCATACTTACCACAAGGCTGGAAATGAGGTTGTGACTCAGGTCCAGGTTTTGCAAGTTCAACATTGTCAAGACCCAGTCCGAGAAAATAGTCGCGATGGAATTATTTTTGGCGTTAAGTTCCTCAAGATCCAGGCAGGCATTCAGCACAGACTGGACCTCTCCTGTGTGAGTCTCCGACCCTCTTAAAGATAGGCGGTTGTGGGACAGTGTCAGCTGTTTAAGTCCAGTCACATGCTGGAATGCTTGTACCGAGATGTGCTGCAGCCGGTTGTGCTCCAGATTCAGTGATTCCAGCTGTGTTAGGCTTTTCAGGAGATCCCTGTGATGATAAAAAAAGGAACCTGACATTTCTTCCAGAACTTGACAATTTTGTACATAGGTTCCAGCAGTATGGAGCAACCAGCCACTGCTTGGAGTCATATCCCGTCTACACGATCACCCTTTGTAATAGTTGAAGAATAAGAGACCAACTTGATGTCACTGTTTATTAAGTTTTATTTCACTTCTTCTATGCTCAACATGTTTCGGACATTAATACATCCATCATCAGGAGCCTGCGACTTTTCTATT
>Ga0123357_10008432_pt1 | contig 12870 bp, 6 predicted proteins | sample TergutEmb28metaG_FD_89873 | JGI IMG/M metagenome (GOLD analysis project Ga0123357, IMG submission 89873) | Embiratermes neotenicus P4 segment gut microbial communities from Petit-Saut dam, French Guiana - Emb289 P4 | ecosystem: Host-associated > Arthropoda: Insects > Digestive system > Gut ... | reverse complement strand
TACAGCGGTCTGATAGAAATACAAACCTGGAAATTTCTTCATCTTCTAAGGCAAGCAATAAAAGTGCCTCTTCTTCGTCTGATGAGGAGTACATTGTCGCAAATGCTACCACCAAACTGTCGCGTTGGTGTGGATAACCACGCGAATCTCTTTGCCGCAGTCCACGCGAAACTTGGGCGAAATTGTCGCCTACGCCACCTCTGTGAATATTTCGCGCCGGTCTGGGGGAGCCTTTATGGTAACGCCATGAGAAGTCGCAGTGTGTGTGTTGGCGGGACTGGTTGGTAACTGCGCATGCGCAGTACGGTATTACTGAACGCGGTAACTGTTTCAAAGACATTGGCCAACCTCACTTCTACCATGTTTATTGTGAAGAAGTGTGGGCCGGAAGAGCTCAGTCAGTATAGCGACTCGTAACGGGCTGGACGGTCGGGGATCGAATCCCATTGTGGGCGAGATTTTTCGCACCCGTCCAGACCAACCCTGGGGCCTACCCAGCCTCCTATGCAATGGGTACCGGGTCTTTCCCGGGGGTATAGCGGCCGGGGCGTGGCGTTGACTAGCCACCCCCATCTACAGCCGAGGTTAAAGAAAGAGTAGAGATATACCTCTACTCCCCCTCTGGGCCTTCGTGGCCTGCACGTTTTCGTGATAGAGCGTTGTATAAAGTTCCTCCGCCTGCCTGTCCATCTCCTACGACTCTTCGTGGCATGACCATCATAGGACTATACTTACTGGGATTCATCAGTTACTTTGAATTGTGGTCCAAATTGGACAACGTTGACTACAATGCCACACGAAAGCAAGAACCATTTTATGAGTACATGGAACGTTATATTACTCTAACAAGTTGTAATTGCGTGTAATAGTTTTGTGCTTACTTGCTTTGTATTTTGGAGTTGACCCCAAAGTAGTGTATTTTGTATATTAACTTCTTCGACGCTGGATTTATTGGAAGAAATATTTATTTTTCGTATCTTTATCGCGTAACGTTTAATTTGTTGAAATGCCACGTACAGTTAGCTGTAACTGTTAAGACACAAGACAGGACACATTTCTGCTGCCGGTTGGGAATATAAAATAAATTTAAAGCATTAGAGTCAGTGTTTAACCAGATATCGCGTCCATAACAGTTATGGGAAGAGTTAAAGCGGGCTGACGAAAAGCGGCGATTTTTGTATTCTCTGTCCGATTTGACAGCCGTGTTTTTGTCATTGATTTTATTTAGGCAAGCAGAGTTTGTTGTTTTTATTTTTACCATGGCACAACAGACCTAGAGGGCCAAGGCCTCCTCATTATCGAGGATTCACTATCATACTCAGACACATTACACTCGGTAGGAATTCTCTGGGCGAGTGATGAACCCGACGCAGAGACCTCTACCTGACAACACAACACTCACCAGAGACAGACGTCCATGCCCCCGGCGGGATTCGAACCCACAATCCCGGCAATCGAGCAGCCGCAGACCCACTCCTTAGACAGTGCGGCCACTAGGATCAGCAGAATTTGTTGTTACGTCTAATAAATAAGAACTTTTTATTAGGCTGTCAGCGATGTTTATTTGTATGAGTATGGAGTTGCAGAGCTTTTGGATTCTGCTGTCATGGCTGCATTATAGATCTGTCAAGTGAAGCGACTTGGCAATGACAACATCGCTAGAAGCCGCACTCATAATGGAACGAATTATAATTTCATCGTGTGCTTAATGCATTTATGTAATCATCGCTTCGTCGGTTGTGAGAGATCGCTCTTTTAAATGGTGCATGTGGAGGAACAAATTAACTTTAGGTCTTGTGCAGTGTGATCTTAATGCGAAATGTAAACGCATTTATAATCCTTTGGCAATTATATTTCGCCACTTTTGTTTTGTACTGCACCATCGCTATACCCTAATGTTATTGCTTACGTGTGAGAGGATGAATGTCACAGGAGTAAGAAAACACGTATTTGACCTATGTGTGAATTCCTGTTTCGACTTTTTGCACAGACTCGGATGTCAGAATAAACAGACATTGATTGGCTTCGACCGTAACGAATATTAGCTGCGTAAAAATGCAAATATCGCGTGTCTCATCATTCTTAATCTACTGTTCTTAATTCAGTGCAGTGTTTGTTGTTAATTTAGGTACACAGTTCTGTTACTTACGGGTGTTATTAACTTATTCCGGTGCTAGTGTGCATAGTTCACTGAACTTCCTTCTCTTGCAAGTTTGGTATCTGCAGCTTTGATAGGAGTACCTGGAAAAAAGGGTCGTTGTGCTTAATTAAGCATTCCTTCGTATTATTCTATCATTTAAATCTTTAATAGTCTCTGTCACTTATGCAGATTCAAATTGTGCTTTCACTGAAATCTTGAGCAGTCTATCACACTTACGCAGACGAATGCTTGCAAAATAGGCTTCGTAATTCATATCTTCTCATTTCTTTCATCGTAACCCAACCCATGTCATTGACATTTTAGACATCGTACAGTCAGAACGAACGTGAGATCGCCTGACGCGAATCTCTTCTTGTTTTTCATCCAGCCGTTTCAACTCGAAAACCTCATTGTAGATAGACTGCTGTCTTCCTGGATATGGTGCCCTCAGTTGGGAGGTCGGTGAAAGGTTTCGGAGGAACCTGAAACTCCCATACTCTCGGTACAAGATAGAAGATGGAGGCTGCACATTCCTTCCAAACATTAATACCTGTCTATCAAATTACGCAGCTTCACATCCCAGAAGACTGTAATGTTCATAGACACCATTGTGAGAGCCTGGGTGCTTACCAGTTAGAATGTCTGCTGTCATATGACGTATGTTAGCTGTGTATTTCTATAGAGAGTCTGTACTCAAAATCGTTAAGTACCTGAAAAATCTAAGATAGATGTTAATAACTGTTTTATGTTTTATATAGGAGCCTGTATCCTTGGCGATTAGCGTTTCTTATGTTGTAAAGTTTATAAACTCTATAATGAACTTCATAGTATGTTGGCATATGCTGCTGTTTGCCAGTTGGTTACATGAGGGAGTCAGGTGTTCGGGTTATGCAACACGAATGTTTTGAGAAATGCATGACAAGTGCAGTCGCCAACCGGAAGGGGAGAGGTCACTTTGGAGACCTAAGCGTTGACAGCAGTTTATATTAAAACGAATTTTAAAGAAGTAGGTTGTGAGGATGTGGACTGTATTGATCTGGCAGAAATAGCGGGCTGTTGTGAAGACGGCAATAGGCCTTCGGGTTACATAAATGACAGGGAATTTGGTGAGCTTAGCTACTATTAGATCTCGAGAAGGACTCGGCTTCAGGGCTTGAATGAGTTACTTTATAAAATCCGATTTGAGCGTCAAGAAAGTGGATGGAGTTGTGAGTGAGATCTTGACACTATTTGTAGAGGCATTAGTTTTCGAAGATCTAGTGTTACGACACAATTCTCAGAACAGTTGGTCGGGTGACTCCGAATGAGCTCTTACGTGGTATTATGGGTACGTTCAGCAGCAGCGGATCTGAAGCTAGCCTCCTGGGACGGTATCAGAAACATATCCTCCTGTTTCGTAATTTGAAAAAGAAGCATTTTAAATATAATATAAATCGTGTGAAGAAGATAATTACGAATTCGTCCTTGAAATTAGAACGTTCAGACGTTTGCGAACATGTCTTGTTTTACAGGATCATCCTTGAATTGAAACATGACCCCTGGTCGGTCTTCCGCAGCTATTCAAAGAGCCGCATGCGCAAACACCCATCTAGAGATGGAGTGGTGGTACGGATCCACAACATCCTCTTAAAATTTAGTCAGTGAATTTACAGAGGACATGAAAAAAATGTCTCAAGACAGAAATAAGTGCTCAGCAGAAACTCTCATGTTAGTTATGAAAATAGTTGGTGGCTGCATTCATATCCCTGTTCTGCAGTACACGTACACTGTATTTGGTCAACATCGATTACGTGTTTTTGTAAAATAGTTCTGCAGTGTTTGTGCACGGTAAGCACCATGTGTACGTAAACCCGTAATCATTCAGCTGTTCAAGACGTTTCATGTAGTTATGCAGAGGAAATGTTATCAAAGGCAGAGGTGTTCTGTGCACTTCAGGAAGGAATGTGAAGCAGTGGAAGTATAATTCTTCTAACTCTTAATCTGGGCACTGTATGGAGGCGAGTGGTCAGTTTCATGTCGCGGCCGCCTTATCCCTGGGGAAAGAGTCCCCTGGTACGAGTTGATAGGAGGCTGCTTGGACCCTTCTTGTGCTTCGACGAAAAGTCTCTTGCCCATTCCGGGAAACGAACCACGATTTTTTCGTTGTCCTGCATATACCCTAGTCACTATACCGACTTTGCTCTTCTGGCTTCTGAAGTATTATCATAGTCATTCCAAAAAAGGGGCGCTATTTTGAGCCATTGGAATTCATTTGGGGTCATCTCCGTCTGTGTTAGGGGCATGCACCATTTTTTTTTTGGCAAAGAACCACTACCGTTATTGTGGGCTGGCTCGCGGGCCGCACGTGTAAAAACCTCCCAAATTAATGTGAAATGTTTACAGTAATAATTAATTTGCGAATGTGGCAGCGGGCCATATAATACAACCTGGCGGGTCGCGGGGTGAACACCCACTGTCCAGATCCGCTTGTTACTAATGTCTTCCAGCTGTTCATATTTCGTAGTCTTATTGTTTGTGTCGGCGGTTTGTAATGATCATTGTTTGTTAAGTTCTGTAATTTCTTTAAGCTGCACTATAGACTAAGAATGACCGTGACCATGATGAAGATGAAATGGATATTGAAGTAATATTGTCTAAGGATTCCAACTATTCCATATGTTGGCGTCGATACCAGTTAATAATCCGACGTCTCGAACTATGTGTCAGGGGCATCAGAGGCAGCTTCTGAAGCATCGACATTTTTAGTCGGTTGGTACGCGGCTGGTCACCCTAGAATACTTCAGTGCGTTGCTATAGATTTTCTGCAGCTGCCAGACTTCACACGGGATTGAATAAACCAGTTAACCTGCATATGTCAGTAGCACATCGTTGATTGTTAATGAGAAGGCCTGTTATTAAATCATCATTCCTCGAAATGTCTTTCAAAGATGTGGTATTTTGCTGTATATGCTTGAGTGTGCCTGATACAGCGGTGAGACCATCTACATGGTGTGTATGTGACGCGAGTCATTTGTCCTGCTTGTATAGATCTCCAATATTCATTCGTTTGAACCATCGAGGGATGGGTGACACTGGTGGCTGGAGTACATCGTTCAAGTGTTCATTATTGGTTGTTGTGGGAGATTCGTGCTGGAATCTGATACTGACGTGCTCGTTTCAAATACCGCTAACAGACACCGATTCTGTGTTCTTGAATGCATTTTCTGCATAGAGGGGGTTAAAATATCATCTTTTCCGCTCGTGAAAGTCTTAGGCCAAGCCCTTGTCGTACATTCTTTTGTGGGACACAGCGAATCTAGAACAATTTTTCCTTCGACTGAGACTTCGCTGTTTATTAGCAAGTCGTATCGTATATTGCAGCAATTTTAGTGTAATCATTATTTGTTTGCTGAAGTTAACATTTATTGTTAGGCGGATTTATTGGACAGTTGTCAGGTCGAATTACTGGACGAACAGGCCGAACGCTTGGATTCTGAAATTCCAGAGACGTATATGTCGACCACCTATTCTGACAGAGGTTTTATATTCCTCTTCCAGACGAATAGATGTACTGCCACAGTACTCGTCGTTTGTCAGTAGTGCGTGACGACTCTTGCCACCAATCCTTTTTACACACCATTTTCGAAAAGAAGGTAGCCAAATTGAAGATGACAGTGTAACCTTTAACCAGAAGACATATGGGGTCGTAACAAGAGATTCGGAGAGTAACACATTGTTACAAAATTTAAGGTAGTGTAACCATGTTAACTTCACCCACGGCATGTCTAAATTGTTGATAGCTGTGTGCTGGTGAAGAGTTCGTTCTGATCTCGAGAGAGAACTGCTGTTGGAGGTCATAGCGTTATGTTATATTTTGATGATGTGCTTTATGCACCTCGAAGAAATATTCGGTGTAGCGGTGTAGAATGAACTTTAGATAGCAGACTGAATTTATGGGAGGCGCAGTACCATGTCTTCAGCAGTGGAAAACATTCTTCCTTGGAGTTAATGAGTTGTTCGCCGATAGGGTTCAGACTTTCCTCCGTGACCACCTTTGTAACGGCACTCTTGATACATTTCATTTTTTCTGTCATCCTGTTCAGACTATCATCTGTCCGTGTTCATATCATTCCCTGCCCCCCGCCCCACATCCATCAATAACGGCATTTCTTGTGCCTGCTACTCATTTTTTTTATTATTATTAGGCGCATTCGCAAAATTGCTAAAAGCGACCGTTGCGATCTTCGTCGGATCCGTCCGCATGGAACATTTCGGCTGCCACTGGGTGGATTTTTATTAAATATCATATTTGAGCATTTTTAGAAAATCTGCCGAGAATGTTAAAGTTTAGTTAAAATCTGACCAAAATAACGGCGTGCTGTAAATGAAGACGTATGAACATTTATGATCATATCTCCACAGAATTCTTCTAAGAATGAGAATTGTGTAAGACAGAAGTTGAAGAGAAAATAAAAACACGCGTTTTGTGTTCAGTATTTTTTTTTCTCCCGAAAATCATGGCCGTTTATGTGGTAATGTCGAAAAGTATTGTACAGCCGGACAAGCCACAGATAATATAATACGTCTCACACACATTGCATGCTGGATAACAAAGGCTGCAGACACACACTCAGCATATGAAATATACGGCAACACTGGTTACGCGAGCGGGCCTTATTCGTACGTTTATACTTACGTGGCCTGTTTTGTTTAGAAGTTCTTCGCATTCCGTAGTTGGTATGTAGTTTTGTTGTGGATAACGTCGGATATTTGCTGTACTCTTAATATCTGTAGTGACGATATATACTATGCTACATTATAATTTTATTTAAGTGAATACAGGGTCCGGCAGAAATACCTGACGATTTGGCAACACAGCTGTGAGTGGTATCGTTGGCGTGGGGAATTTGTCCTTGAGCGCCCTTCTAGCGAGACTCAAAGCATTTCAGTTGCCATGAAGTGCTGGTCTGTACAGCATCGGGTTTTCGCTGTGGAGACGTATTTCTAAAACAACGATTCTGGCGTCGTGACTCAGCGGATATTTCGTCGGCACTTCAATATTCATAGGAACTACAGTGTCCCTAGTGGCAATGCTGTACTGTTGTGGGTGAGAAACTGCAGAGAAACAGCGTGTGCCGCAAAAAAAAAAAACCGTCCAGGAAGAGCGCCTTCACTTAGAACTCCTGTGATCATCGAACGATTGCGTCAGGGTTTTGTCAGAAGTCCTCCGCTTGCGGGAATGTGCTGACAACAAGGGACGCCACCTCACAGACACTATATTCAGAAAGTGAATATTGTCATTGAAATACTTTAAGATAAAGATAATTTTAGTAATAAGTTCACGTAAAAAGACAGTATACTTTTCATTTTATTGTAACTTAAAAATCGTCAGGTTTTTTCCTGCCGGACCCGGTATATGCAAAGGAATAAGTTAAGAATTACAATTTTCAAGGTGCCTTAGAGTTACAATCGCAACGTCAGCGCCTTGCATTTGGTGTTTGTAATTTTACTAGAACGAAGGCACACGGTACATATCCTTCACGCTTCACTGTTTCTGCACTTCAGAGAGATTTCTTTCTTCTTCTCAGCTAGTAGCCTGTGGACAATAGAGAAGGGTATGGGAGACACAAGTGTTCTAGCATTGTTGAATGAGAAATAGAATGATAAAAATAGAGAGGCTTCAAGAGTACTTCACATTCATCTGGCTCGAAACTTGAAGCCATCTTCTGTGGAGAATTTCGCGTGATGAAAGATATCGTTGATTTTGACGCAGTCTGCAGGTAATGTTGACTTCACTGTATCATGTTAGCTAATCGCCACAGACTTTCAAGGATCTTATCTGTATGTTATTACGAAGAGAGCGTATATTGTCCGGCCACGAGAACCAAAGGGAGACATTCCAGGAATTTGTCTTATATCGGTAGAATATGCGTTAAAGTTGATATCATTTTGACGTTCAGGTGACCGTGTATCGTGATAAATTCATATAATAGATGCACTAATTTCTCAAATTTATTTTTGGAATAAAACTCTACATGTTTCGGACAGTTCCTCTGTCCATCGTCAAGAGTTTTTCACTGTACACACAGCAATGGTATATGTCATACACGTTTGCTGACAGTTTGCGAGCAGGATCAGGATGGAACATCAGCTGTCAGCAAACCTGTATGACATATACCATTGCTGTGTGTACAGTGAAAAACACCTGATAATGGACAGAGGAACTTTCCGAAACACGTAGAGTTTTATTCCAGAATAAATTTGAGAAATTGGTGCATCTAGTTGATTTTATAATATGAAATTGATATCATTGTTGCTGTACTCGTTTTGAAAAAGAGAAAATAGGTTGCACTTGTTACAGAAACCGCTGTCCCACTAATTTTCTTGGTATGACGTTGTCAGACGTTCTGCTAAGTGGCAGCAATATTTGATTAATTGTGTCTAATCATTTTGTCATACAGGGTGTGTCACATTAGTTCTGAGTGCTCTGTTACCCCTTACTTTTGTGTGCTGTATGATGTAATAGTAATATTTTAATATGGTCCGATCTGAAGAAGCTTGTGCACATCGTATGGATATTCGTTAAGCATTTGTCACTGCTCCGAATGGATAAATCGGGAGTTACTAACTTTGCCATCACCATCTATGTGCGTGTAACACAGTTACTATCGCTGATTGTATTTCGATTATTTTGGTATTGGTGGTAGATCACTTTGTCATCTGAAGTTAATTTAGGTTACGTTTGTTAGTATTACATAAGTACGTTGTATTTGCGCGTCTATGGTACTGGAAGCTTCACTTTCATGTCTCTAATCTGGAAAATGCGTATGCATGCATTGGTCCATATCTGTTTACTTTCCGTTGTCGACATTGTATACATGGCGGCCGCGCGAGATTGCGTGTTAGGAATAGCCGGTAGACCCTGTACTAACGCCCTCATCGTAGGATCCTCGTGTTCTCTATGTAGGTCGATGTTTGAACATGTGGATCTTCAGGTATTCTTTTGAAGACATATAAAGTAACAGCCGTGTGGTGATAACGGTAAAACGCCTATAGTTTTATCTTTATTTTTTGTTTTTTATTTTGACGTTTTCAGTTACATGTGCCCAAATCGGGGCTGACTGGTGAGAATTCCTGATTCATATTCAGGAGATCTAGGATTCGACTTCGAAAAGGACTCCGGACACTTGTGGTTTTCCCCCAGCGCTTCAAGGAAGCTCTGGAATAATTTTTAAAAACAGGCTACGGCATCTTCTTCCCACAGAATTCTCAAGTCGTATTTCACAATCACGATTTAACGTTTTGTATTTTTGTGCATCGAGATAGGGTCATTTAACTGAACTGGGGAATAAATATCTACTAGAAAGACTACAATGTGTAATTTTGTAATCCTTCGGGCACCTTTCATACACCACGCAGCCGGCGAGTGATTTTAAAACCCTCGGAATTGGTGGCTGTATGTAAAGCGCACGTGCTCGAGATTGTTCAATTCTGTGTATGGCACGCTGACAACGGTATGCTGAGGGGTTGTTTCTGCTGATGCCGGCAGAGGATATTGGAAGGCGCAGCATTGTCTGAGGCAGTAAAGACACGTACGGTAAGCCTCCCTGTCCTCTCTCATCTATCGCAAGGATGGATTTATCGTCGAATCGAATCAGCCAACTCGATTGTACGGAATAATTTTATTTTACTGTCCCACTACCACCCAGACCAGAAATTTGTGGTTGTTGTGGGAATTCGCAATCGATCCATATATAATGCAGGAACGTGTGCCCCACCCTTATTCCAACGTATGTGTACATGGCGGGGTGGGGGCTCAGAAGTTGCAGAGTTGAGGGCAGTTGTGTGCCACCATACCTAGTTCCTCTGGGTTTGTAGAAATGTAAATTTCTGTTTTTTTTTACAGGGTTAAATCGGTGTTGGGTTCGAAAGAAATATATCGGTTCTTTACGGGCATTATACCTGATCTATCGTTTCCATTCTGTGAAATTCCCTTCCACTATCTCACTTAGATGGGATGGAGAAAATGTCATGTCAAAATTAAGCTGAGTATTTAATAGTGGCTTGTGTTCTAGGGAAGTTTTGTCCAAAGTAGTGAATTATTTGTCTCTCTATGCCTGTGCCCTCTTTTGTCGACTGAATGGTACCGTAGTTTTTTTTTTTTAATGTGGTGTCTGCTTTATCAGTGAGGGAAGACGGGACATCTTCAGCACGCGGTGCCAGTTTGAAGTATTATTATATTTTACTGGTACGAACCTTGACTTGCTTAATTGCTAAGCAGTTTGAAAGGCCGTGTCTGACAACAGGTGCGAGCGAGTGCACACTGTCGTCTGATATTTCTTGTCTTGAGAGGCACTTATTGTTTCGTAGTCCATTTCATCAATCTTTGTGGTTATAATAATCATTATATTGACATTTAGCCTAAAGAATTTGAAATTAGTTGGTAGTAATTCTGAAAGTAATGACTAGGGTCTTTTCGCCAGGCATTCGTCAACGCTTTTCCCACCTGTGCTAAGGTTTTCAGTTCGTATTTTTCACTGCGCCGTTTGGGAAAGGTTTTTCAGCACCGTTGCTCTTCCTCCCGACTGACATTCTGTTCCCTAAAAGTAGTAATGCTTTCACTTGTTCCAGTTCTGTTATTACGTTATTCAGGCTGTAGCATGCCCCGTGTCGAAATATGTTTTGCCTGTTTTCAGCGAACTTGAAACTTCGTAGTTATTTTCAGCTCTTCAGATTCTTCTTGTGCTGAAAGAGCTTCAAAATATGGTTTTATAATATTATAATGTTTGTGTTTCGAATTATGGAAGTATGAGGCAATGTAAGTAAAATAATTACTATTACCGAATTTCCTCATCATGCAGAGAAATTTCGGCTGTATCATCGACTTCAGAAGAAAGTGGTATAATGGACGATTTATACTGCTTTTGTGTGAAGTTAATATACACAGTCCTGCCATAAGTTCTGTCCAAAGTATATTGTGACCTAGAAGGAAAATGAAACAGAACATAAACTTTTCGAACTAAATAATTTATTAGCAATAGTTTTAATATTTTATTTATAATAATGCCACTCAAAATGGCCGCCCTCTGCCTCGACGCCAGCCTTGAGACGCTCCGGCCACTCTGCTATCGCGGCACGAACCATCTCCGGGGGGATCTCTGCCGTTGCTTTCACGAGGGATGTCTTCAGACTGTCCAGGTTGTTGCGACGCTATTGGCAAGCCATGCCCTCCAAAACCGCTCACAGTCCCGGGGGTTGAGGTATGGACTCCCCGTGGGCCAATCCCCGGCGCTGATAAAGGCCAAAACGTTCCTCCGCAGCCACTCCTGAGTCGTCTTGGCTTTTGGGCAGGAACTGAGTCCTGCTGGAAGACCCATTCCTGGCCACTGAAGAGGGTCATGTTAAGCTGTTTCACAACTCCTTGTAGCACGTCCTCTTGATGCACTCGGACACCAGTTTCAACCCTTTCTTGCAAAAATGAAGATGTGTCTCCCCCTGATGGGACACCTTCCACCAAACCATGACGTAGGAAGGGTGATGTCATCCCTGCACCCTCAGAATGCACATCAGGGGATGTTTGAGCATAAATCTTGTTGTTCTGGTTGTTATACTGCTCCTCGATGGTGACAATTTTCTCGTCCGTGTAGAGGATGTTCTCGTTCCCGTTCTCAGCGTCCCGCTGGAGGAGACGCTTTTCTCTTGTCCTTCAGATATCCTTCAAAGTAGGAGTAAGGCGGTGTCTCTTTGAGCCGAGGTGCGCTGTCATGTGTAGATCGTTCCTGATGAGGCACGACTTGATTGGGTCGATATGTTCAGCTCTCGGGACTCGATCTTCTGTTTCCAGAGCAGATTTCGGCGAATCCGCTCCTCTGCTGTTTTGATAGCGGCTTCAGCCCTCAAACTTTTCAGGTGTCCTGACTGAGCCCTGTCTTCAAAACCCCGCAGTTCCTTATAACGTTTAATTGCCCGATAGACGAAATTTTCGATGGTTTCAAGAGTTTGAAAATTTGAGAATCTGATTTTCCGCATTTGTGAAGGGCAATCACAGCCACACGGGTTTCCTTGAAACCCCACTGCATGTTAACACTGCGAGAGACGTGAACAAACTGCCTTGCCACAAGTGCCTGAAGAGTCTATAGTCCAAAAATAACCAACCTTTGAACCTTTCCGCCTCATTGTCTGTAGCTGCGGACTAAATGAAATTTGGGACAGAACTTATGGCAGATCTATGTATATTTATTGAATGTCGGAATAACATGCGTAATTAACGTACGTAAATAATTATCCCGAGCTTTTTCTTAACATGTCGAACTTGCCCCTTTCTCCCCTGTATACGCAGTAGCCGTTGGCATATAAGTAGGAGTACTTCACAAGATAGGAGACTCCGACTCTGAAGATTATTATTCTTTGGGATGTGACGCTGTGCAGTCTGATAAAGTTAACGTTTCGGAGGAACATGTATCCATCTTCAGGGTAATTTTTGCCCTGTGAATAAAGGCAGGTGGTTCTTCAGAAACGTTGATAACTGGGTACCGTACTTGACGGTGTTAAATCTAGAAGACCGAACACTTTACTGGATAATATTTACATTTCAGTGACTATATTCTTTTGTAACGATTTTGGCCCAATGTCGTGTGGTTTTATGGCTGAAGTCTGTCCCAGCCTCTCAGGAAAGAACGGAGTTTCGTGGTGTCTAAAAAGTGATCGGGCTCGGGGGGGGGGGGGGGGGGGTGTGTTTGTTCTCGAACAGG
>Ga0123357_10008431_pt1 | contig 12870 bp, 10 predicted proteins | sample TergutEmb28metaG_FD_89873 | JGI IMG/M metagenome (GOLD analysis project Ga0123357, IMG submission 89873) | Embiratermes neotenicus P4 segment gut microbial communities from Petit-Saut dam, French Guiana - Emb289 P4 | ecosystem: Host-associated > Arthropoda: Insects > Digestive system > Gut ... | reverse complement strand
TACATGCGGCCGGCAACCGCATCCGCACGGAACGCACCGTCGCCCTCGGGGAGGGGAAAGCTAGAGATGCTGGAAACAGTCAGTTTGGGGAAAGTTTGAACTATTCCCCTTTGGTGTCCGAGAGAGGACTTGAACCTCCATGCCCTATAACGGGCACTAGCACCTCAAGCTAGCGCGTCTACCTATTCCGCCACCCGGACGAGTTGCCCCACCACGATACCATCGCGGATGCGGGCTTGACGAACTGCCGGTTTGTCAACGGAAGATAAAACGCCCAACCCGGCGCAACGTCCCGTTGACGAGAAGCACGCTTGCCGTCAAAAGAACTACCGTGCCGATACGGTCCCAACGCACGCCGGCGTCGTCTACGAAGACGGCTTTGACGGTTTGTACCTTCTCGGCGGCGGTCTCCTTGATGTGCTGAAGTGTGCGCTGTTTGATGATACTTGGGTGCACCTCAGAAGACAGTCCACGCACACTGTCGGTCAACTGGTCGCGTGCAGCCTTGATCTCGGCCCGAATCTGATCTGGTGTTTTGCTCATGCCGTCCTCCTTACGGATAGACAATAGCTTAGCGCGGTCAGGTAGTCTTGATCAGTGCTGCCTTACCGGTAGCGTGCGGACGTAGTCCAATGGTTAGGGCCTCAGCCTTCCAAGCTGAAGATGCGGGTTCGATTCCCGTCGTCCGCTCGGATTCAACATAGACAAGGAGCATCCCGTGCCGAGCACAGTAGAGCGTTTGAGCCCAAGCCACGTCAAGGTGACTATGACGGTGCCTTTCGACGACCTGCAACCAGCGATTGACAAGGCCTACAAGGACATCGCGCGCAACGTCAACCTGCCGGGGTTCCGTAAGGGGCATGTGCCGGCGTCGCTGATCGATCAGCGCTACGGGCGCGGCGCCGTCCTGCAAGAGGCGGTCAACGCCCAACTGCCTGACCTTTACAACGCCGCCTTTTCCGAAAACAACCTGACGCCGCTGGGCCAGCCGGAGATCGACATAGTCAAGCTAGAGGACGGCGAGGTTGTCGAGTTGACGGCTGACGTGGACGTCCGCCCCGACTTCGAGTTGCCTGACGTCAGCGACATCACCGTTACGGTTGACCCCGATACGGTCGACGACGCGGCCGTCAACGAGCGCCTCGACCTGCTTCGCAGCCGCTTCGCCACCTACAACGACCTCGACCGTGCCGCTGAGGCTGGTGACGTCGTCGTCATCGATTTGGCAGCCAGCCAGGGCGGCGTCGATCTGCCCGAGGCCGACGCTACCGGCATGACGTACATTGTCGGCTCCGGCGGTTTGGTGGACGGGCTCGACAAGGCAGTGACGGGGCTCAAGGCCGGGGGTCACAAGAAGTTCTCAACCAAACTGGTCGGTGGCGAACACGCTGATGAAAAGGCCGACGTCACCGTCACCGTGAACAAGGTGCAAGAACGTGTGTTGCCGCGTGTAGACGACGACTTTGCCCAGATGGTCAGTGAGTATGACACGTCCGACGAGATGTTGGACGGCCTGCGCGACGGCCTCGAGCGCATGGCTCGCGTTGGCCAGGCCAACGAGGCCCGTGACAAGGTGCTGGACGCGCTGGTCGAGGGCACCGATTTCGAACTGCCGCCCAAGGTGCTTGAGGCAGAGCTTGAGGCGCGCCGCCAAGACGTCGAAGATCAGTTGGCTGGTGCCGGGCTCAGCATTGAGCGCTACCTCAGCGAGGTCGCCGACGAGCCGGCCAAGACTCCGGATGAGTTCTGGGACGAGCTCGCCAAGAGCACCGACAAGAACTTGCGGGCCCGCTTGATCCTCGACAAGTTGTCAGAGGACGCCACGGACATCACCGTCACCCAGGAGGATCTGAGCGAGTTCATCGTCAACAAGGCCCAAGAGGACGGCGTGACGCCCGACCAGGAGGCCCAGCACATGATGGAGCACAACCACCTGGCCGAATGGATGGGTGAAATCCGTCGCGGCAAGGCGCTGACGCAGTTGGTGGGCCGCGCCACCGTCAAAGACACGGACGGACGTAAGGTCGACATCTCGCGCATCCGCCCGGACGGCACGCTGGGTGACATGACGACGGCGGAGGCTGAAACCCCGGCCAAGGCCGCCAAGCCGTCCAAAGCCAAGAAGAAGGCCTGATGGAACCAGCGCCGGACACCGCGCAGACGGGGTTGCCCAGGTTTGTCGTCGTCATGCTTGGCGTGGCGGCGACGCTGGCCTTCCTGCTGTTGCTGCACCAGTTCTCCGGCGTTGTCGGACCGGTTTTCCTGGCCATTAACCTGGTGATCGCCGCCTACCCGATCCATACCTGGTTGCACAGCAAGGGTACGCCGGGCTGGCTTTCGGCAACCGTCATGCTCTTGTCGGTCACGGTGATCCTGCTCGCGGCCGTCGCCGGCTTGGTCTGGGCGGTCTCGTCCATGGTCGACGAACTGCCGAGCTACTCAGGCGAATGGTTGGCGTTGTACAACAATGTCATCGGCTGGCTTGGTCGCGTCGGCATCGATACCACTGGTTTTAGCGACGTAATGCAACAAATCAGCCCGAGCTCTGTTGTCGGCTTGTTGTCGACGGCTTTTAACTATGGGACGGCGATCACCGGTGTGGTTGCCACCGTCGTCCTAACGCTGATCTTCTTGGCCATGGACACACCGTCATTGCGCGAGCGCCTGCACCCGCCGTCCGACGACTACCCGCAACTGGCCCGATCGATGGCGCACTTCGGCAGCAGCGTTCGCGCATATTGGGTTGCCACGACGGTTTTCGGCGCTGTGGTCGCCGCGCTGGACGGGGTGGCGTTGGCCATCATGGGCGTCCCGCTGCCAATCGTCTGGGCGGTGTTGGCCTTCCTGACCAACTACATTCCCAACATCGGCTTCTTCATCGGCCTTATCCCGCCGGTGTTGCTGGCTCTACTGGGAAGCGGCTGGCAGCTTGCCGTCTTGGTTGTCGTTGTTTACCTGGCGTTGAACACCGTTATCCAAACGGTGATTCAGCCACGTATCGTCGGAGTGACGGTTGGCGTCAGGCCGACGGTGTCATTCATCTCGTTGCTGCTGTGGGGCATGATTTTAGGGCCGTTGGGCACCTTGATTGCCCTGCCGATGACCCTGCTGCTGAAGGCGTTGTTTGTTGACGCTGATCCCAAGGCTTCATGGGTCCATGCGATCATTTCGATGGACGCCGGCAAGCGGCCGAAAGCCGTCTGAACGGGACGGCCGAAAGCCGTCTGATAGGCGCCAATAGCGAAAACCGAGAGTCGTGTGCTGTTTTTGTCAGTGGCGACGGGTAGGTTCTTATCCGTGAATGAAAACATACGTAATGACGCCGGCGATCGGCCGGGGCCAAACATCCTGGCTGACAGCGTCTACCAGTCGCTGCTCAGGAACCGCATTATTTTCCTGGGCTCGGAGGTTGAAGACACCAACGCCAACGCAATCTGTGCGCAGATGCTGCTGTTGAACGCTGAGGATCACGACAAAGACATCTACTTGTACATCAACTCGCCGGGTGGGTCGATCGATGCAGGCATGGCCATCTACGACACCATGCAATGGATCAGCAATGACGTCGCTACGGTGGCGATGGGCCTGGCCGCGTCGATGGGGCAGTTCTTGCTGTCCGCCGGCGCTAAGGGCAAGCGGTTCGCGTTGCCCCACGCCCGCATCCTGATGCACCAGCCTTCCGGCGGGTTGGGTGGCACGGCCACCGATATCCGCATTCAGGCCGAGCAGAGCCTGCATATCAAAAAGACGATGGCTGAGTTGATCGCGGAGCACACCGGGCAGACGGTCGAGCAGATTGAGGCCGATTCGGACCGTGACCGCTGGTTCACGGCCGAGGAGGCGCTGGCCTATGGCTTCATCGACCACGTTTTCGAGCGGGCCGCCGAAATCAAGACAGGAGGTCCCAACAAATGATCAATCCGCACATGGAGTATTACATCCCGCAATGGGAAGAGCGCACCAGTTACGGCGTGCGCCGCGTCGATCCGTACACCAAGTTGTTTGAGGATCGCATCATTTTTCTCGGCACGCCGATCAATGACGACATTGCCAATGCCGTCATGGCCCAGTTGCTGTGCTTGCAGTCGATGGACGCCGAACGGCAGATCGACATTTACATCAATTCGCCCGGTGGGTCGTTCACAGCTCTGACGGCTATTTACGACACGATGCGCTACATCAAGCCCGACATCCAGACGACCTGTCTAGGGCAGGCGGCCTCGGCGGCGGCTGTGCTGTTGGCGGCCGGCACTAAAGGTAAGCGTCTGGCATTGCCGAACTCTCGCATCCTGATCCACCAACCGGCGATCAGTGGCGAGGGCACCTACGGCCAGTCGTCCGACTTGGAGATCCAGGCCAAAGAGATCATGCGCATCCGCACGCTGATGGAGCAGATGATCGCTGACAATACCGGGCAGTCAATCGCCAAGGTCAGCAAGGACGTCGAGCGCGACAAGTACCTGACGGCACAGGAGGCCATCGAGTACGGTCTGATCGACGAGATACTGCCAAGCTTGAAGGGCGTCGGCTAGCTGGTTAAGGCTCGACCGACGATTGAAGGTGACGCCTGACAGTGGCGACACGGTTACACCAATGTGGCCACGATGGACGATACAACAAGATAGGTCGGGCAAGATGGGCAAGGCCAACACAGAAAGGAGCATCGCATGGCACGCTTAGGCGAGTCTGGTGACGTGTTCAAGTGCTCTTTCTGCGGCAAGAGTCAAAAGCAGGTGCGCAAGTTGATCGCCGGCCCAGGCGTCTATATTTGCACCGAGTGCATTGACTTGTGCAACGAAATCATCGATGAGGAGTTGAACACCAAGCGGGCCGTGGACGACGCCTCGAAGCTGCCCAAGCCGATGCAGATCCATGACTTTTTGGACGAGTACATCATCGGGCAGGACACCGCTAAGAAGGCGTTGGCCGTGGCGGTCTACAACCATTACAAGCGTGTTCAGGCTGCCCAGAGCCCGCAACGGAAGTCGCTGGGTGAAGACGTCGAGTTGGCGAAGTCGAACATCTTGCTGATAGGCCCGACGGGCTGCGGCAAGACATACATGGCCCAGACCTTGGCGCGCATGCTCAATGTGCCCTTCGCGATGGCCGACGCCACAGCTTTGACCGAGGCCGGTTATGTTGGCGAGGACGTTGAAAATATCTTGCTCAAACTGATCCAGGCTGCCGATTACGACATAACCAAGGCCCAGACCGGCATCATTTACATCGACGAGATCGACAAGTTGGCCCGTCGGTCTGAGAATCCCTCGTTGACCAGGGACGTTTCAGGTGAGGGCGTGCAGCAGGCGCTGCTGAAGATCCTTGAGGGCACCACGGCATCGGTGCCGCCGCAGGGCGGGCGCAAGCATCCGCACCAGGAGTTTTTGCAGATTGACACTTCAAATGTGCTTTTCATTGTTGGTGGCGCGTTCGCGGGTCTGGACGAGATCATAAAGGCCCGAGTTGGCAAACGCCGCGTCGGTTTTGCGACTGGCGAGACGGATCCGCAGGCAGAGGTGCTTGACACCTATTCGCTGGTGCGTCCCGAAGATCTGCACGCTTACGGCATGATCCCCGAGTTCATCGGGCGTCTACCCGTCATCGCGACGGTGCCCGGCCTAGATGAGGTCGCACTGAAGCGCATCCTGGTCGAGCCGAAGAATGCCATCGTCAAGCAGTTCAAGCGGTTGTTCGAACTGGACGGCGTGCAACTCGATGTGACGGAAGAGGCTATCGGCGTCGTGGCAGCCAAGGCAATGGAACGTGGCACCGGGGCGCGCGGATTGCGGGCCATCCTAGAGGAAACCCTGCTTGACGTCATGTATGAGGTGCCAGACCGCGCCGAGATCACTAAGGTCGTGGTGACCGCCCAAGCGGTGCGTGGTGAAGCCCCGCCGGCATACGTTCTCGGCGGCATGATGGAAGAGATGGATGCCCTGGCGTCATAGCGTCGTCGCCGCCACCGGTAGGCTGGAGTCATGCGCAAAGCCAAAATTGTCTGTACACTAGGCCCGGCCACCGACTCCGTCGAGATGTTATCCGACCTTATCAAAGCGGGAATGGATGTTGCCCGCATCAACATGAGCCACGGCACCCACGAAGAGCACGGCGCCCAACTAGAACGGCTTCGCCAAGCTTGCGAGACGACGGGCAAATCGGTGACTGTCTTCGCCGATCTGCAAGGCCCCAAGATCCGGCTCGGCACTTTTGCTGAACCCGTCACGCTGAAAAACGGGCAGCGTTTCACCATTACCACTGACGATGTGCAAGGCGATGCCAACCGGGCATCCACCACGCTGAAAAGCCTTACGGAAGATGTCCGCCCGGGCGATGCCATACTGATCGACGACGGCAACCTGACGCTCAAAGCCGTCGAGGTAACCGGCACCGACGTTGTCTGCGAGGTAGTGGCGGGCGGCGCTGTCAGTGACCATAAGGGCATCAACCTGCCAGGTGTGCCGGTCAGCGTACCGGCACTAAGCGAAAAAGACGCCGACGACCTGCGTTGGGCGCTGAACCAGCCGGTCGACCTGGTGGCGCTGTCGTTCGTTCGCAGCGCCCATGACATCGTGCCGGTTCACGCCATCATGGACGAGGTTGGTGTGCGCCTGCCCGTCATTGCCAAGATCGAAAAGCCTCAGGCCGTTCATGCCCTGGACGAGATTGTCGACGCCTTTGACGCCATCATGGTGGCGCGTGGCGATCTCGGCGTCGAAATGCCTTTCGAGGACGTTCCGCTCGTCCAGAAGCGCATCATCACGACCGCCCGCACATGGGCGAAGCCGGTTATCGTCGCAACCCAGATGCTCGACTCGATGATCGAGTCGCCCCGTCCAACCAGGGCCGAGGCGTCCGACGTCGCTAACGCCGTCATGGACGGGGCCGACGCCGTCATGCTTTCCGGCGAGACCAGCGTGGGGCAGTACCCGGTGCAAGCTGTGCAGGCGATGGATCGCATCGTGTCGGCAATCGAAGCTGACGGCACCGACCGAATCACCAAGATCGAATGGGACCCGCGCACCACGTCGGGCGTCGTCGCCTGGGGGGCAGCACGCATGGCTCGCAAGCTTGACGTTGAGGTCCTCGTGGCCTTTTCTTACTATGGTGACACCGCTCGTCGCGTCGCCCGCTTGCGCCCTGGTACCCGGATTGTGTGCTTCACGCCACTGGAATCGACTAGGCGGCAACTCGGGCTTGTCTGGGGCTTAACCACATTCGTCTCCAAAGAGCACGAAATTGATGCGATGCTCCGCGAGATGGACGCCACACTATCGCGTCAGGGTGTGGCCAAGGTTGGTGACCGTGTGGTGGTTGTCTACGGTAAACCGCTCGGCACACCGGCACACACCAACACTGTGTACGTCCACGCGCTGGGTCAGCGCGACGAACTCTGAGGCCCAGGCCGACCCCTGAGGCGGGGGCGCTGTCAGGGGTCGAAGGCACCTTGTCTAGAGTGAATAGTGCCAGCTTCTATGAGAGCTGGCGTTCATTTGAATACCCGATGTGAGGCTAGACATGACCATCTCGGACAGGCCAACAATCAGACGATTCAGCACCCGTAAAGCCGGGTTGGCTGTTGCATTTGTCGGACTGATGTTAGTGCTCACGGGGTGTGGCGCCAATGGTGGTGGCGAGGTCAATGGTGAGGCCAATCTCAAGACGCCAGATCTGTCGAGCGTCAGCTACTTCGGCGGTGCGCTCAGCGGTCGAGCGCTGCTGGCGCTGGGGTTCATCGTTTGCCTGGCTGGCCTGATCTTCGGCCTAGTGACGTTCCTGCGGCTGCGCAATCTGCCCGTTCACAAGTCGATGCGGGAAGTCTCGGAGTTGATCTGGGAAACTTGTAAAACCTACCTCCAGCAGCAGGGCAAGTTCTTGCTTGGCCTGTGGGCTGCCATCGCCGTCGTCACGTTTATCTACTATGCCGTCCTGGTGCGGTTCAGCGTTGGCAAGGTGCTTGTCATTTTGCTGTTTAGCATCATCGGCATGGCTGGCAGCTACGGTGTGGCATGGTACGGCATTCGGCTCAACACTTTCGCCAATTCGAGGACGGCATTCGCCTCGCTGAAGGGCAAGCCTTACCCGGGCCACGCCATCCCGATGCAATCTGGTATGAGCGTGGGCATGGTGCTGATCAGCATTGAGTTGACTCTCATGCTGTTCATCCTGCTGGTACTGCCTAATGACATTGCCGGCTCGTGCTTCATCGGGTTTGCGATCGGCGAGTCGCTCGGTGCGTCCGCCTTACGCATTGCGGGCGGCATTTTCACCAAGATCGCCGACATCGGCTCGGACCTTATGAAGATCGTCTTCCACGTCAAGGAAGACGACGCCCGCAACCCCGGCGTCATCGCCGACTGCACGGGCGACAATGCCGGTGATTCGGTCGGCCCGTCCGCCGACGGTTTCGAGACGTACGGCGTGACTGGCGTCGCACTGATCACCTTCATCTTGCTGGCTGTACCGGCCGCCAGCCACCAGGTCATGCTGTTGGTGTGGATCTTCGCCATCCGTGTGATGATGATCGTGGCGTCGTTCATCTCGTACTCCATCAACTGGGCCATCACCAAGGCAAAATACGAGCAGGCCGACATCATGGACTACGAGGCGCCGTTGACAACACTGGTGTGGATTACGTCGGCCATCTGCATCGTGGTGACCTTCTTGACGTCGCTGGCGCTTATCCAGGGTTTGGGTGGCGGAATGTGGTGGAAGCTTTCGCTGATCATCAGTTGCGGCACTCTGGCTGGTGCCCTGATTCCTGAATTGGTCAAGGCGTTCACCTCCACCAACTCCAAACATGTCAAAGAAGTTGTCGTCTCGGCCAAGCAGGGCGGGCCGTCCCTCGATATCTTGTCCGGCGTCGTGTCCGGCAACTTCTCCGGCTACTGGATCGGCGTCACGATCGTCGGCCTAATGGGCATCGCTTTCCTCGTTAGCAACCTGTTCCCCGGCGGGACGGACGCCATCATGTCAGCTCCGGCGGTGTTTGCCTTTGGCCTGGTGGCATTCGGCTTCCTGGGCATGGGCCCCGTCACGATCGCCGTCGACTCCTACGGTCCGGTCACCGACAACGCGCAGTCTGTCTACGAGCTGTCGCAGATTGAGGAGATCCCCGATGTCGCGGACGATATCAAGCAGGACTTCGGGTTCGACGTCGATTGGGAACACGGCAAGCGTTTCCTAGAGAACAACGACGGGGCTGGCAACACGTTCAAGGCGACCGCCAAACCGGTTCTGATCGGCACGGCCGTGGTTGGCGCGACGACGATGATTTTCTCCATCATCATGAGCCTGACCGACGGGTTGCAGCCGAACTTGGTGGCGAACCTGTCACTGCTGCACGCGCCCTTCCTGCTGGGTCTGCTGCTTGGTGGGGCCATGATCTACTGGTTCTCAGGCGCTTCGATGCAGGCCGTCACGACGGGTGCGTACCGCGCCGTCGAGTACATCAAGAACAACATCCATCTGGACGGCACCGAAAAGGCGTCGACGAAGGACAGCAAGCGGGTGGTCCAGATTTGCACGCAGTATGCGCAGAAAGGCATGATCAACATCTTCTGCGCGGTGTTTTGCGCCACGTTGGCATTCGCCTTCCTTGAGCCATACCTGTTTATCGGCTACCTGGTGGGCTTGGCCTTCTTCGGGCTGTTCCAGGCCGTCTACATGGCTAACGCCGGTGGTGCTTGGGACAACGCCAAGAAGATCGTCGAGACCGATCTGGAGGCCGTAGGCACAAGGTTGCACGAGGCGTCCGTCGTGGGCGATACGGTGGGTGATCCGTTCAAAGACACCAGTTCGGTCTCGCTGAACCCGGTCATCAAGTTCTCGACGCTGTTCGGCGTGCTGGCCGTGTCGCTGGCAGTATCGATCGGCACAGGCACCGTCGCGACCTATGTATTGGCGGGCGTGTTTTTCGTGATCTCGGCGGTGTTCGTGTGGCGCAGCTTCTACAGCATGCGTATCGGACTGGGCTTGTCTGATGTCGTGGACGAACTGGAGGACGACGAGGAAGACGTCGGGTTCTACGCTGGCCCGTAACCCGTTGATCAGAGGTCGACGTACTCAAGTAAGTCACCCGGCTGCACCTGGGTGACCTCTTGCGGGACGATGGCCAGCGCATCAGCCATCGCCAGTGATCCGACATAGTGTGAGGCAGACCCACCGGTCGTCGCGGGACGCGCGTTAACGTGCCCCTGGGTGTCTTGACTCAAAGCCACAGGCATGAATTGGCGCCGCCCATTGGGGCTGCTCCAAGGCTGTGACGCAACACACCATAGCTGCGGGCCAGGAGTCTGCCCAAGCAGAGCTTGCAAGACAGGACGGACGAACACAGCGCACGACACGGCCACGCTGACTGGGTTACCTGGCAGTGCGATGACGGGTGTGCCGCGCCAATATCCGTAACCCTGCGGTTTGCCAGGTTGCATGGCGACGTGCACGAACTGACCTCCGGCTTCGCCAAGCACGTCCCGGGCAATGTCGTGGTCGCCGACCGACGCCCCACCGGTTATCACGACGAGATCAGCGTTCCTGGCCTCGTCCAGGGCGGATTTCAATGACGCATTGTCGTCTCGACTGTGTGCCAACGCGGCCACGCAGCCGGCCTTCGCAATGGCTGCTTCCAGGAACGGTCCATTGGAGTCTGGCAGTTGTCCCGGGCCGATGTTGGCGCCACCTAGTGCGACTTCATCGCCTGTCACGATGATCGAAATCAGTGCTTTCTTTGCCACCGGCAACTCGGTCAGCCCGGCTGCGGCAGCAGCGGCCAGATGACGGGCCGCCAGAAGCGCGCCCTTGGCGATTAACTTGTCACCAGGCTGGCGGTCCTCACCAGCCAGACGGACGTGTTGTCCAGGCCGGACAGGGGTGGCGAAGCGCACCAGGCCGTCGGCCTCTTCACAGTCCTCAATGGGGACGACAGAATCGGCCCCGGCCGGCAGGGGAGCGCCTGTCATGATCTTGACCGCCGTGCAGGGGGCCAGCGGCGCCGGCGAATCACCGGCAAAGACGGCACCGGCAATCGGCAACGGGCTTCCATCACCTACCCGAACAGCGAACCCGTCCATTGCCGAGTTGGTGAATGGTGGGATGGCCAGCCGGGCGTGGACGTCATCCGTCAGCACCCGAGCGAGGCACTGGCGAACCGGCACCATTTCAGTTGACACAATGGGCCTCACCAAATTGAGTAATTGTTGCAAATATTCGTCGGTTGTGAGTTCAATGCGTGCGCCAGCTTTAACCATACATATCATGGTAACGTCATTTTCCTTGTCAGGGGCCTTTGGGAGCAGTCGGATTGGGAGTTTTCTGCGAAATATGACGATTCTGTCGGTGCTCGCCCGTCAAGTTTGACGCCCAATTTTGGCACCATTATGGCCGGCGGGTCTATGTAGTTGCGTCATCCCGGTGGCCTCTAACGATCTATTGATAGGCATTTGACAAGGTAATTTGCTGGTTTGAGCCATCACTTTGACCATAGCGCCTTGGATGCCGTCTAGGACATTGGGCGGTGTTCGGCACGAAATTTTCGACCGCGGGTATGATTGTTTTTTGCGAATTATCTAGTAGATTAGTATCAACTACGAATACCTAAGGGGAGATATGACGGCACGCCCGGTCACTTCGGTTTTTGACGGTACAACAGGCGGCAGCGACCGCAGCGGCCGGAGAACCCATATCATCCAACTGTTGCGCGACGCCAAGACACCGTTGTCAGCCGCTGAAGTGGCAGACGCCGTGGGCATCCACGTCAACACTGCCCGCTTCCATCTGGAGTCGCTGGTGGACGTCGGCCTGGCCACTCGTGAGAGCGAGACGCGTGCCGAGCCGGGCCGCCGACGCATCCTGTACAGCGGCACACTTCCGAATCAAACCCATGAGCGTGCCCAAGGGTACCGTCTGCTCTCGCAGTTCCTGGTGGCCAAGATCGCTAGCAGTCACCCGGAGATGGGCCCTGACATGTACGAGGTTGGCAGCCAATGGGGGAAATACCTGACAACCCGCCCAGAACCCGCTGAGGTCTTCACGTCCGAGGAACTGGATCAAAAGCTGGTAGAGAAGCTGGACGCCCTTTGGTTCGCACCGGAACTGGTGCACGGGCCCACACCCTATCTGGTGCTACATAATTGCCCGTTCTACGATTCGGCCAGCCGGTCACCGTCGGTTGTCTGCCAGCTTCACGTCGGCATGCTGAACGGGTCTTTGGAGGAGTTGCGTTCGTCGCATCGCGTCACCGAAATTTTGCCCCGAGAGCGTCCGCATTTGTGCCGCGCCTTGTTAGGACCGAAGTCCAATGACGACACTACCTCGGTGCCAATGGTGCTGCCTGAGGAAGCGCAGCACCAAGTGGTCATCGAGGCAGTGGAGGAATCCCCAGATGAGATTGACGCCTGGGCATCCGTAACGTCGATCGCCTAGACGCGTGTGCCCTTACGCGCATACGGAATCACATAGGCGACGACTGTGATGATCAAGAACACAATGTAGCCGATCATGAGCCATTCCAACACAGGCAGGAAGTGCCCGGTCGTTTGACCCTTGGTGACGACGTTCTGGGAGTAGTTGAACAACCAAGGCATGAAAGCTCCGCCGTAGGCACCGAAGGCCGAAACGATACCGAGCGCCGCCGACGTCTTACGGACGTTGTCGATGCCAGCCGACTTGTGCCGGGCATCCTCCTGGCCAGCCCGGTAGGCGAAGATCGTCGGTATCATGCGATACATTGATCCGTTGCCGATGCCTGTTGCTGTGAAGATCACGAGGAAGCAAATCAAGAAGACCCAGAAGTTCGGGGTGGAGCCGCGCAGAACGGTCCAGACCAGCAGCGTGCCGATGGCCATAACCAGGAAGGCGCCAACGGTGACGTAGGCG
>Ga0123357_10008430_pt1 | contig 12871 bp, 12 predicted proteins | sample TergutEmb28metaG_FD_89873 | JGI IMG/M metagenome (GOLD analysis project Ga0123357, IMG submission 89873) | Embiratermes neotenicus P4 segment gut microbial communities from Petit-Saut dam, French Guiana - Emb289 P4 | ecosystem: Host-associated > Arthropoda: Insects > Digestive system > Gut ... | reverse complement strand
TGACCGGCACGTCTTCGGCGCGCAGTTCGGCCACCACGCCCGAGCCGCCCTCGTCGGTGACCAACCGTTGGACGATAGCGTGCGCCGAGATGACGCCCTCGCCGACGGCGGTGTATAAGGCATTGACGTCGGCGACGCGGAAGTGCTCGACCAGCCCGGTCATCCGCTCGGGGGTCAGCAGGCGTTGCAACGGCAGGCCAGCGCGCCGCATCTGCTTGGCGAGCTGTTCCTTGCCCGATTCGATGGATTCCTCGCGGCGTTCGCGCTGGAAATACTGGCGGATCTTTCCCCGCGCCCGCGCGCTCTTGACGAAGCTGAGCCAGTCGCGGCTCGGTCCGGCGTTCTGGGCCTTCGACGTCAGCACCTCCACCGCGTCGCCATTGGACAGCTCCGACTCCAACGGCACCAGCCGCCCGTTGACCCTGGCGCCGATGGTGCGATGCCCCACCTCCGTGTGGACCGAATAGGCGAAATCGACCGGCGTGGCCCCCTTCGGAAGGCTGACGACGTCGCCCCTGGGCGTGAAGACGAACACCTCGTCGTTGCCGATCTCGAAGCGCAACGTGTCCAGGAACTCGCCCGGGTCCTCGGTCTCGCGCTGCCACTGGTTGATCTGCTGCACCCAGTTCAGTTCGGACGACGACAGCTTGCCTTCCTTGTATTTCCAGTGCGCGGCGACGCCGTATTCTGCCTGCCGGTGCATTTCGTCGGTGCGGATCTGGAATTCGACGGGTTTGCCGCCCGGCCCCAGCACCGTCGTGTGCAACGACTGGTACAAGTTGAATTTCGGCATCGCGATGTAATCCTTGAATCGCCCGGGGATCGGCGCCCATTCGGCGTGCATGATGCCCAGGGCCGCGTAACATTCGCGTTTGGAGTCGACCAGTATCCGCAAACCCACCAGGTCGTAGATATCCTGGAAATCGCGCCCCCGGACCACCATTTTCTGGTAAATCGAGTAATAGTGCTTCGGGCGCCCATAGACGGTGGCCTTGATGCCGGCCTCGCCCAGGTCGTGTTTCACCTGGTCGATGACCGACGTGAGGTATTCCTGTCGCAGCGGCGCACGCGCCGCCACCAGCTTGACGATCTCGTGGTAGATCTTCGGCTGCAACGTCGCGAACGCGAGGTCTTCCAGCTCCCATTTGATCGCATTCATGCCCAGGCGGTGCGCCAGGGGCGCGAAAATCTCCAGGGTTTCTTTGGCGATGGCGACTTGCCGGTCCTGGCGCAGAGAACCAAGGGTGCGCATATTGTGCAGCCGGTCGGCCAGTTTGATGATGAGGACGCGGATATCCTTGCTCATCGCCATCACCATTTTGCGGATGGTTTCGGCCTTCGCCCATTCCCCGTATTGAATTTTGTCCAGTTTGGTCACGCCGTCGACCATCTGGGTGATTTCCGGGCCGAAATCGGCCTGCAATTGCTCGACGGTGTACGACGTATCTTCGACGGTGTCATGCAACAGGGCCGCGCACAGCGTCGTCTCGTTCATGCCGAAACCGGCCAGGATCGTGGCGACCGCCAGCGGGTGGGTGATGTAGGCGTCGCCGCTCTTGCGCAACTGGCCGGAATGGTAATGTTCGGCGGTGCGGTAGGCCCGCTCGACCAGGGCGACGTCGGCGTTCTTGTTGTGCTCGCGGACGATCCGCATGAGCGGTTCGAGTTCGGCGGCTTGCTGCGGTTTGGGGGCAGCTAGACGGGCGAGCACCTGCCGCATCCGGGGACGCGGCGGTTCTGCCGTCGCGGTGCCCGCAGGCGCGCGCAACGACTGAGGTTCGCCGGGCAATCCGTCGGCGTCGCCGTAAGGGCCGTGGATGCTGCTGGTCACGTTTCCTCCATCGACAGCAGTCACCGCCTATTTTAGCCGCACCCCAGGGCTAGATCGTCAGGACCGCCGAGCAGTCGTCGATGCCGAGGGTGGCCAAGTTTTCGCGTCCCTGGAGGAATCTCAGTTCCATGAGGACCGAGACGTGGACCAACGTGGCGCCGAACTGTTCGATGAGTTTCGCCGCCGCGCCGACAGTGCCGCCGGTGGCCAGCACGTCGTCGATCACCAAGACGCGTGCCCCGGGCTGGATCGCGTCCTTGTGGATCGCCAGCGTTCCGTTGCCGTACTCCAGCGCGAAAGTTTGCTCGTACACGTCACCGGGCAGCTTGCCGGGACGCCGCGCGGGGACGAACCCGACGCCCAATTGGAGGGCGACGGGGCCGGCGAAAATGAAGCCGCGCGCCTCCATGCCCACGACCACGTCGATGTCCGAGGGGATGCTCGCCGTCAACTCCGCGATCGCCGCCCGGTAGCCCGCCGGGGAGGCGAGCAGGGGCGTCACGTCCTTGAACACGACGCCGGGCTGCGGGAAATCGGGAACGTCCCGGATCAGGCTGCTAATCAGACGCTGACTCGCCGTCAACTCACCCATGTGGTACTGGCTTTCAATCTTGCGGTTACTTCTTGCGCTGGCTGCGGGACTGGCGCGCCGGCTGATTGCGGGTCATCGGAGTGACCATGTCGCTGGCGCTCACCCAGCCGACATCCTCGGGCTCGGTGGACTCCACCACGTCGGTGGAGAACTCAAGCGCGTCGACGTCGGCGGACGCATCCGCGCCCACCGCGACCAGCGTGGCCGACTCGGGATGACGCTGCGCCGCGCGGGCGGCACGGCGTGCCAGGCGCTCGCGGTGTTCGCGCATCTCGGGCTCCAGCTCGCGCATCTGGGACAGCAGCGGCGTCGCGATGAAGATGGACGAGTACGCGCCGATCACCATGCCGACGAACAGGGCCAAGCCCAGGTCTTCCAGCGGGCCTGTGCCCAAGATGACCGACCCGGCGAACAGCAGGGCGGCCACCGGCAGCACGCCGGTCACCGTCGTGTTGATGGACCGGACCAAAACCTGGTTGACGGCCAGGTTCGCGCCCTGGGAGAAGGTGAACTTCTGGCGCATCAGGTCACGCACGTTCTCACGGATCTTGTCGAAGACGACCACCGTGTCGTACAGCGAATAGCCCAAAATGGTCAAGACGCCGATCACCGTCGCGGACGTGACCGTGAACCCGATCAGGGCGTAGAAGCCGACGGTAATCACCAGGTCGTGGATCAACGCGATGATGGCCGCCAGGGACATCTTGAAGTCCCGGAAGTAGATCCAGATCAAACACATCACCAGCACCAGGAACACGACCAGCGCGATGATCGCCTGGTTGGTGATCTGCTGGCCCCAGGAGGCGCCGATACGCGAGTAGTTGATGCTGTCGGCGGCGATATTCACCTGTTTGGCGATGGCGCCCTGCACGGTGGTCACCTGGTCGTCGGTCAGCGCCGGCGTCTCCACCTGGACGGTGCGGCTTCCGATCGTCGTCACCGTGATCTCGCCCAGCTTCAGGCCGGTTCCCTGAACGGCGTGCAGCACGTCGTCCTTGGTGGTCGCCGTGACCGTCACGGGAGCCTGGAAGTCGACGCCGCCCCGGAACTCGATGCCCAAGGACAACCCGCGCGTCACGATCGAAATGATCGACACCACCAGCAGCACGCCCGAGATGATGTACCAAATCTTCCGGTGGCCGACGAAATCGTAGGAAATCTCGCCCGTGTACAGCCGGTGTGCGATGCCTGGCTTGCGTGCCATTACGATGCACCCCCTTGGACAGCCGGGGCGGGTCTAGACTCGCGCGGTCGTGACGAATGCAACGGCGGGCGTGGCAGGCCCATGTGTTCGGGCTCGAAGCCAGAGAAGCGGTGCCCCTCTCCGAAGAACTTTGTGCGGCCCAGCAGCGTCAGCATCGGTTTGGTGAACCAGAACACGATCATCAGGTCGATGGCCGTGGTCAGCCCCAACGTAAACGCGAAGCCCTTGACGTCGCTGGTGGCCAGGATGAACAACACGATGGCGCTCAGCAGCGACACGGAGTCGGCGATCACAATCGTCTTGCGGGAACGGACCCAGCCGGTCTCGATGGCGGTGCGCAACGACCGGCCCTCGCGCACCTCGTCGCGTATTCGCTCGAAATAGATGATGAACGAGTCCGCCGTCACGCCGACGGCCACGATTACGCCGGCGATGCCGGGCAGGTCAAGGGCCAAGCCCAACGAATACCCCAGCAACACCAGCATCGCGTACGTCAGGATGCCGGAGATACCCAACGAGCAGATGACGATCATCGCCAGGCCCCGGTAGTAGATCAGCGCGTAGATGAACACGAGCGCCAGGCCGATGAGACCGGCGATGATGCCTGCCGACAACTGCTCGCCGCCCAGCGTCGCGGAGACCGTCTGCACGGTGGACGTGTCGAAGGCCAACGGCAACGCGCCGAAGCGCAGCACGTCGGCCAACTGCGTCGCCGACTGCTGGTTGAAGTTGCCCGTGATCTGCGCGTTGCCGCCGTTGATGGCCGACTGGACCACCGGCGCCGAGATCACCTCGGAGTCCAAGACGATCGCGAACTGGTTCTGCGGGGACGTCTGGCTGACCAGGGAGTCCGTCACCGTCTGGAAATCCTTGGTGCCCTGGGCGTTGAACGACAACTGGACCAACCACGACACCGAGTTGGACGGCACCGCCGCCTGCGCGTTCGACACCTCGCTGCCGGCGACGAGCGCCGGGCCGAGCAGGTACTTATAGGACCCCGTCTGGTCACAGGTGATGAGCGGCTGGTCTATGACGTCGGGCGTCGGCGACGGGGTGCTGCACGAGGTGTAATTGGTGTAGTCGGACGTGTCGCGCGCGCTCGGCGTGTACTTCATGCGCGTGTCCAGCGTCGGCAACGGGTTGGCGGCCACGCTGGGACGCGGCGTCGGCTGCGGCGTCGGCAGTTGCGGCAACGGGCGCTGGTTCGTCCCGGCAGCGGGCGTCGCTTGGGCGGTCACGGTCGTGGACGGCTGCTGCGCGCTGCCGTTGGTCGTCGTGCTCGCGCCGATCTGGTCCTGCTGGAAGACCTGGCGGAAATACAACTGCCCGGTCTGGCCGACCAACTTGACCAAGTCGCTTTGCTGCACGTTGGGAACGGTGATGATGATCTGGTTGCTCCCGCTGATGGTGACCTGCGCCTGCGAGACGCCCAACGAATTGACGCGGTTCTCGAGAATGCCCTGCGCGATCGTCATGCTCGCCGGGTCGACGGTGCCCTTGCCGGTCGAGTTCTTCGCGGTCAACGTGATGGTCGTGCCGCCGGACAGATCTAGGCCCAGCTTGGGGTTCCATGCGCCGGCGACCGCCATCAGCACGTAGAGCGCGCCAATGAACACAGCGAAGATGATGAGGGTGCGAATCGGATGGCTATGATGCCGACTGCTCGTTGCCACGGTGTGCTGCCTTGGAAATCGAAATGGATTGGGTCAGTTCTTGGGGTCGGGGTCGTCCCACTGCGCCGGGGCGTCGGCGCTGGACGGCTCGGCCTGCGCGTCGGGCGTGGGGGGCACGTCGGCGGTAGGCGCGTCAGCGGGCGGCTCGGGCAGGGCTGCGGGCTGGTCGGTGGGCAACAGCGACGACGCGTCGTCGGGGACGGCGAAATTCATCGGCGGCTCCACCGGGGCGGGCACCGGCTCGGCGCCCTCGTCCTCGTACTCAAACTCGTCTTGCACCGGCTGGTTCGAGATCGCCTGCTTGAGGATGGTCAGTTCGACGCCGGGTGACACCTCGATGATGGCCTGTTTCTCACCGAGATGGACGAGCGTGCCGAAGATCCCGTGGACGGTCATGACGCGCACGCCAGGCTGCAGGGAGGCCATATGCTCCTTTTGCTGCTTGGATCGCTTTTGCTGCGGCCGGATCATCAAGAAATACAGCGCGGCCACGATGACGACCAAGAACAAAATGGTTGTCCAGTCCATGAAACATCCTCTACATCGCCCAATACGACACATCGTCGCCCCAGCAGCCTAGCGCGCCAGGCTTGGATTCCCCATTTTCGCACGCCGGGCGGACGGCAATTCGGTCGATTGTGGGCGTGTGGGCGCGGGTGGTGCGTGATGAGGGCAACGGCTCCGTGCGGACTGAAACCAGCCGTCTGGTCTCAGCCCTGCCCGCTGAACAGATCGGGCATCCCGCGCGGGACGGTCAAGCCCAGATGCTCCCAGGCGCGGGGCGTGGCCACCCGTCCTCGGGGCGTGCGCATCAAGAAACCCTGGCGCACCAGGAAGGGCTCGGCCACCTCCTCGATGGTGTCGGCCTCCTCGGCGATGGCCATCGCCAACGTCGTCAGGCCCACCGGCCCGCCGCCGAAGTTGCGGCACAACACGTCGAGCACGGCACGGTCCAGGCGGTCCAGGCCCAGCGGGTCCACCTCGTACAGTTCCAACGCCGCCGAGGCGACCGCCCGGTCGATGCGCCCGTCGGCGCGCACCTGCGCATAGTCGCGCACGCGCCGCAGCAGCCGGTTGGCGATACGCGGCGTGCCCCGCGACCGCGACGCGATCTCGGCTGCCGCACCCGCCCCCAGCGCCATATCCATCAGGCCCGCCGAACGGATGACGATGTGCTCCAGGTCCGCCGCGTCGTAGAAGTCCAACTGGGCGGTGAACCCGAACCTGTCGCGCAACGGGCCGGGAAGGAGGCCGGCGCGCGTCGTGGCGCCCACCAGGGTGAACGGGGGGATTTCCAGGGGAATCGCGGTGGCCCCCGGCCCCTTGCCGACCACCACGTCCACGCGGAAGTCTTCCATCGCCAGGTAGAGCATTTCCTCAGCCGGACGCGACATGCGGTGGATTTCGTCGAGGAAGAAGACCTCGCCTGCCGACAGGCCCGACAAGATCGCGGCCAGTTCGCCCGCGTGCTGGATCGCCGGGCCACTGGAGATCCGCAGGGGGACGCCCTGTTCGGCGGCGACGATCATCGCCAGCGTCGTCTTGCCCAGGCCGGGAGGGCCGGACAACAAGATGTGCTCGGGGACGCTCCCCCGGTGGCGCGCCGCCTCAATGACCAATCCGAGTTGGTCGCTGACCCTGGGCTGGCCGGTGAACTCGGCCAGGCTGGCCGGGCGAAGGGCGGTCTCGGCGGCTTGCTCGCCGGGAAGGGCGTGGGGGTCGAGGGCGTCGGACGCGGGGCGGGCCATGCTACTTCGCCAACGTTCTCAACGCCGCCCGCATGAGCACCGCCAACGCGGGCGCGGGCGTCTCGTCGGCCAGCGGCGCCACCCGGTCGCAGGCAGCCTCGGCGTCTTTGGCCGACCAGCCCAGGCCGATCAGGCCGCTGGCCACCTGCTCGCGCCAGCCGCCGTCCAGGCCGGGCACGGCGGTATCTGCCGACGAGACGACGCCCACCTTGTCTTTGAGTTCCAACACCATGCGCTGCGCGCCCTTCGTCCCGATGCCGGGGACGCGGGTGAGCGCTTTCACGTCGGCGGTGGCCACAGCACGCCGCAGGTCGTCGGGCGTCAGCACCGAAACGAGCGCCTGGGCGATCCTCGGGCCGACGCCGGACACACCTTGGACCAGTTCGAAACAGTCCCGCTCGTCGGCGGCGGCGAACCCGTACAACGTCAGGGAGTCTTCGCGCACCACCAGCGACGTGTGCAGCGTGGCGGTCTCACCGACACGCTGCGCCCCGGCGGTCGACGGCGTGCACAATGCCCGCAGGCCCAAGCCGCCCACATCCACGACCACGAACGTCGCACCCACGGCCAGCACCGTCCCGCGCACCTGAGCGATCATGGCCTCACCGTGGCCTTTGACCGACCGCGACGGCGCACGGGGGCATGGGGGCCGTCTCCCGCCGTCATCGCGGCCTGGCGACCTTGCTCCTGGCGGGCGACCGCCGCCGCGATTCGGTCGTGCGCGGCTCCGCGCCACAGGTGGCAGATGGCCAGGGCGACGGCGTCGGCGGCGTCGGCGGGTTTCGGGGGGCCGTCGAGCTTCAGGATGCGGCTGACCATCGCGCCCACCTGCGCCTTGTCGGCGCGGCCCGAGCCGGAGATGGCCGCCTTGACCTCCGTCGGCGTGTGCAAGAACACGGGCAGCCCGCGCCGGGCGGCGGCGACCATCGCCAGGCCGGCGGCCTGTGCCGTGCCGATCACCGATAAGACGTTGAGATCGGCGTAGACGCGCTCGACGGCGACCACGTCGGGCCGGTACTCGTCTAGCCACTGCGCCAGGCCCTCATCGACGCGCAGCAACCGCTGGGCATGGTCGAGGTCGGGTTTCGTCGTAACGACGCCAGCGGCCACCAGCACGGGCGGACGGCCGGTCAGCCCGTCGACCACGCCGACCCCGCACCGGGTCAGGCCCGGGTCGACACCGAGCACACGCATAGGCTTCCCATCCCGACAGCGAACAGATATTCGAATAATAGGCCGGATTTCGCCCTGCCAAGGACTCCCACGCCGGGGCGTGTCATCGAATCGGGTGTCACTCCTCCAGTTGCGCCAGGATCTCCTCGGGCACGTCCTCGTTGGAGTAGACGTCTTGCACGTCGTCCAGGTCGTCCAACGCGTCCAGGACGCGGAACAGCTTCGCCGCCGTGTCTTTGTCGGAAATCGCCTCGGTGAACGTCGGCACGAAGTTGACCTCGGCGCTCTCGTATTCCAAGCCCGCCGACTGGACGGCCTTGCGGACCTCAATCAGGTCGTTCGGGTCGGATAGCACCCGGATCGACTCGCCCTCATTGCGCACGTCTTCGGCGCCCGCATCCAGCGTCGCCTCCAAGACGGCTTCCTCGGTGGCGTCCGCGTCGGAATCCTTGACCTCGACGGTGACCACGCCCTTGCGCTCAAACAGCCGCTGCACCGACCCCATGTCGGCCATCCGCCCGCCGTTGCGGGTGACGGCGATGCGCACGTCGGAGGCGGAACGGTTGCGGTTGTCCGTCAGGCACTCGATGAGCAGCGCCACCCCGCCCGGCGCGTACGCCTCGTAGGTGATCGACAGGTATTCCGCGCCGCCGCCTTCCGCGCCGCCGCCGCGCTTGACCGCGCGCTCGATGTTGTCGGCGGGAACGGAGTTCTTCTTGGCCTTCTGGACGGCGTCGTACAACGTGGGGTTGCCCGACAGGTCCGGGCCGCCCGTGCGCGCCGCGACCTCAATGTTCTTGATCAACTTCGCGAACAACTTGCCGCGCTTCGCGTCGATGGCTGCTTTCTTGTGCTTCGTGGTCGCCCACTTCGAATGGCCGCTCATGGATCTCCGTTCCGGTGAAACTGACACCCCTACTGTATCGGGCCGTCCACGGATGCGCTCGTCGCCAGGGCACCGACAGCGGGTTCCGCGACGCGCGGATATCTGCCAACCCCGCAGCTTCGTGGAACCGACCGTCTAAAGTCGTCCCCATGACAACGACTCAACACGGCGAATACAAGGTGCCCGGCGGGAAGCTGGTGGTGGCCGACGTCACCACCGATGGCGACCGGCTCGCATCCGTCAGCATCAGCGGCGACTTCTTCCTCGACCCCGACGAGGCCCTCGACCTCATCGACCACTCGTTGGCCGGCCTGCCGGTCTCGATGACCGCCGGCGCGCTCGGGAAACACATCGACGACGTCCTGAACCATGCCGTCGACGACGGGACGCTGAGCGCCCCGTTGACGATGGCCGGCTTCGACGCGCGCGCGGTGGGGATCGCGGTACGGCGGGCGCTGGGGCTGTCGACCAGTTGGGAGGACCACGAGTTCACCTACCTCGACCCCGGTCCCCTGACCCCGGCCATGCACGTCGCGCTGGACGAGGTGCTCAGCCGCGAACTGGTGGCCGGCACGCGCGGCCCGACGTTCCGTTTCTGGGAATGGGAAGACCCGGCGGTGGTCATCGGCTCGTTCCAATCGCTGAGCAACGAAATCGACGACGAGGGCGCGCGGCGTCACGGCGTCAACGTCGTGAGGCGCGTCTCCGGCGGCGGCGCGATGTTCATGGAGGCCGGCAACTGCATCACGTTCTCGATCGTGGTGCCCGAAAGCCTGGTCGACTCGATGAGCTACGAGGATTCCTACGCCTTCCTCGACTCCTGGGTGCTGGAAGCGTTGTCCCGCGTCGGCGTCCAGGCGTCGTATACGGGCCTGAACGACATCGCGTCTCCTGCCGGCAAAATCGCCGGGGCGGCGCAGAAGCGGTTCGTCGGCGGCGCGGTACTGCACCACGTCACGATGGCCTACGACATCGACGCCGACAAGATGATGGAAGTTTTGCGCATCGGGCGAGAGAAGCTGTCCGACAAGGGCACCAAGAGCGCGAACAAGCGCGTCGACCCGGTGCGGTCGCAGACCCACCTGCCGCGCAAGGAGGTCATGGCGACGTTCCTGGAGACGTTCCGCTCGCTGTATCGGACTGTGGACGGCGCGTTGAGCGACGACGAACTGGCGCAGACCAATGAGTTGGTGCGCGTGAAGTTCGGGACGCCGGAATGGACGGCACGCGTCCCGTGAGTGGTGCGCCTAAACCTCGGCGGCCCAGTTACCAGCCCCCTGCGGCGCTGGAGGCCCTGGGGGTCCGCTCCGATCCGTTCACGATCATCCAGGCGGCCCACGAGACCGCCTTGGCGCTCCTGCACACCGGGCGTGCCGCCGACGACCCTGCCGTGGCGCAGCGCCTCGTGGCCATCGTGGACGAGGTCGGCCTGGACACGCTGGCCGACCTGTGGGCCGACCGGCCCGCGCGGTCGTTGCCGGGAGCGTTGTGGCGGTTGTACCTGTTGCGCGAGTGGACGCGCGCCGACCCCGACGGCGCGGCCCGCGACTATGCCGCCGGGATCCGCTTCAACGAGCCGGACCACGCCGTCGCCGGCGTCGACCCGCCCGGGCCTGACGAGATCCGCCGGGTCGCCGACCAGATCTTGCGCGGCGTGTTCACCGGCGACTTCGCCATCGCGCTAGAACGGGCGGCGGCGTTCTGCAACGTGGTGTCGTCGGGGCGGGGCGACCTGTGCGTCGGCATGGAGGAATTGCGCCACGCCTTGCGCGTGCAGCAGATGGCCGTCGACCTGGCCGCGTGCGCGAACCTGTGGCGCGCGGGAGGGCTGGGCTAGGCGGCAGCCCTCTGCGGACGCCTGCTGCGGCTCTGCTGCCACGTCATCACGGCGAGCACGATCACGATGGCGACGCCCAAGACGACCGCCACGGGCCCGTCGCCGTAGCCGAGGCCGTGGACGCTGGGCGACTTCGAGAACCAGTCCGCGAACGAGGCCCCCAGCGGACGGGTCAGCACGTAGGCCGCCCAGAACCAGCCGATCGCGTGACGGCGCGTGACCGCGAAGACGACCGCCGGGATCAAGATGGCGACGGTGAACACCATCGCCGCGACGAAATATCCCATCCCACCGATGCTGGCCGTCAGGTCGCCGGCAGCCGTGCCCAGCGCGAACGTGGAAATAATCGCCATCCAGTAGAACATCTCGCGCCGCCGGGTCGTGATCGAGTGGATCGACAACGTGTGCTCGACGCGGTGCCACACGATGAAAACCGCCGTCAGGATGACGACCAGCGCGACGGTGGATGCCCAGTAGGGCACGTCGAACTGGACGTGGACGGCGTCGGCCACCATCGTGCCAAAACAGGCCACCATCGCGGCGGCGAACCAGTACGTTCCGGGGTGGTAGCGGCTCGTGCGCACCTGGATCCACAGCGCGACGACGAAGACCACACCCACGGACACCACGGCCAGATAGGGGTTGAACCGGAGTGCGAAATAGTCGGCGGCGGCCTCGCCGAAGGCGGTGGTCAAAAGCTTGACGCCCCAGAACCATCCGTCGATCTCGGGGACTTTGCTCGCAGATGGCCTCGGCCATACGGACAAGAAACTCACGTTCCCGCAGCATAACCCGGCGTCCCAAACCCACGCCGTCCGGCGCCGTCTGCGGCACACCGAATCCGCAGGCGTCCACCTCCACCGCCACGTCTCCACACCACCGATCCAGCGCGTGGTTCACTCGCCTGGCGGCATGGACTTGGCGAGGGCCGTCCACGCGTCTATCCTCGTATCTCGGTGCCGGACCGCGGTAGCCCCGGGCTCCAACTTTTGCCGCTACGAGCGGCCACGCGCCGAGAGGCGCTCCCGGTCCGGCACCGTTGCCGTCCCCGCAACCGTTTTGTCACCGCAACCGTTGTGTCACCGACGGGCGACGATGTCCAACGCGTCGGCGAGGGTGAACGCGCCGACGTACAGGGCGGTCCCAACGATGGCGCCCTCGACCCCGTCGGATTCCAGGCCCGCGAGGACCAGCAGATCCTCCAGGCTGGACACTCCCCCGCTGGCGACCACCGGGGCGTCGGTGAGGGCGCACACATGGCGCAGGAGGTCCACGTTCGGCCCGCGCATCATGCCATCCGACCCAACGTCGGTGACGACGTAGCGCGCACACCCCGCCGCGTCCAGCCGCGCCAGGGTGGGATCGAGGTCGCCGGCGTCCTTCGTCCAGCCTCTGGACGCGAGCGCGGTTCCGCGCACGTCCAGCGCGACGGCGATCCGGTCGCCGAACGCCGCGATAGCCTGCGCGCACCACTCGGGACGCTCCAGCGCGGCGGTCCCGATGTTGACGCGCCGACAGCCCGTGGCCAGCGCGCGTTCCAGGGTCTCGTCGTCGCGGATGCCGCCGGTCAGTTCCACGTCGATATCCACGTCGGCGACGATTCGCGCGACGACATCGGCGTTCGACGCCCGCCCGAACGCAGCGTCCAAATCGACCACATGCAGCCAGCGCGCCCCGTCGGATTGCCACCGCCGCGCGGCCTTCAGCGGGTCGCCGAAGACCTTCTGGGAACCGTCCACGCCCTGGACGAGCTGGACGGCCTGGCCGTCGCGGATATCCACCGCCGGGAAGATCTCGAACGTCATGGCCGTGAGCCCACAGTGTCGATCCAGTTGCGCAACAGGCGCGCGCCCGCGTCGCCGGATTTTTCCGGGTGGAATTGCGTCGTCCACAAGGGGCCGGATTCCACCGCCGCGACGAAACGGTC
>Ga0123357_10008429_pt1 | contig 12871 bp, 12 predicted proteins | sample TergutEmb28metaG_FD_89873 | JGI IMG/M metagenome (GOLD analysis project Ga0123357, IMG submission 89873) | Embiratermes neotenicus P4 segment gut microbial communities from Petit-Saut dam, French Guiana - Emb289 P4 | ecosystem: Host-associated > Arthropoda: Insects > Digestive system > Gut ... | reverse complement strand
TGCTGGAAAAAAAGGAAGTTGGGTTTGCATAAATGTTTTTTTGCAAAAATACGACTTTTTTGTTTTGCCCATAGGAGCGCTAAAATATTGATTTACTGTGAGGAGGTCAGGAGGTCTGAATTTTATTCTTCCTATTTATGTTTTGTTTTTATTCGTGTGACCCTGCGTATTATTTATTGATAAGGAATGCTTCAGGACAAGATGAAGAAATTCAAGTAAAAGCATTTTCTAAAAATATAGAATTTTATGAATCAGATAACAATGTGTTTAAGAGAGGGAAACTCATAAGAAAAGACACATTTAATCTTACTGGAATATTTGAAAAGATATTGTTACCAACAGGGCAAACAATTAAAATAAATGGGGTAGGAATTGCTATTCCAAGAGGAGAAAGTATAATAGTAAAAGTAGATACAATAGATGCTTCTAATTTTCAATCAAAGTGGGGTGGATTTATGTATATAAAATGGACTTACTCCATTGATACAGATGATGATAAATAAAGAGACCTTAGTCCAACAAAACGAGATGTGTATTTAATATAGAGAAGTAAAAAATTTAACTAAGAAAAATATACCATGAAATTTGGTAAAAAATAAAGAATCCTGTAAATTTGGGGTTGTAAAAATAAACCTTTCAAAGTAGATTTTTATGGAAAAGACAATTAAAAAAGGTATGATAGCAAGTTGGGATAGCATAAAAAATCTTTATCCCGATAGTTTTGTGCTATTAGAAAATCCTGAATACGACCCCAAGCCATATCTAAAAAGAGGTGTTTTTGTATACAAAAATAAAAATAAGAAAAAAGTATATGAAAAGGGGCGTGAGCTTAATATAGGCTATTCGACCGTACAATATACAGGCGGGAGGCGTCTTGACGAACTCGATGAAAATTTATTACTCTTATGAAAGAAACATTTAATCTCGTAAAAAAGAAAATAATAGTAATACCCAAAATCAAAGGACTAAAAGGCAATCAAGATTTTAACTTTATTGTAGATACAGGCGCTTCGGTCAGTATTATTAATGCAACTGCTGCTTCTTTTTTAGGTTTTGATTTAAAAAGATTAAGAACAGAAAATTTAACGACAATCAGCGGCAAAGCAAGTTCTAAAATTCTGAAATTGCCTAAAATAGAATTGTTTGGCAAATCTGTATCTAATTTTGAGGTAAAAGTTATGGATTTGCCTGTACAAATTACATTATTGGCTGACGGATTGATTGGGATGGATTTTTTGTTGAATTTCAAAGAGTTCAAAATCAATTTTGATGAGAAATTTGTTGAAATTTTATAATTTCGCATTAGTAGTAAATAATTTCCTTGTCGCTTGTAAAAGCGCCTAATGGATAATCAATTACATGAGTAACATTTAACCCTCTTCTTCTGAAAAATTCAGCCAAAGAGGGAGGTAATTGTGTATCAACCAAAAATCGGAATTCCATGTTTAGGCGACACCTTCAATTAATATCATATTGCGATTATTCATTACAGAAGAAGCATAAAGCAAACATGCCGCAATATCACTTTTTTCCAAATATGGATAATCAGTCAAGATTTCATCAAAACTCATACCTGAAGCTATCAACTCCAGCATCTGTGCTACCGTAAAACGCATATTCCTTATAGAAGGCCTACCCTTACTAATATTTGCATCAATAGTTATACGATTTAATAATGCTTCCATGATCTTTTATATATTTTAACCATTAACTATTACAAAGGTAATTATTCTTCCTTAAATTACAAATTTCGTGAAAACCAATATATCAGTGAACGTTTCTTTTTTTATTATACCAGTATTATAGAACTGTGTTACTTTTGTAAAAGTTTTGTATTTTTGCAAAAAAAGAAAATGACTATCTCTCAAATCCCTTCGCCCTGCTACGTTTTAGAAGAAGATCTTTTGCGCAAAAATCTCACATTAATAAAATCGGTAAAAGACCGTGCCGGAGTGAATATCATTTTGGCCTTCAAAGCTTTCGCTATGTGGAAGGCATTTCCAATCATCCGGAAATATATACCTTACTCCACGGCAAGCTCGATTTTTGAAGCGCAGTTAGCTCATGAAGAAATGGGAAGTCCGGCTCATACTTATTCTCCGGCTTATACTGAGGCCGATTTCCCCATAATCATGAAATACAGTAGCCACATTACATTCAATTCCTTGTCGCAATTTGAAAAGTTTTATCCGATGATTGTTGCCGGTGGAAACCGTATTTCTTGCGGTATACGTATCAATCCCGAATACTCGAATGTGGAAACGGATTTGTATAATCCTTGTGCTCCCGGTTCCCGGTTAGGAGTTATCCGTTCTCAGTTTCCGGATAAATTACCGATAGGAATTGACGGATTACATTTCCATACCCATTGTGAATCAACTTCTTACGATTTAGAAAAAACATTGGTGCATGTAGAAGAAAAATTCGGAGATTTCTTGCATCAAATTAAATGGCTGAACATGGGCGGCGGACATTTAATGACGCACAAAGATTATAATGTGGAGCATTTAATCGGATTATTGCAAAATTTCAAAAAGAAATATCCCAACCTCGAAATTATTTTGGAACCCGGAAGCGCTTTTCTTTGGCAAACCGGCTTTTTACGCTCTAAAGTCGTCGATATTGTTGAAAATAAAGGTATTCAAACAGCGATTGTAGATGTTTCTTTCACATGCCATGCTCCCGATTGTTTGGAGATGCCCTATAAGCCGGTTATCAGAAATGCCTGTCAAGAGCCTGTAGCAGAAAAACCGACTTACCGGATTGGCGGAAATTCTTGCCTGAGTGGTGATTTTATGGGCGACTGGTCGTTTGATGAACCGTTACAAATCGGCGACGATATTATTTTTGAAGATATGATTCATTACACGATTGTTAAAACCAACATGTTCAATGGTATTCCTCATCCGGCATTAGCCTTGTTGCAATCCGACGGGAAATTGAAGATATACAGGGAGTTTGGTTATGAGGATTATAAAAATCGAATGAGCTAATAGCCAAGCAAGCCTTTGGTTACGTTATATCTAAACTCCAGCAATTTTTTTCCTTTAGGATATTCTCCCTTTATCAAAAATTTACAAAATAAGACTATCGACGCAGCCCATTTTATCTTTTCCTGAAATAATCTCTTGGCAAAAAACAGTTTAGAAACCGATAAAGTACGCATACGTTCACTCACCCCGATAGAATAAGTCAGTTTCTTGAAATGTTCTTCAGTTAGTTTTTGTTCGGAAATATAGTGATAGATACCCGCTCCCGACACATACCACACTTTTTTGCCGACAACAAACAGACGTGAAAAAAAATCTTTTTCTTCGGCGCCAATCAAACCGCTTCCTTTTCTTCCTAATTCGACATTGAATAAACCGAACTTTTCAAAAACTTCAGCACGATAACAGGCATTGCCTCCTCCGGGAAACAAACCGTGCTTGAACGGAATAATTTTTTCTCCTTTATATAAATATGCTGTTAATAGGACTTCTGTATAATGGGAAATCCACTCAGGAGGATCAACTTCATAGTGTGGAATGATAGGGCCTCCGGCAACCAATTCATTCAAATAAGTATGGAAGAAATCATCGTATGCTTTCAAATAACCCGGAAAAACCGTAGCATCATCATCCACATAAACCAGTAGTTCTCCCCTACTCTCTTTGATTCCCCGATTACGAGCGCATGATAAGCCTTGTTGCTTTTCAATACAATAATTAAAATTAATTTCTGGATATTTTTCCTGAAAGGTTTTACACAATTCTTCGGTTTTATCGGTCGAGTTATTATTCACCAAAACAATTTCATACTTATCACGGGGATAATCCTGCAATGCAATACTTTCCATCGCATTGAAAATATATTTTTCCCTGTTATAAGTACAGAATATTACCGAAAATCGAATCTGTTCTTTCATACGGACAAAATTAATATTTTAGCCACAAATTGCACTAATAAACACTAATTTTTTAAACACAGAGACACAGAGGCACAGAGTTTATAAATATTTCTCTGTGCCTCTGTGTCTCTGTGTTAAAAAAATAGTTTATTTTGTTTTATTCCGTTTCAAGAAAAACAAGAATAAAATAACTGATAGCACAAATAAACCGGAACTTATGTTGGCGACAACATTACCTATGAAAAAGCTTTTCGGTTCAAACCTGAACTCAATTTCATAAGAACCTTTCTTTAACGACATGGCCCTCAGCAGATAATTAGCCCTGAAATAAGGAACTCTTTCCCCATTGATATAGGCATTCCAGCCCTTATCATAATATATTTCAGAAAACACAGCAATTTGATCGGTTTGCGAACTGAATTGATATTTCAAACGATTCGGAGCATATTCTATTAACCGGATAGAGGCGTTTTGATCCCTGTTTTGAATGTCGACTAACCTGTCTGCATATCTTTTATCAACCACCAATTCGGTTTTTGTATTGATCAATCCCAATAGTTGCATTTCTTCATCGGCATTTTGGGCGATGCGATAGGAAGAAACCAGCCACACGTTTCCATTGGCAAAAGGATTAACCAAAGGCTGACTGTTGTGATCGTATATCAAGTATTTCATATTAAGCATATTCAATATCTGAACGCTACTCAAAACACTATCGGTCTCCTGTTCTGTTTTCGCCTTATTTAATCCTTGCATCAATCCTGAAATATCGGCCGATAAATGATATTCGATAAGCTCTTGATAGCGACTTAACTTTACTGCGCTATAACCTCCGATGTCTTTGTGAAAATATGCCGGTTTCGCATCATTGAAAATATCCAACGTCACATCTAATGTACGATTATATCCTTTATCCTGCAAAATAAATTGATCTGCCGGAGACGGTTTAATGATTGCGTTTTGTTGACGTTTTGGCTCAAAATTATTGTCATTCAAATAACGTTTGGCAACTACCCACATATCAATTGTTACAAGGATAGCCAAAAGTACATATATGTATTGAATTTTTACTTTTCCTCTCTTTTCATTATAAAACCATAAAACTACAGCAGATAAAGCAATGAAAATAAATGATCTGATAGCATCCGATTGCAGCATATCTTTTCGGTCGACAGGAAGGGTCATCTTCAAAAATTCGTAAGAACCTGTAAATTGCGTGTCGTAAGATCCTATAAAACTACCGCTCAATGAAGGAATTAAATAGAAAATGAGACATAAACCACCGGTAATTCCTGCCGCTATATAAAGAATCTTCTTATTTTTATCCTTATCCGCATCTTTCTTTAAAAACTCTTTCAATCCTAAAATAGCAAGCAACCCAACGCCAAATCCGGTTGCAACCAATATCATCGTTACTGTCCGGAATTTATTATACATCGGAATATGATTGATAAAAAAATCTGTCAACGGCATAAAATTTTTACCCCATGAAAGCATCAAAGTCAGAATAATCATGGGTATCAGCCACCATTTCATTTTATTTTGTACCAAATACAATCCTATAATGAAAAGGAAGCAAACAATAGCGCCAAAATAAACAGGGCCGGAAGTTCCGGGTTGATCGCCCCAATACAAAGGCAATTGAAAATCACTCATGATTTTTCTCACATTAGGAACTCCCATGGATTTCAATTGTTTTCCGGTTTCAGAATCTTCAGAAAGGGTTTCACCGCTCGCTCCACCTTTAAAATTGGGTATTAAAAAAGTAAAAGATTCACCAATACCATAACTCCAGCGCGTAATATAGTCTCGTTCCAATCCGCCGGGGCGGGATGTATTTTCCCTCGGCGTAAGCTCATTGGAATCCCCGCGCATGGTGTATTTGCTATACTCATAAGTCGTAAGCAAAAGCGTAGCGCTCATTCCAAGAGCAATGACCAATGAAATACAAAGAAGACCCAAAGTCTGCAAAAAAGATTTGATTTTTTTATCCTTGACATCATAAATAAATTGTACCACTACAAAAAACAGCAATACAATAAGCGTATAATACATTATTTGCAAGTGGTTATTTCCCACCGCAAGACTCAGAAATGCCGTAGTGAGCAAAGCTCCCGCTATTTTATTTTTATTGAAAGCGACCCATATACTTCCAATCAATGGCCCCATATAAGCAATAACCACTGCCTTGGTGATATGTCCGGCGGCAATAATAATCAAGTTATAGGAAGAAAAGCTGAAAAATAAAGAACCTATTAGCGCCAGCCACTTATTACATCCCATACAAATGAGCAACACATAGAAACAAATTAAGTAAAGAAAAAGAACTAACACAGGTGTAGGAAGTACTTTTGATAAAAGCATTTGGCCATTTTGTAACCAGTTATAATTACGAGGCATTGTAATTTGGTAGGTTGGCATTCCACCAAACATGCTATTAGTCCAAAGCGTTGGTTCTTCATGTTTCTGATTAAAGTCCCTGGCTTCTTTCGACATATATTGCCAGCTTTCCGTATCATGAGCAATCAACTCTTTTCCGTCCAAAACCGGTTTAAAATAAATAAATGAAATCGTCAGGAAACATGCAATTATTGCAAGATGAGGTAATGCTTTTTGCCAAAAATTTTTATTCATACTATTTAAAAAATGGGAATAGAAAATGAGAAACAAGCCTAATTTCCTACTCATTGTTTAACGAAAAAACAAAAGTACAAAAATATTAGAAATATTTTCTACTTTTGCCACGTGAATGATAATATAGATAAAAAAAATCCGAAAGTCAGCGTTATAGTTCCGGTATATAATGCAGGCAAACACCTTTATAAATGTTTAGATACTTTGGTGAATCAAAGTTTGTCTGATATTGAAATTATTCTGGTACTGGATTGTCCTACCGACAGAAGTGATGATGTTGCAAAATCGTATGAAAAACAATACAATAACATAAAGATCCTATCAAATCAAGAAAACCTGAACGTAGGGCTAAGCCGAAACAACGGATTGTTCCATTCAACAGGTGAATATGTTAGCTTTGCCGACCATGACGATTACCGTCAGTTGGATATGTATGAAGAAATGTACACCATTGCAAAACGAGAAAACGCTGATGTTTTGTTCACTAAAGAATTTAATGTCAGGGATAGTGAAACCGTTTCTCCTGATTTAACCAATTCAGCAGATGTCAAAATTGAAACAGGAGAAGAATTTGCCAAAAAATGTTTTATTTCATTACTGTCAAATTCTCAGACTTTGCCTATAGGAGTGGTTCACACACATATTTACAAAAGGGAATTCTTGATGCAAAATAATATTCAATTTGTTGATGCAAAACGTTTTGCTTTTGACGACAATATCTTTAACCTCCAAGTATACGATTGTATATTGAAAAACAAAGGATCGATTTACTATTTGCCTAAAAAGTATTATTGTTATGTATCTCATAATAATAACACGGGAAATACTTTTGCCTACCGGAAATTGAATAATTGTTTGAATGCGTTGGAAGAAATTGCCAAGTTTCCGGAGAGAAAAAACGATTATTTTCCTGCAAATGTTTTACATTCGGCTTACCGGCAAAGATGCGTTCGCAATCTATATAGTTCTTGGAGATATGAGCTTAAAAAAAGTAAAATCATGGCATTCAAGAATTTATCAATTATAAAAAATTATCCTGCGGTTTGTCATTTCTTAAAAATCCGGGACAAAAACAATGGTAGCAGTATAGGTCAATTATCTTTCTCAAAAAAATGTTTCCAACGTTTACTCCGTTATTTTTACATATAATATGTGAGTATCATTTAGTGTGTTTAAAATTTATTTAACAACAATTTTTGAGAACACCTCATAAATAATATTTCGCCGTTAGAAATATTTTCTATTTTTGCAGCATGACAGATAATTTAAAACAAAAAACTGCAAATTCTTTCTTATGGAATGCCTTCGATAAAGTTGGCTTCCAAGTGATAGCTTTAGTTGTAGGAATCATTACGGCCCGTTTACTTTCTCCCAAAGACTTCGGATTGATCGGCGCTCTCGCCATTTTTACCATACTCAGCAATTCGCTGATAGAAAGCGGTTTTTCTTCGGCCATGATTCGTAGAAATAACAATACAAATGCAGAATATTCAGCCGTTTTTTACTTTAATTTTTTTGTCAGCATTATATTTTATGTGATGCTATTTTTTGCAGCCCCATCGATTGCATCGTTTTTTAATATGCCGGAACTGTGTCATCTTTCCCGTTTACTATTCTTTTCCATCATTTTAAATAGTTTAGGACTCGTTCAAAACATCATACTAACAAAAAATCTTGCTTTCAAAATATTAACAATCACCAATATCGTTTCTGTATCCTTGTCGGGAATCATCACTATTATACTGATATATAATGGCTTTGGCTATTGGTCTTTGGCTTGGCAGCAAGTTTTACAAGTCGGATTCCGCTCTCTTTTACTTTGGATTTTAAGTTCATGGAGATTAACGAAACGTGTTGATTTTAAGGTTATCGGGGATTTATTTTCTTTCAGTATATTCCTTTTATCAAACAGCATCTTCGGAACCATAGTCAAATATGTTTACAATATCATTATTGGGCGTTTGTACTCTGTTCAGGATTTGGGATATTATTCCCAAGCCTATAAATATCAGCAAATTCCGAGTTCAATAATTACAAGTACACTTTCAGGCGTTGCCTATCCTGTTCTTTGCGAATTAAATAATAATCCCAAAAGACAGCTGACTTATTTTAGGAAAATAATACGCATCACCGCTTTTGCCATTTTTCCTATAATGATCATATTCTGGCTGCTGGCTGAACCTTTATTTTCTATTGTATTGACAGATAAATGGCTACCGGCTGTGCCTTACTTTCAAATCTTAGCTATTTCAGGAATTGTCATTCCTTTTCATACGTTAAATCTTACGTTAATTACAGTAAAAGGATTTCCAAAACGAATGTTTTTACTTGAAATCATCAGGAATATACTTGTCATGCTTTCTGTTTTTATTTTCTTTAGAAGTATTAAATCCATGCTATATGGTTTTCTGGCTGCAAGTATTCTATCGTATTTAATAGATTTATTTTTCATAAGAGAAACTGTTCACTATAAAATTAAGGAGCAAATAGCAGATATATTACCTTATGGAGCTATTTCTATTGTAATGGGAGCGATAATCTATTTATTATCTATATTTAATTTTAATTTATATGCAAAAACTTTGCTACAATTAATCTGCGGCGGTTTATTTTACTTTTTCACACTATATTTACTCGGTTCAAAAGTGATGAAAGATGCCATCGAATTATTCACCAATAAAAAGAAATTGAAGCAATCGAAATGAATATACTCTTTTTAAATAATGCTGAAATATCTCCTCATTCCAATGGTATCCAACGTGTTACACATCTTATTTCTCAAGGACTGATGAAAGAACACGACATAAAATGTTATTCTGCTTTTTTCCACCACAACAATGCTTCTCCCAAAAGTGAATTTTATGGAAAACTCAAAATAAATAAAGGAAAAGAAATAGAACAAATCAGCGAGTTCATTTCTTCCAACAATATAGAAGTTATTATTTGTCAAGAGATTATTTGCAGTGAAAGAGTATTATTTGCAATCAGAGATGCAGTCAACGAAGCCGGCAATTGTAAATTAATATATTGTTTTCATAGCGCGCCCAATCATATATTTACTAAACCCGATTTTTCTGCCAAATACTATAATGCTATTCACAAGATAGAGCTAAAAAAAAGCATCAGGCAGTTTTTAATCTCTATGGTTCCCTCTTTTTTATATACTTATTTCGTCAAAAGACAAACCAAAAAAAAATATGCATTAATTAACTATATTTTCGATAAAATCGTATTACTTTCCGAAAGCTATATAACTCCATATTGCCTCTTATCAGGGATACCAGATATCGCACATCAAACAAAAGTTGTGGCCATTCCTAATCCATTGACTTTTTCTCAACACCTTTTACCGGAAAAATTAAGTGATAAGAAAAAAGAAATAATCATCGTATCCCGTTTATCCGAAAGGGCCAAAAGAATTTCATTAGCTTTTCGCATCTGGAAAGAAATTAAACGACATAATGGCTTACAAAACTGGAAATTAACTATAGTTGGAACAGGAGAAGACGAACGATATTATAAAATGCTATCAAAAAAAATGAATCTTCAAGATATTTCTTTTGAAGGCCGACAAGACCCGACCATATATTACAAAAGGGCTTCTATCAGTATAATTACTTCGGCTTATGAAGGGTTTCCAATGAATGTATTGGAGTCTCTTCAGATGGGAGTGGTACCAATCATATTTGACAGTTTTACTTCTTTGCACGATTTCATTGAAGATAAAAAGAATGGGATTATCGTACCCAACAATAATATCAATCAATTTGTGAAAGATTTAGCGTGGATAATCCAAAACGAAGAAAAACGAGATGAAATAGCCATTCGAGGAATCAATGACTCTTATAAATTTTCAATCGAAAACATAACAAAACTATGGATGTCCTTATTTAAAACTCTTAAAAATTAACATGAATATCAGTCGCATACTATACAGATCATATATCCGTTTTCTTGAAAGGTTAGTTTTATTGCATCCGTTTAAAAGTTGCTTCTCTTTTAATCTATCAACAAAAGGGTTAGAGAAAAAAGGTAGTACACCTGTTATTGATATTGTTGTTGTCACTTTCAATAACAAACAAATTTTCGAGCATCAAGCACGTCTGATAAAAAAATACTTATCAGGAAATTATAACTATATCGTTGCTGATAATTCATCGGATAAAAGCATCAGGAAAGAAATTCGGGAACTGTGTATCAAAAATAATATCAGTTATGTTTCCCTCCCTCCAAACCATTTAGTGGGAGCAAATTCTCATGCCACTGCATTGAATTGGATTTACTATAAAATTATTTGTCGCAGGCATCCCGATATATTTGGTTTTATAGATCATGACTTGTTCCCTATATCAAAAGTCAATATTGCAGAAAAAATATCAAATCAGCCAATTTATGGATTGCTTCGCGACAGACCCCCTTTCTGGTATTTATTTGCCGGTTTGTGCTTTTTCAGGTTCAATTTTGTAGAAAAAAAGAAAATCGATTTTATGCCGAGGATGAAGAAAGGTGTATACTTAGATACCGGAGGAAGTAATTGGCGTTCATTATATGCTTCCCTCAACAAGAATAAAATCACAACTTTTGTTATCGAAAAACAAATTGCATTCAGAAAACAAGAATCAGCAAAAAGGCATGCCGATGAAATTGAATATTTTGATGATTGCTGGTTGCATACAATCAATGGTTCTTATTGGACAAAAGTAGATAACAAAGATGACTTTGTGAATGAAATATTAAAAAAATATTAGTTTCGGTCAAGTATTGCCTTATATATTCATAGTTTTATTGTTTTATCGATTATTTCTTCCGAAACTTCAGCAATCGTTTTATTCCAACCTGCTCCCCAAAATTTCTGTTTGATTTCTTCTTTTCGAATTTCATCAATTTTATAATCATCCTTCTTGAGGCAATTTACAAATTCTTCAAAATTATAAACTATTTTTCCGGTAACATTTTCCATAAAAGGATAATTAAAATCTCTTTCATGGATATATTCTTTCATATCATACAAATACAAAATTACATCCTTGTTATCCATTAAAATATAATCATAAAGCACAGAAGAATAATCAGTTATCAAGACATTTGTATATGGCAAGACGGTATAAATATCTATTTTATTATCCAATAAAATGACATTTTCATACCGGCTTAATTTTTCAATATCAACTTTGGTATTGGCATGAGGTTTTAATATCAGTAAATGGTTCTTTTCTTGCATGATAAGGTTTAAAATCGACAAATCAATATTGTTGGAGAAAACATCTTCCTGAGAATCACGCCAGGTAGGCATATAAATAAAGACATTTTCATACGATTTTAATTGCTTCATCAATTCTAAAGTCGCAGGATTTTCATAACGGGATATAAAACGTATGCGTTCTTCTTCAGTTGCCATCAATATCGTATTTCTCGGATAACCGATATTAAGGCATTGTGAAAGTTTGATGCGAAAAGCTTCTGCAAATTTAACAGACTGAAAATCAGTTGATGAAAGCAGATAATCAGGCCTTCTGAACGATTCGGGATGATAAAATCGTTCTTTTAAGGTCTTTCTGACAAACCGGTCTGCTAATTTCCCGGTTTTAATGCTGAATTCAATTTTCTTCAGTCCTACACCATGCCACAGATTGACACAGATCGCATTCCCTGATGCAAAGAAAAGAATATCGGACGTATAGGAATTAAAAAACCAGTATTTAGAACTCAACGTATGCAACAAACCTTTTATACTCCCAATATAATATGCTTTCAATCCTAAATCATTAATGCTTTTAACCGTCTTTTTACCGGCGCTTATCCAAACGATATTCTTATCTGGAAATTTTCTCGAAGCGTATATAAAAAGATATTTGGAATTATCATTAAATGAATTCCGAAAACTTCCAAAAGTCCACTTACGTTTACTTCTTGGAATAATAAACGAAAACGGATAAATTAAAAAACCAAACAGAAAGACGAAAAATTTCATTAATTTCATTCAATGCTTTTTTAAGTAAGTTTTATGACTAATAGTTAAAAACTATCTTTTGACGTCTATGACCTGTCCTGTATAGTCAGACAGCAACACCTGCAATGATGCTATAGCTACATCATAAGGATCTAATAAGGAATCATCCGGTTCATTTCCAAAATTTTTAATACGCATCGGTGTTTTAGTCCTCTCCGGATTAATCACATTAACACGAATTTTCACATTATCCCATTCTTGCGATAAGGCTTGTGCAAAATTTACGGTAGCCGCTTTTGTAGAAGAATAAATACTGTAAAACGATCTTCCCCGGGTATACGAACTTGAAGTATATAATAACAATTGACCTTTAGATTGCTTCAAGTATTCATAACTTT
>Ga0123357_10008428_pt1 | contig 12871 bp, 10 predicted proteins | sample TergutEmb28metaG_FD_89873 | JGI IMG/M metagenome (GOLD analysis project Ga0123357, IMG submission 89873) | Embiratermes neotenicus P4 segment gut microbial communities from Petit-Saut dam, French Guiana - Emb289 P4 | ecosystem: Host-associated > Arthropoda: Insects > Digestive system > Gut ... | reverse complement strand
ATTATTTTTTTATATGAAAAAAAATACTGGAGATTGTTTAAAAAATAACACCAGGGGGGGGGGGGGGAAGCGCTTGGATGCATCTACAATAACACCTTACACAATGCTTCCTGGGTTGAGAAAAGTTTTAGATAAAAGTTGTACAAAAAAGCAAAACATGTTTTATGTCAAATACTTTTTTCTTAAAAAATTGTATCATGTAGTAAAATAATTACAAGAAAGAACAAGAAATACCAAAAAAATACTTATGTACACAAAGATCCTGGGATTGTGTATGGTCGACAAGTTCAACACAGGCAAAATCAATGTTCTTAAAAAATTACATTAACACTCCCCAGTTACAGTAACAACACTGTGCAGACAGCGGCAACAGAATATGACCAATTTCAGACACTGTTTTGATGAACTGGGTTCAATATATAAAAAACAAAAAATTACCATCAGCAGTCAAAATGTCATTTAATATTCGCCTTTTAATTCATAGACATTACGTTTCCTAAGTGGTCTGCCTGGCATGCAATGCATTCGTGTAATTGTGATGGGAAATTAACTGTAACTGCAGAAAGGCACTAAATTTCCCCCCATCGTTGCAGTACGTTAGCTGCAGTTGAGTTATATCTTTGTATTCTTTTGTGGCATGTTAAGGAACGAAACAGCACATCCAGGTCGAAATTAAGAGGCAATGATAAACACCTGCTGCAAAGTCATGTTTAACTGCCTATCACAGTTACAGGAATGTACTGCATGGCAGGTAGACAACTTTTAAAAAATAAAAAGTGTACCTTAAAGGGCATACTAATACTGATTTCTGTAATTTTTCTGTTTCTTATATTCAAAGCAACTAAACAAAACAGCTTTCTGAAAATCATCACATCCTATTCCCGCAACTGTGTAAAACGAGCACAACTGTAAAAAAAAAGTGTGACCACAGTAAATTCACTGGTATGACCACCTGAGAAAGGTCCAGGATGTAAAGATCCTAATGCTCCTCAGTGTTACGTTATGCGCACATTTCCTGCTTTCTTAAGATACGAAAGACTCTCTGTTCATGTAAAAATTATGCCATGGTGCAACAGCTTCCACTTCCAGCAACGCCACGGGTAAATTTAAAACCCGAATTCAATTTATGGTATACGAAATAGGCTAAGCAAAGTTCGCAAACGCGTGCACCGTTGTCTTTGGACGAATGAAATTAATGTTCCCAGGATTTATCAGAAGAATGCCACTATTTAAATAATTAGTTCTGTACACTAGCAGAACGTAGTTTCTAAGCCACTTCTGCTATTTCAGGAACTTGAAATTTCATCACTTAATTAAATAATGTTCACGACTGTACGCTCAGATTTCCCGTCTCCTACAGACTCATGCAGCCGATATCACAGAACCGTAAGAAGAGAGTTTGCCTCGCACTACCGAGAGCAGTGCTAATTCTAGTGGAACGAAACTGCAAGAAACAAGATTCCAAACTGTCGTCTGCCATCATTCATGAAGGCAGCGAAGACAGGTCACTCTTAGAATGCAGTATGCATTTGCGATACGTTTTGTATCATATACGTACTAACAATAATAAACAACTGGTATGTCGCAGGCCCATCCTCGCTAACAGAGAGTATCTTTAAAGTGCGTCGGAAACACGACCGGAACATGGAAGGCCAGTCAGCCAAGTGTGGCATTATCATGTCAGCACTGATATGTGACGCGTGCCCTTTTAGGTGTGCCTCATACAGAATGATTTACTGAAATTTTCGAAATGTTTGCCGTAGAGTAGCGCGTTCGTTTGCAATACTCATTAAAAGTATGCGTCACTGAAAACAAGTGTCGCCCAAAGTCCTGTTAAAAAACGTGTCAACAGTGCTGAATAACAGAAAATATAGAATAGCGGAAAAATACTCGAGCGACAGGTTCGGTGCTGGACAGGAAGAAAATATGCAAACGCACTTTTTAACGGAAGTGAGGTGTTTAGAGTCCTCAGCTCACAGAGCAACAAAACTTCTAAAACTACGCCTACATAAAATCAGAGCCGCCAAACAACTCCGTCCTCCAACCTTGGAAGCAAAAAGCTGGTAATGTAAATGGTACGAAGGATTTCTTTCTTCGAAGCTCCGTTTTCCTCGGACGGGACATAGTGTACATTAAATTGGAATATAAAGACCCATAACAATATATATATACGCCTTCCGCTGCAAGAAGTGAAATATTTAAATAGAAATTACCAATGTGTCAAGAAATATGTGCTCCATCGTGTCCACAAATATTCTCGGCAGCGTCGAGGCCTCCTCGGAAGCTGGAGGTCACCACTTCGAGTCCCTTCTATGAGAAAAGGTAACTTTACATGCAAGGGAAACACAGATTATAAACTCCTGGTGGTGTCACACTTCGTATGCCCTCAAGCTCCGCGACAGTTTCCGTGACGTGACCGGTGATTAAAGATATGCTCCGAACAGTAAGACCGAAGACCGAACTATTTTAAACAGCTTCAGTCAGAACACAACCATATCAATAACACCTTGGTGGTGTTTCTGTCTACAAATGTCTCGTTTAACATAATTTTTACACACAAACATCATTAAGAGCGAGTCAATGTAACTGTCTACGGCATCGCCGACCGGGGTTTGATTTCCAGCAGGAACACGACACCTTTTTTGCTACCATGTCCAAACTGGCTTTGAGGCCCGTCCAGTTTCGTGTGTAATGTATTAAACTGGCCACATCTCCGGCAGTAAAGTGACCGAACTTCATCGCGCACCTTCATCTGGTGCTATGGTTCAGTAAGTGTGAAGTTTTACCTACACTCGCCATACACGTTTGCGCATAGTGCCGAAGCACTGTTCAAATACAGGAAAACAGAAATCATAAGTGAACCGTTTAGGAATGAGCATTCCCATCCTGCACAGCGAGGAAGATTGCAATTCTGTGCCAAATACTTCGTACTGTTCTTTGTGATTCAAAAGCATGCAACTGTATTTCCTGAAATCTACCGTTACGTTCATTCGTAATGGACCAAAAGTACGTTACGTTTTTCTATAAAAAGTTTTAGCACTCCAGAAATACATAAGAATGCACAGTCTTGTCCCACGTTAGTCTGCAGACAAATGATAAATTCGGAAGAGCAATTCTACCACGCCGAGAAGACTAGATTTTTACAATTAACCTGTTGCACGCCAAAGAAAAAATTCTTCTGCTCTTCATTCCAGCTACTTACCATCTCCTCCACTTGGCTTGCAACCATCACTTAAATACAAAATAATGACAGAACAGTTAATTCGGTTGGGGGGATTATTCGTATGTTCGTGTTCTAGAACGTTACCGATGACAATGTACTACTACGGACTGTCTATGCAGTTTCAACGCCGAAATGAATACGATTTTAAAAAGCATGCATGCAGGCTAGCCCGTGCTACATCGTCGACTGTTATTCGTAGGCCCCTCATCGCGAAGGTCCAAGTTCAAGCCCGAGGCAGACTACATGGGATTTGTGTTGGGCGAAGTGGCGCTGGGACAGGTTCTTCTTTGAGTATGTCGGTCTTCTCCAGTTAACATTTCATCGACGCTACATATTTATTCATCAACCGGGCAACTTACAGGCCACAATTACAAGGGACCCCCCCACCCCCTCCAAAGGATAATTAGAAAAATGCAGGCTTGTAAATAACTTCTCTTCTGAGCAGACTTTCACAAAAAGTGGACGGCGGTCAATGCTTGTGTCTAAATCACGTGAAAGGAAATTAACCACTAGACGTTAAATAAACGGATTACGACGTCACTTGTAGCCTGAACACAAAAGCTGGCAATGTGCTGGTCTTCCTACAAGGGTCCATAGAAAACAAAACCCGAATTTTCAAACGTAACCCCCCAACCCAACTCTCTTCCGAGATTCGCGGTATCCGGAAGCACAAAACCGACACTGCATCTCTCAATCCGTTCTTACGGTAGAGACTAAATGTAAGAAGAACAAAGAGCTCTCTCAATTCGATTCGCATTCCATTTCACCTTACGGGGGAATGAACACTGCTTCGTCAAGCAGCAGAGCTAATGACTCTCCAAAGATTTGTAACTAGTTCGCTGATACGTACAGAACGCTAAAGTGACAATCTACCTATGCCAACAAACTTGGTTGTTCTTGTTACTTTTGCAGTGCTGCTGCACATGATATTCACAACACACAGCTACAGTAATTAAACGCGCAAGTTTTAAAAACGGAGACTTATGTGCCACGCTTTCGATATGCAAGAGATGACAATGATGATGACAATCATAATCATCATCGTGTGTCATCATTCACTGTATGATAAACCAAACTGCAGTGGTGTTTAAGAACCAAGTGAGAGCATTATATGAGGGTAACCATTATGGGTTTCTTTCAGACACAGGCATAACTTGGCTAATAACACCGAGTGGAAGGGGGGAGGGGAGGATAGACGACGGATATTAGGAACTCAGAAGCCCTTATTCTGCGTCCCGTAACACGCACATTTTTCTGTCTTTACACTACCCAAATAATTGTTTTTCAAATATTTCTATTTTTTACTTGCCCATCCTCAACTCAGAAGTCAAGAAACTATTTTAGAAAAAATTGGGTGCAAGGGTGGGAGCATATGCACCACCCAAGTTACGCCTATGCTTGCAGATGAAATATGCAAAGCCGTCGTAACTTTTGCGTTGTGAATATTACGGGCGGTCGTTATTGTTACACTGCCAGTTTATCTCCTTAATAATGAATTTGTCAGAAACGGGGATCGAAGCAGGAACGTGACGATTGGTCCCGAATATAGCAATGGACCACCTCACGGATTAGACGCTGGTAACGTTGTCCCTGTAAACGCCAAGATGGACCTTGTCGGAATGACAGTATAGCTGCATTCATTCTTAACTTCGGCAACATATGGAGGTGGTCAGCATCACGTCCCGGCCGCATTATCCCCGGTACCCACTGAACAGCGGCACTGGGTGGAACCCTCAGCTGGTCTGAATACTTTCGAGAAGAGAAAAATCCTTCCCGTGCCGGGAATCGAACTACGGTTCCTCGATTACCCAGTGTAACAACTGAACACGCTGTAACATAACTCTGCAGAATTCTTTGCATTTCCTGCCATTACATATTAAGTAATAAAACAACGCGGGAACTCGATACGTTCGACTTCGGAAGTACTCATTTTACGGTGGTTATGTGTGCCAGCAACCGAAAATCGGATTCGTTTCGTTCCCATTTCGATTGGTGAGGTGAAGTGTGCGCTGTCCTTCACCCTCCGTCATGAAAGTACTGTTGACTGTCCAGTTACGAGTTCCGACACATGAAAATATACACAGGCAATCTTAAAGCAAACTTACAATTACTACGTGAAAGCAAGTTCGAATTTTGCAACGTGTCAATTACCCACTAGTATTCGCCACGCCCAATCGACAAGGAAATATGCACCTTCCAATATCAGCACAACCATCTCGGTATGTGAACTCCACCCGGGCCTTAGGCTACAAAAAGACCCATTTCCATTAAGTACGCAACCGGACTGCCGTCCGCTCAATCCCCAGCTGCTTGAGCTACTAAATACTTCGGTCATGACCGAGAATATGAAACCAATGATCTGCATGATATGATGCCACACCCTCTCCAACCCCGACTTAACAACACACCATGCGAGAGTAGTGTGATGAACTTCCTTTGCAAGATGCAGATAAAACTTTAGTAGTAAGCTTACAGAAGAGGTCACATGGAAAACTTCGGATTAGATAACATGAGAGTGAATATTCCAGAAATGGGGTTTCAAAGTTTGGACTGGATCCATCTGGCTCAGGACTGGATTCAGCAGCGAGGCCAGTGAACACAATAGTGAACACTAAGTTACAAAATAAAGAGACTAGTGCTACTAGCTTCTCAGGTACGGTTCTGCTCCACGGAGTTGGCTGACTACAATATAACTTGACCCTGTTAATCACAGGCATTTACTTCGCACTTTTGTTAAAGCAATGTCCAAGTACTGCTGACATTGAGGGAGGAAAGTAGGCTGAGGGTGTTTGAGAACAGGGTGTTGAGGAGAGTGTTTGGGTTTAAGAGGGACGAGGTAACAGAGGAATGGAGAAAATTACATAATGAAGAGCTTAGGGATCTTTACTCCTTACCCAATATTGTGCGGGTGGTAAAATCGAGAAGAATGAGATGGGCGTGGCATGTGGCGCGTATAGGGGAGGGGAGAGGTGTGCACCTGGTTCTAGTGGGGAAACCTGAGGGAAACAGGCCACTGGGGAGACCTAGACGTAGATGGGAGGATAATATTAAGATGGTTCTTCGGGAAGTGGGAGGTGGTGGAGACTGGATGGAGTTGGCTCAGGATAGGGACAGGTGGCGGGCACTTGTGAATACGGTGATGAACCTTCGGGTTCCATAAAGTGCGGGGAATTTCTTGACTAGCTGCATAACCAGTTAGCTTCTCAAGAAGGACTCTGCCCCATGGAGCAAGTAAGTAAGTAAGTAAGTAAGTAATGTCCAAGTACTGAGGCATCAACGCGGATCTCAAGCAGTCCCTTTGCCTGTAAGAATCCCGACACATCTGTTGCCGTTGTGTCGATGCTAGAGGCCTATGCACTGTGTTAAGAACACGTAGAAAATTGGATGTTTGTGCTAGGCTTATATAAATATGAATAACATGGTTTGAGCAGATTACAATTATTAGCTTTCATTACTGTTACCTAGTCATCTTGCAAACTCCTAGTCATAGCGCATTACGGTCTGTTCCTTTTCCATGGCGTCTTAGGGTTCAAAAGCATCCGTTCAGCTCCACAACAGCCAATTCTAGTTGCTCAACATCTACTGTCAGACATAGATTACCTGTATGGTAAAGTGAAGCTGTCCCTGTGCACGCCATGAAGGCATATGGGGGGGGAGGGAAGGAGCGAAAGTATAGCTCCGCTCATCTTAACCTTGGTAACAGACATACGAAGGTGGTCAGATTCAAGCCCCAGTTGCTCTTCGCCCGGAGAAAGCAGCACCGGTGTTCAGTGAATAGGAGACAGGTGGGCCCCAAAGCACGTCTGGTCACTTTGTAGATCTCTTGACCCTGCCACGTACAGCACGTAACTTAGTCACTATACCGACTCGGCCATTCCGGCTCTCTCAGCGGTGTGACTACACATTTTAAGTGTTTCGCTGAAAGCAGGTACAGGAAAAGAGGTATGTTAAATTATTTCCAGAAACTCCATTTAAGTACTGGAAGATACTCATACGCCTAACTCGCATTAGGTCAGAGCAATACTGTACTTATGAAAACATTCGTCCGGTAACAAAATTCGGCCGCTGAACCCGACCCAGAAGTTGCTAATGCCCGCTCGATGCCCGAAGTTCAAGAAAACACGTAACATAACGAATAAAACGTAGTACAGTTTTCTATTCTGGTCTCCTGGTTAGCCTGGTAGGCGAGCACCAACGTTCCAGTGGAAACTGCTGCCTTCTAGAGGTGTCAGCGCAGACGACATCTAAATAAATACTAACAGTCGTGACAAACTCAAATTCCGAAAGGAGTATATCTCAACGCGTGTCGCGCGGCCCTTCGTGCACAGACTTGTACGAATCACTCAAGCAGTTATGAAACACAAGCCTACAACTGGAGTGACAATAAGGCCGAACTTACGGTTAACAGAATTGCTGATCTTCTGTACAGGGCGACGCAGGCCATTCGCAGAACCAATCAGTTCACATGTACATGGAGAGGGCAGTAAATTATAGGATATATAATAACGAATGACGAAGCGACACGCTGGATGATTTGTGAATACAAAACCTCTATTACTGTACGAATAAACAGACGAACGTGGAGTTTTTTTTTTAAATTTAGTTTTCTTATCATTCAGAATCACTGACACAAAACACACAAAGTTTAAGCCTACCCTCCCTCACATTCATATTCTGCATGAGATACTCACATGACCACGTGTAATTGCGAGCGACAAACCTTGCCGTTCAAGATGGCCTCCGGGTTCCAATACCACCTCACCCCACGAATTGTACTCCTACTAGAGGCCACGGAATGGATATCTTGACTTGTGATTTGTAATCAACGAGACGAGTTTGGACACTAACGTAACTACGGTTTGACCGGCCGCTGTTCCGTGTCGGACCGCGTCGGTCAATACTGGGTTCGTGATGACGTCACAGAGGCGGGTACGAGTGACGTGGAATTGCATCACGGGGCGGCAACGACTATATGATCACCACTTCGGGGGCAATACAGGGCCAGGAATCGCACTACGAGTCACGTGCGACATTTCACGGAATTACACAACGACAATACCATCTATTGCGACAGTACAATACATAACACATGTTCTAAGTACGATAATGACCACATCAGGCGCAATTTCGTCACTGCGGCTAACGTATTCGAACTTGCGAAGAGGTACAAAATAAAAACACCACTGACTACATCGACTCCTAGATTTCTGCCTTAGATTGCGTATTGGTAACCGCATCTCAACAGTGGGTCCATTCTTAGGCTGGCTAAACCTCCACACTAAATTCCCTGGTCATCACAAGAACATCACAGCTTGTGAGATGCGGAGCACTTATTCAAATTCTGACAAATTCCTTCATACGTCCTCTTTCAAAACATTTAATTGCTAATGTTACATTTTTGTGGAGAGAATTATCTTCGATTTCAAAACTATAACATAAAGTGGTTGTTAAGTTTATATTGTACACAAACGTGCTTCGACTTAACTGGTGACAGTTATGCACAGTTCCATCTACACTGCACAACGCGAGTCTGAGAAGGTACAGACGTCGGACAACCCACTGTTCTGCCGGTCGAAGAACCAGGTAAGAGGTTAAAAAATCACTTTATTAGGACACTACTCAACGAATCTGACACAATCGGCGAGAACCTTTAGACTCCATAAAGTATCCATTTACACGTGTAAGCATAAACCTGGCCTAACTGAGTGCTTACCAACCTCACTGGGATGTTACTGCCATTATAGTCGCAAAAGTCACTGTGTGAATTGTTCTTATTTTAATATTTAAGAAACGACTAACGAAAGACGGTGGATGAGGTAAAAAAGTCAAGGTAACAACAAAATCAGGGGTGGGTAAACTAACAATGAAGATGCATTTCAAATTTTGCTTAAAAGATGAAGTAGCAGAAGAATCGTTTGGAAGCTGGCGAGGCAGACACATACTACAAAGAAACGTAAAAGCCTACACAATCTCACTTCTAAACTTCATCGAAAATTGCCGCCAAAAATCTTGTATAGTGGAATTAGGTGTCGGCAAAGAAAATGCCAAATTCAGCTGCCAGATTCCGACAGTAGTTAACTAGAATCTGGCAGGGCACTAAGTACTTCAACCGGGGGGTTCTAATTCCTTTCATTCTTCCCCCCCCCCCCCCTCCAATGGGCAACAGCCCTAGCGGGTCAAGGCCTCATCATTATCGAGAATCCATGATAACAATGACACACCACACTCGGTAGGACTCCTCTGGACGAGTGATCAGTCCGACGCAAACTCTTCTACCTGGAAACACACAACATTCACAACAAACATCTATGCTCCCGGCGGGATTCGAACCCACAATCCCAGTAAGCCAGCAGTCGCAGACCCACGCCGTAGGCCGCACTGCCACCGGGAGCGGCATTAATATTAAAAATAGCTTCGTTTAACCATATGAAGTAGTGTTAACTATATTCACCACCTGCTGTAACAGTAGGAGACCGCATTGTCACACAATGTAGGCCTACGTATATGTCTGTGTCGTATGATCTCACAATAAATAGCCAGTTCTCCCCGAAACAAATACTAACCAGCAGGTATGTTCTTTGACTGCGTCCCATACAGCTTCAAATGCTGGCTTAACTAACCGGTGACAACAGCTGTATCATCATTTTAGACAATCCCTAAAGGCACATCTAAAACAATTACGGGTTGCAGAAGTCACTGATGGGACACAAGGTGTTTCACATACCAAGGGAGAATAAATTTTCCAACAATCTATGCGCCAACTCAAAGTTCAATGCGCCAGAAGGGTAGTATGTAGAACGGGCGAAGGTAGCAGAATTGGTCCACACACAGCAAGTTAAAGGGGGGGGGGCGAACAAATCGCGTACTAATACACGTTCGTTTCAAACTACCGAAGTTACTGCTCAGACATAGCGTGGAAAATAGAAAAACAAATACAATTACTGCGCAATAACGCACTTTGTAATGTCTATTAATTTTACCATATCGCGAGCCCGATCGAGTAGCGTTACAATCGATCTGACCAATATGATTAATCATTGATAAGCATCGATTACTGATTACGTTATCGACGGTTCCATCTCCTTTACACCAAGATAACATCAACTTGTTAAGCAAGACATGTTTTCTATATGTGACGAGATGTTTGTTTCATGTTCAGTGCCGCAGATAACGCAAGCCTACCGTGGTCACAAAGGGAACAATAATTCATGGGCACGAACATTTCGTCATGTCAGTGGAGATAGCAATTTTAATTTTTTACGTCTTTAAGTCATTAGTATGGTCCTAGTCGTCCCTGAAAGCTGCCCTGTACCTGGGTGCTGGTAAGTCCTTAGCCCGACCAGGAAGGAAGCAATCTCGGAAGCATGTCAGGGACGCGCGCGATTTCAACAACATCGAGACGCGAGCTGTCATCAAGTTGTTTTTCCTGCAAGGCAAGGCGCCGAAGGAAATTCACGCCATTCTGAGAGAAACATTAGCTTGTTTCTTTCCTGGTCGGGCTAAGGACTTACCAGCACCCCTGTAATTTCACTGATCGCTTTATGTGTACAATATATGTAATTAACGTGCAGTACTGGGAAGACCCTACAAACGTTTCTGAATTACTCCACTGGTGAACGATTAATATTACTCTCTGATATACGGTAGTTATGCACAGCCATACCCCTAAGGGGTTAAGGCTGGAACTAATACTCGTCCCTGTTTTTTCTTAGCAACAGCGGCTGCTGGTCCCAGTGGCCGCGAGGTCTAAGACGCCGGTCTGCGGTCGTTCGCTTGCTGGGACTGCGGGTTCGAATTCTGCCGGGGGACACGGATGTCTCTTGTGAATGTTATGTGTTGTCAAACAGATGTCTCTGCGAGGGGCCGATCCCTCGTCTAGAGGAGTCCTACCGAATGTGGTGTGTCGGTGTGTGATCTCGAAACCTCAACAGCAAGGCGGCCTAGAACTGAATAGTACTCCTGCGCCACAAAAAATAATACAGAAAGCCCATAAACTGAAACAATCATTTCAAAAAAAGCGTTCATGTTTTCCTTTAAATGCGCGAACTTCTTCAAAACGTAATTAAGCTACGTCGAACCATGCGTCTTGGGCACAGCCACTTTATATCATCCCCACCCCAAAATAATAAAAACAAAACAACTGTTTGTTACCGTCAGGAATACGACGTGTCTTCCACGTTTCGAGCTGTGGCTCGTGTCATTAACTCAGTGGTGCTGAATCCTGCTCCAGAATTTATCAGACGTCCAGCCTATCAGGTTTCCCCGCAACCCAAACTTACACACTATTTTCTGACTCGGACGAATCCAATGCGCCTATTTCGCACACCATTTCTGTGCAATTACCCTCCCATCCGTGCCTAATGTCCACCAAAGTGACGTCTCTATTCCAGACCTACGCATTCCTGATATCTCCCATTGCTACATCCGCACCCGACGCTTCCCACCAGCCTCCTTTATTTACGTCACTTCTTCAGTCAAGCACATCACTGACAGTTACTTCTCCTGAACATCTATTTTATTTTTATTTATTTAGTGCGTCATGGTTGGTTGTTCTTGAAACGACTCCATGTCCGTGCAACACCTGATACTCACCCAGCAAAGTAGCGTTAAATGCACCCCCTACTGACATTTGTCTAACCTCCCATTCTCCAACTCATACTGATGTTACTTCATCATCATATTCGTTCCACGTCTGTTCAATATTTATCTGAGTCTTTGATTCTAGTAACCGGCGGTCCAAATGAAAACTGCGTCTGATTACATTTTCCCATTTGTACAAGTACCGTCCAGCACTTTTTATTTCCGTTACATATGTATAGTCCAGTACTTTCTCACAGGCCACAATAACAATCACAGTCCCTTTACCACAAACAAGTTCGTCTCTTCACTTTTTCGCTCCAGAACACTTTAACAATCCATGTTTTGCGTCCTCCTCCCCCAAACACAGACGGCATTTCCCTCTATCGAAACCCCTCCATATCCCTCCTAGGTTCCAAATCCTTGCATTGTCACATTATTTCACTTAACTCGTTTCTTGTACAGCCATCAACGTAGACCTCTTCACCTCATGCGTGTTTCAATTTGTGACAGGGGGAAAAAAAAGAAAGAATGAAAAAAAAAACTTCTAACATCGGCAAATAAATACCGTGTTTCTGTATTATTACATCTTACATCTTTCAATTATCTATCTGCCAAGCGTACTAACCTCTTACTAGACAATTATACGTCAGTGCATACACACTAACTGTACTGTTCAGAAAATCGCAGTGCAAATAATTCAAAATTTCGCCGAAAATTTTTGCAACAAAGCACCCCGTTTAAGAAACACATCAGTTTAACAATATGTATAGACTTCACAAACACAAATCCATTTCTGGTTGAAGAAATCCAACGAGATGCAACAGTATGCAGATATTTATTTGCTGCTAATTACTCTACATGTTTCGGGCGTCCATCGCGCCCATCATCAGGAGTACATAAAACTGTAGTTGCAGCCTCTGGTACAGATCATACTATCCGGGGAGCAAGCTTCCCAGAGAGTATGATCTGTACCAGAGGTTGCAACTACAGTTTTATGTACTCCTGATGATGGGCGCGATGGACGCCCGAAACATGTAGAGTAATTTAGCAGTAAATAAATATCTGCAT
>Ga0123357_10008426_pt1 | contig 12874 bp, 9 predicted proteins | sample TergutEmb28metaG_FD_89873 | JGI IMG/M metagenome (GOLD analysis project Ga0123357, IMG submission 89873) | Embiratermes neotenicus P4 segment gut microbial communities from Petit-Saut dam, French Guiana - Emb289 P4 | ecosystem: Host-associated > Arthropoda: Insects > Digestive system > Gut ... | reverse complement strand
TGTGTGTGTGTGTGTGGGTGTGTGTGTGTGGGTGTGTATGTGTTTGTGTGTGTGTGTGATTGTGTGTGTGTGTGATTGTGTGTGTGTGAGATTGTGTGTGTGTGATTGTGTGTGTGTGAGTGTGTGTGTGATTGTGTGCGTGCGCGCGCGCGCGCGTGTGTGTGTGTGTCTTATCCAGAAACCTCAGCAGTGAGGAAGCCTAGGCCTACCAGGGCTGTCGTGCCACGAAAAAAAAACATTTCCATAAGGAACAAAGACACAAGAATTGAATTCTGATAACATGAGAAATAGTGACTACGGTGTCTTGCATGAACCGCAGTTCTTCTTGTAGTTCTTTGCGTTGCTTTACGCACACTTATCATGGGGTTTAAGTGTTGACGTCTTCGTCCCCAGCTTAAATGTATGCTCCTCGTTTTGCATTTCGAAATGTCCATATACTCACCCGAAAAGTAACTGTTCAGTGACAGAAGTTAGACATTTATGGCGGAGTATAATGAATCGGAAATTAAAATTTACTGTGTTCGTGCCATTCGCAGAACCATTCGACTGTAAGTTACTTTATTCAATTTCTGGACTAGGAAATTTAGATCTACGAACGGAGGGAATAGTGGTTACAATAAGGAAGTTTAATTCACTTTGAAAAAGTATTAGTCATTTACAACGAATCGCATATTCTGAATATAAATATGATGGGTTGGAACTGCTGTGCAATTTAGGTTAAAGTAAAATATACAGGAACCACGTTTAATTCGAGATTCATGGAGGAAATGAGCCACATAAACTCCCCTTTTTTTCTGTTGCGTTGTGGCCCAACGCGGGACGTGGCATTCTCATTCTTGAGGGTTCTAGAGCACACACAACGAAGCACCACAGTTAGTAGAACTCCCCTGGACGAGTGACCAGACCGACGCAGAGACCTCTACCTGACAACACACACAACACTCACAGGAGACTAACATCCATGTCCCCGGTGGGATTCGAACCCACAATCCCAGCAATCGAGCGGACGCAAATTTACGCCTTACACCGCCGGACACCGGGTTCGGCCTTTTCCGTGTTGATGAGGTCATAATACAATTGTGCCTTGTTAAATTTCCCTCAGTCCGCATCGGACCCTGGAAAACGGATCATAACAGTGTAAGTGTGGCACTTCCCCTTTTATAAACTATGCATTGCCAAGCCCTGTTGTTATCGTCGATTGTTGCAATGAAAGTAGGATGGAAATTCGCATATTTCATTACCCGGCAGCATATGTTACTCATGTGCAAAAAGTGCTACTTTATTTAACAGAGTGGATTGGGTTACTTCTGAACTCGGAATGCAGTGCTGCGGACGTAATTAATTAGTCTTGCACGTCGGGATTTTGAATGACAATTAAGAATACTGTTTTGCTAAATATTTCTTATATTGTGAGCCCCCAGGTAGCTAGCCACAAGGGCAGCGTCACTAGGTGTCGATGAGAGGGCCCGCACGATTCCGCCCTCGGTCCTTTGAGCCGCCGAAACTTGAATAATCGGGTCTTGTGGGAAATGATTAATTCAACAAGAACACAATACAATTTCACACAGTAATAACAATTGTATTGATAAACTCTACAAGGCATAATTGAAAACAAATGCAACAATACTGCAAATAGAAAACAGAAAACATGCTCTTACTAACACGCACTCGACCGATCATGTTTCACGTAATACAGTGATCAGGCCCATCGGCTTACGTAAGTTTACCACGTACATCTACCAGCACACAACGGGCGATACACAGCCTATCACAGCACAATGATACAAGCATCGGCCAGTCGTAAACTTACAACATCAAAACATGATACACAGCCGATACAAAATACGTATTACAATAAGCCAAGTAATCGGCCAAATACAACTACTGCCGTGCGTAAACAGAATACAAACAGAGAGTAATACAGTAACTAAACATGGGTATTTGACTCTTGTACAAAGTGATACATATTACTCACGGGAAGGTACATCCGTGTCAGCCCCTATTCGAGGCTACGCTAGACAGACGTCAGGGGACATGTTCCAAGAAAACGGAAACGTTAATTTAAAAATACGAAGACCAAAACCAAACCTTTTACCTTCCGGACATGCCCCGACGTCTGCGTAGGTTTTCTCTTGGAACAAACAGCTGAAGGAGCTTGCTCCTGCCCCGGGCAGAAGTAGAGTCGGAGAGTTGAACCCAAGACGAAAAGATCAAAACAGGAGTTGAAACAAGAGTGATCGAGACAAAAGCGTTTCCCCAGAGGAAACCTCGGAAAGCTACGCCCATGCCTTTCACTTCTCCACGATGGCCAATCAACAGACGATAGCCTTATAAGGAAAGATAAAGGGGAGGAAATGAAGCCTCGAACCAGGCCCTCCAAAGCGGACGGCTCAATTTATATAAAACATTTTGTGGAAAAGCATAGGATGGGAAGGTATGGGCTGGATTGATCAGGCTTTTGTGAACACGGTAATGAACCCTCGATTTTTCATAAAATGCGAGAATTTTTTCTACTAGCTAAGGAACTGTTGGCTTCGCAAAAAGTTATCTCCATGACGTGAGTGAATGTGTGAGGTTGGTTGGTTAGTTGGTTAGTTAGGTAGTTGCCGTAATTTTCCTTCAGTGTTTGGATGGATAATTCTGACATACGAAACAAACTTACAAAACTAATGCTTGTATTTATGTCAACTCAGATCTTATGAATACGAAATTAGGTGGTGTGTGTTAATGGCTACGATTTAAGGTGTTGCGTTGGGCTAACTGTTTTAACCTGTTAAAGAATGGCATTTACATCCAACCCCAAATCTTCAACGGAGACGAAATATGCAGCCTGGCTTTGTAGTGGTCTAATGAATAGCAGTCATTTGGGTATGTATTGTGGCAGCAATCTTTACAGAGACGCGGAGTCGCTGTGACTGGATATTCAGTGGGTGTTCGTTGTATTTAGTCATTATCGCGGTATGATTGGTACCATTTTTATGTAGTTTATGCAGTCCTATATACTTGGAATACACTATAGATAACTCTTATGTCTTTATTAAAGACACAAGTATCGTATGAGCAGTGTTAAATACTCCTTGTTTTCAAGATTAGCAGGAGGCTGTACATCAATAATAATTCTTGCCCTTTAGGCTAGGGTCGGACAGTAAGTATTCGTGGAAGACCGTGCGAAAAGGAGTTGTGGAAATGTTACATATGTGATACAGTAACTCGATCTTCTTTTGTATTTCACATGACGGATACTATTAAAAGGTATTATACGTTTCGAATTGAATAAAGCGATAGGTGTCTGACACATAATAAATGAAAATTAACGCATGGACGTGAAATTATGTGCATAATGACGTATTGGTGCCCCATTTAGGACTGTTACCCGAAATATTCCTGGAGGGACTGAGGAAGACGCGAGAAATGATCATGGTAACTGATGTCCTGGTCGAGTTCCTGAGGCAGAACAATCCCGAATACAAGCCAGAAGGGTTAATATCTCAGCCATCGGACTGAGTTGAAAACAAAAATAATGTACGTACGTCGTTTTATTAGTTTTGTCTGTCTGAATGAAGCGAAAATCTATGCCATAGAGATACACATAATCGTAGGAACTTGGTGCAGTAAGTATGTTATCTCCACACATCATGTTTTCAGTGTTTCATCGCACTGCAGTAATATAATAGAATGTAACGAAATCTTTTTCCTGTGCCGTTTCATGACCAGTAGATTCTATTTCTAGTACAGTTGTTATGCATCCCCTTGATTACAGGCAATTTATATGGCTCTTGTGTATTGCGTGCTGGCAGTCTACCGTGCAACACTCCACCTCTGTCACTGAGACGAATTCGGAAGTTGTCTTCTAGGAAAGTTACGTCATACGTTCCCGAGAGATGTTAAAGTTATTGTACGATGTACGTGACGAATATAAGTAAAACTGCATTTAAGGAATTGAACTTGTATACGCCGTTCTTGTAAAACAAAAATCCATTTAACCCTTTAAAGAATAAGATTAATCTGAATTATGTATTTAAAGATTCAGTTCTTACGGCGCGGTAAAGAAATATTCTGTCGCTTATAAAAACCGGTGAACTATCTGTCGGGAAGTGACTGCTGTTTGGTTTGAGAACACTGTATGGCACAAATTTTGATGTTTTGCTGACAGTGCATCTCAGTATAATCTTAGTAATTAACCAACTTAATGTACAAGTTTTTTTTCATAATGAGTTTATTATATGTCTCTACATGTTTCGAGCACATAATACTCGCAACATGTAGAGGAATATAATAAACTGTGTGGCACGTCAGTTCACTCTGTGGACAGAACATACTTTTTTTTTTTTTTAATATTAAACCTAATGGCACGTGTTAACCATTCGGCTTTAAGGGTTAAATAATTGGAGTTTGGAATGTCAGACGTGTTTTGTGGAGGTTTGCTGTTCAGTCACGCTCAATCTGAACCAGGGTTTATAAAATTAAATATGATTATCATGTAAATTTGGACTTTATTTTACAAGGAAATTGATTGTATGAAAGAATTTTTTGTCGAATTAATCTTCTTCGTTACAACGGAAAGCTGTTTCATTGAAAGTTACTGGGTGCTTTGTTTGAGTGGTTAGTAATGCATGAGCAGGGATGATGCATTTATGTAACTATTGCAGGATAGCATCGTCTCAGAAGTAACTGTTTATGTCCATTTGCACGATGAAAAATTACGTTTTAATAACTCTGGATAGAAAGTAGCTGGGAGCGTAAAACTTAGTAGTGACATGTGTCATTGTCCGGCCCAGCTTATTTCGTACTTCGGATTCTCTTATTAGCGATCCGCCTCCCACAAAAATATTATCACGATTCTCTGAACGTTCCTCGTGGTGCGTCGTCACGCTGTTCGAGCAGCTTCTCAGCTTCCATGTATTTGTGTTTTATCTGAAGACGCTTTCAGTAATTCGCACTATATGGCCTCGAACGATTGCGTCATACTAATTAAAGAATATGTATTTCAGTAATTAACCAACTTGATGCACGAAATTTTGGTTTTACAATAAGTTTATTTCATGCCTCTACATGTGCTCGAAACATGTAGAGGTATGAAATAAACTTACTGTAAAACCAAAATTTTGTGCATCAAGTCGGTTAATTACCGAGATAAATATACTGAGATGAACGGTCAGCAAAACGTCATAATTAAAGAATGCCTGCTGTTTGCGTGGACCAAAAAGTATGTTCCTTAAATCCAAGTGGGAAGAACTCGAATTAAAACATTAAATTTTCTCCGGGAAGTTACTGTCTCAAAGTCCGGCCCTAAATGTGATGTTTTTCTGCGCATGTTGCAGTTTGACTTCCCATCGACTAGTGCTACGCCTTGTTTCTTCTTGACTGGGTTTGTTAACGTGCATTTTTTGTTCAGAAAGTCAGATGCTCCCGAAGAGTGTGATAACCTGAGAAACTAAATTGCGTAGATGTAAATATTTTGAGTTACCGAGAGTTGGGAGAAAGTTCAGCCAACTAGTATGTGAGTGAAGAGCGTTCACGACAGTTGATAAGTAAAAGTATAGTGGACAATCTGAATCGTGTTTATTTTTTATGAGGCGCACTTATTGAAGAAAAATTAGTTCTTGATATCTGAAGACGGTACCGATAGGTTACCCAGAAACGTTCGTAAGGAATTACCCCTACTCGCTGTGTAATAACCCAAAAGAGCGGAGTTCTCAAAAATTAATTTGTTCATTGCGACAATTGGCTGTGCGGGCACGAGGCGGTTAACTTTCCCAATTTAAAGGCACGGTAGATATGGATACCTTCTTGTGGAGCTGCAAGATTGATGGTTAGAATGCGAGATTAACTTCTTAGTGATATTTTAATATCAGAGGAAAAAATCGTGACCCAGCCGTGTCCCTATCACAGGCCACATACGCTCCCCAGATACTCCGGTATGCAGACCTGGATTAATATTTTGGAAGGAATTTTGGAAGACGTGTTTGTTGTATAATTTACGGCACTACCCGGTGTTGACGTGGAGGTAACGGAGGTAAGCCTCGGAAACCGAACAGGGTAATCGGCTGTCCGACCAGGAATCGAACTGAGCACTGTTCGCATACAAGTCAGAAGCGTTACCGCGTCAGCTGACGTGCTAGGTTTCTCAAAATGTAGCTCTTGCAGTGCGTAACTGTCTGACAGGGTTCGCGCCTTCCTGGTAGTATCGGCAGAGTCTCACAAAGGTGGCAATATTCTTGTTGTATTTCCCGCGCATCTCTCTTACCCAAAGTGAGGTTAGGTGTGTAAGTTTAAGTTTAAAGGGTGTGGTGAAGGTAAAGTAAAAAGTAAAGCTGTTCCTCTCCGCGCCATGGAGGTTCACAGGAGTAGAAGTGTAGCTCTGTTCGTTGTTGACATAGGCGCTTGACCGAAAACTGTGATTATAGAACAGAAGGGTCTGTGCAGTTTATCAAGATGGTACACTGTATTTGTTAAGATTACGTTTACCTAATCGCTATCGTTTCGTTAACTCTGTCCTCGCGAATGACGCAGACTTACACCTTTTTAGGCGCGTTTGCGTAGTTGGCTAAAAGCGCCTATTAGCCTCGTCATGTCCGACCGTCCGTCTCTAAATCCTTCCGCAGGTATCAGCGCGGCTACCAGTGGACGGATTTCCGTAAAATGTGATGGGGGATTTTTACAGGAATGTGTCGTGAAACTCCAGATTTTGTTAAAATCGGACAAAAATATCGGTAACTTTGCGTACGGTTTATTTTTGCCTGCGACATTAAGCCGCTTTAAAAGGGCTCTCTTCGAGTGAAATGTTATTGTGCTGTTGGGGGTAGCCGATGATGAATCAACACTGCTCGAACACGCCATGTTGTTATACGTACATTGCCTGTCTTGTTGATAAATGTGTTGCAAGTTAAGCTACGTCAGTTTCGATACACTGCTCTGTGCGTTATCCGTGCCGATTAAAATGCAGTTCACAGCATGATTAGAAGATGACTCAGTAGAGACGTTAAAAATTTCATGCATAAGATTATGGTAGCTGTCATTATGAATGCTAAATAAGAGAATGCCTTACAACGCGAGTCATGCTCTCAGAGTAATTTAAATCTCTGGCTCTGAATTATGATCGACATACATTTTTGGTATTGTGTACCATGAAGGGGTCCAGACTTCTTCATGGTAGAGCCTAGTTAGTGGTAGTGACAAAGAAAGGTGGTCTTGTCACTTCCTTACGGCTTAGGCGAATTACTTTACAGATATGACAGTTATGGTACATCCTTTGCACCTGCTTATGGGCACTCTTTATGGGGTTGTATATAACAGCATCACAACAGCTTGAAGTTGAGCACACATGGAAGGTGTGAGAAGTGAATGCAGATAGGTAGCGGGACACATGAAAGGAAGAGTGTATTTGGAAAACCTGACATGGATGGGATGATGATGATGATGATGATGATGGTAACATGTAGCATAGAGCAGTGGATGTGGGCTGGATTCATTTGACTCTTGAGTGGGGCCGCTGCAGTGACCACGGGAGTGAAATTTCGGTTTCCATAGAAGTGGGAGAAGCCGTCGAGTTGTTTGACCGATTAGTGGCGTCTTAAAAAAACCTCTTGTACAGGAGTTCCAGTTCTATAATCAGTCTATGTGGTGAGACTTCTGTGTGACATCTCATAAGGATTATAAGGTACGGTAATGAAATGTGCTTTCTATGAGGTTTATGAAGTTGTTCTGTTATTGATATTCAAATCGTGTGTTGTGGTTCGAAATCAGTAATTCTGAGTTTTAACTGGCATTTTTATATGCCAATTATTCCGAAGTCCCTGCCCCCTTACATGGCGATATAATGCCTTTGTTTTCATACCGTAAGACGTATAAACCTCAGGACTGTCATTAGCCACCTACACAAAAGCGATTAGAGTGTCGTCAGTCACTACAATCTTCTTGTAAAATGAGATGAAATTTGTAAAGCTACATGTTTCGGCTCTCCTATAAAAGAGCCATCATCAGGCACTGGACACAAAGAGAAAATTATACATGTGGTACACCTTATCTAATTTTAGTATTATTTGCGTTGATATCTTAACTTGAGAATTACTATATATATACACGCGCGCGCACACACGCACGCACGCACACACATATCACGTGATTTATGATGAGCAATCAATTAAAAGGTAAAGCAATAATTGTGCAGGCCAGTTCTAGTAGCTTATGGTTCCAGGAGTTTGAGGAGATTACCAGTTGGTCGGCACATGGAGGTGGTAAGGTTGGCAGCCCTACGCACTGACCGCCTGTACCCTCCCAGGAAATATTCCTGGTACTCATTTCCGTTAGAGGCTGAGTCGACCCGGGGGCCGTAGAGTGGCCGGAAGGATTAATTAAATGAACAATTCGTGATACCATCGGGTATCGAACTCACGACCTTTCGGCTTGTAGCGCAGTGCTTCAGTAAACTGCGCCTCCACGATCATAACAATAATGTGAATTATAAGCTATTAAACTTGTTTGAATTACTAAATTAACATTGGTGCTTCTTAGTAGAATTGTAGAAATAGTGATGGTGGCCAAGGGGAAGTTACGTGTTTTTATCTTTGTATATATAATTTTGATATAGCCTATATATGATGTTGACACACACACACACACACATATATATATATATACACACACACATACATACATACATATATGTTGTATTTATTGTCTTTTTGGTCATTCCCCATAGTCATAAAATAAGTGTGGATACTTACTTACTTACTTACTTACTCACTCCATGGTGCAGAGTCCTGCTTCAGAAGCTAACTGGTTTGCAGCTAGTCAAGAAATTCCCCGCATTTCACGGAACCCGAAGGTTCATTACCGCACTGACAAGCGTCCGCCACCTGTCTCTATCCTGGGCCAGCCCAGTCCAGTCCATATACCCACATCCCACCTCATGGAGATCCATCATAATATTATCCACCCATCTACGCCTAGGTCTCCCCAGTGGTCTCCTTCCCTCCGGTGAAATAAGTGTGGATACTTTTTTTTATGTTTTGCTGACCGTGCATCTCAGTATATTTATCTTATTAAGTGCATCAAGTTGGTTAATTACTAAGATTAAAAAAAGTGTGGATACATTTTCTGAGACCCCTGTTGGCTACACCGGCCTCTGTACACTATAATTGTTTAGGAAGCACTCCAACAACTACGTGTATGTCTAGAGTGCTGTCAGATTTCAATTGTGGCCCTCCTAGAAATCCAACTTTAACCATACGGTTTTTAAACCGAACGTTAATTGGTAGGTTGCTTTATGTGGCACTGATCGGTGTCGTTACAAACTGCATGTCACATTAATATCTCCGGCAGACAAGGATCTTTGCTGTCTTGTCGCTTACAGTTTCTTATGCTGGTTATTAGGTTTTGACACGTAAAAGATCCTGCAGCTGGAATTCTGTATGCAACGTGCAGTAAGGTGGGTGCCAGTTTGGTGAAGTAGCGGGAACGAAGTGCACGGGGTCCGGAGCTTTATGTGTTGTTAAAGGGGCCTCGATTTATTTCTGCGGCATTCTTTTAACAAGAATGTTGAGGAAATGTATTGGCACCGAACGTAATTTTCTTAGAAGTGAGTCTAGAGTGGTAAATAAACGAAGTTAACGTGACAGTAAGTAATTGTTGTTTACACACTTTCTCGCTATGAAACTTGGGTATCGAAGGACGTCATTGAATCTTTATCGTTGCACCGTGCATTTTGTAGTTTATTTAAGTAACGCACCAAGAAATGCAGAAGGAAGGTTACCCAAAATAGCATTGAAGTGGATGCCGCAACAAAAGAGAGCACGAGGAAGACCGAAGAGAAACTGGATGGAAAGTATAAGGAAGGCCATGAACGAAAGAAACCTAAATGAAGGCCAGTGGGAAGATAGGAAGCAGTGGAGTCTAGGTGTCGGACAACGTAGAACGACGTTTTGAAACCGATATATACATACATACCAAGAAATGCACACGTGTAGTCTTTAATAATCGAAAATTTACATTAAAATACTTAAAACGCTCCTACATGTTTCGATCATACGATCATCCTCAGGGACCATACTTTGTTCCTTGCTAAAATTACAGTTTAAAACATTCACCCTGTACGGCACAACAAGCACATCGCCAGCCGATCTCAAACGAATAGTGTACGACTCACACATAACACAAGACATGCTGCCACAGCACCAGATTAATATAACGAAGTACATCACTGAGTGTTTTAAACTGTAACTTTAGCAAGGAACAAAGTATGCTTCCTGAGGATGATCGTATGATCGAATCATGTAGGAGCGTTTTAAGTGTGTTAATGTAAATTTTAGATTATTAAAGACTATATATGTGCATTTGTTGGTGTGTTACTTAAATAAACGTCATGAAAATTTCAGCAGTGAGGCTAAGGTATGTGTACTGGCGAGAGATACTTGAGTTTGGACATACTGGAAGATAAATATGTGCAAAAATAACATATTTGTTCCGTAAATGAACTGTGGGTGACCACGGAGAAGAGCGGCGAGTATTGTCAGGCGCGATCGCAGGAATGCGAAAAGCGACTATTAGCTTCATTCATGTCTTGTCCGTCTGTCCGTTCGTCCGTCCGCATGGAACGCCGCTGCTACCACTGGAGGACTTTTCATGAGATTTTATATTTGAGTATTTTTAGAATATCTATCGAGAAAATTCAAGTTTTATTAAAATCTGAAAAAAGTAACGGGTACTTTATATGAAAACCAATATACATTTTTGATAATATCTGGCCCAATTCTTCGTAGAATGAGAAATGTTTCAGACAAAGTTTGTAGAGAAAATCAAAACGCATATTTTATGTTCAATTTTTTTCCCGAAAATCGTACCATTTATGAGATAATGTGGAAAAATATTGTAGAGCCTGACAGACCACACGTGACAATATGATGCATGCGCATTGCATGCTGGATACCTAACGCTATAAACACACTCACAGAATATGTAATACGGATTGCTTTTCCACGTCAACAGTGGTTTCACGAACGCGACACGATGTTCCGTTATACGTAGATGGAAATGGACAATAATGCCCCACTTTTTGTTCTGACAGATTTTTACAGCTGTATATCGCAACGGGAGTTATATCTTCTTGCGTGATAGGTACGGTAGGTTCTCTGCTACGAAGCAGTCAGATTCCTTTGTAGCTAATTTAAATTCATTTACTAAAAGCAATAAAAATTCCAAGGTATGCCACAGAGCGTCTGTTGATGTATGCATTGTGACAGATGTCCCACATATAATACAATATAAAATAATAAATTTGTAGTAATAAAAATTGTTATCAAGGAAAATGATCTATATCCTGTATCAATATGGGACTCCTTTTTATTTCTTCGTACATTTATTGCGTTTTTCAAGATTCTTAGAACGATTGTTGTGGCCACAATCGCTGCAGGTTTTAAAGAAAATTGTGCAGTTTTCATGTAGCCACCTTTCACAGACTAAGCATTTTATCCAATCACATTCTTGTTTCATTAAGTATAGTATTCCTTACAGTCTTTACAGCTGTCACGGTCATCAGTTTTCTCAGAATTACTCGAGTTCGAATTGTGATCCATTTTCTTAAAATTATTCTTCGTCCGTACGGCTCTTTGTTTCTTCTTCTGGTTGAACGCCAAACTAGCGAGAACCTCTCCATAGAGACTTCTCGTTACCCTTGATGGCCCCGAGTTTGGTAATTTTTGTGGAGGGAACAGTTCCATGAAAAGTTTGGTTGGTGTTTGTTTCTGAGAAGTCTGGATAGGTGTTGACGTGTGGAAGAATACAGGAGTGAAGGCGTAACAGTTTAATATGTCACACGTAACGTGGGAAGATAAAATATCTTTTAGTCGATAGGTGACGGTTTTGTGGTCTTTCATTAACGTAGCAATTAAAGTGCAGTGTACACCTTGAAGTATGAACATAGGCCTACCAAGTGAGTAAAAATATCAGTGGGTCATCTTTACCCATCTTTCATTACGGCGACTGTACCCACATGTGGAGCAAAGATGCCCCGGCTGATCACGTGACTGGCGAGTCCTGTGAAAGTTTGTAACGGTATACAACAGTACAGGAAAGTCCACTCTTCCTTCACGCAAACTGTCGTTAAAATTTATTTGCGCATAAACAAACAGGAAATTGTTAAAGAATAGCCCGCCGACATGTGTAGGGTTACAAATCACACTGCGTACTTGACAGAACTGTGTCGTCAGGGCGCTGAGGAAAACACAGCGGATATCACTTGCACAGTCTCAGACTCACCAATGGAAGACGTCTTAGCTAACTAATGTGTGCTGTTTCCTAGGGCTGAGGTTTCGAAATAATTGATGGTGGGGCACATTGGCCAGGGCGACAACTGCGCCCATTTTCCTCTACATTGCTGTCGTGTTGTCACTACTGTGTTCGCCTGTATGACTGCTTCGGAATTGCCGTGGAATAAGGTAACCGGTTATATTCAACTTTACATGCTCTTGACGTCGTTTGAAGTTGTCGCACGTTAAATTTAGAAATCCGCGCTGTTAAAGATATCAGCGTGCGAGCTTCGAGAAGGGAGCATCGGTGCAGGTGTGTGAACTGTGGTTCGAAACTTTTGTGGCTGTTACTCATGTGGCGGTCCGCAGATTAAACGTGGTTTACATTACGAAGAAGTGCTCTGACTCTCAGAAAATTGCACGTATAGTACATAGCTGGTCGTGTATTTGTAATAGGCCAAATCGAGCTGACGAGCAGTTTATGGTAGGTAGGTACATTTTATCGTAATTACTTACTCCATGGTGCAGAGTCCTTCTTGAGAAGCTAACTGGTTTGCAGCTAGTCAAGAAATTCCCCGCATTTCACGGAACCCGAAGGTTCATTACCGCACTCACAAGCGTCCACCACC
>Ga0123357_10008425_pt1 | contig 12875 bp, 10 predicted proteins | sample TergutEmb28metaG_FD_89873 | JGI IMG/M metagenome (GOLD analysis project Ga0123357, IMG submission 89873) | Embiratermes neotenicus P4 segment gut microbial communities from Petit-Saut dam, French Guiana - Emb289 P4 | ecosystem: Host-associated > Arthropoda: Insects > Digestive system > Gut ... | reverse complement strand
CCCTCCGGTTTCCCCAGCAAGACCCTATACACCCCCTCTCCTCACCCATACGCGCCACATGCCCACCCCATCTCATTCTTCTCGATTTTATCACCCGCACGATATTAGGTGAGGAGTACAAATCATTTAGCTCCTCGTTATGCAATGACAGTCTTACCCTTTACTCCAAGTATATCAATTTTTCCCTGTCAGTATCTTCCCACCAATGCTCCGCGCACATCTTCATCTGCACGTTGCTCTCACCGATTGGAAAAACGGGCGAAGACTGGGAGCCTTAAAAAAAAGTGTTCTTTCGGAAGTCGGTAAGAATTGGATAGAAAAGTACTTTTTTTATTTAGTGTTTGACAGTCTTACCCTTCAAACACTTAGTAAAAAAGTACTTTCCTATCCAATTCTTACCAACTTCCGAAAGAGCACTTTTTTTTAAGGCTCCCAGTCTTCGCCCGTTTTGCCAACCGGTGAGAGCAACGTGCAGATGAAGATCAGCGTTGAGCATTGGTGGGAAGATACTGACAGGGAAAAATTGATGTACTTGGAGTGAAACCTATCCCAGTGGCCAATACAAATCTCTCACGGACTGCGTGTTTGTATGAACCAAATGAGCAATGTACGTACAACGTATCGTTGACGCGCGTTCATGCAACCATTGTTGCAGTGGAAAAACCGTAAGTATTACATTTGCTGAGTGAGTGTTTGTAGCCTCACGTATCCAGCATGCAATGCACATACGTCATATTGTCATCTGTGGTCTGAACGGCAATACAATTTTTTTTACTTTACCTCATACACCGCACGATTTTCGAAAAAAAAAAAATATTGAATATAAAATATATGTTCTGATTTTCTCTACAAGTTGCGCCTGAAATATTTCTCTTTCTAGGATGAAATTAACGAGATATGATCAGAAATATTTATTGGCCCTCACGTAAAGAAACCGTTATTCTTGTCAGATTTTAATTAAACTTGAATTTTCTCAATAGATTTTCGAGAAATACTTCAATACCACATTTAATGGAAGCCGAGTTGTTCCATGCGAACGGACAGCCGGACAGACATGACGAAGCCAATAGTCGCTTTTCGCAATTTTGCGAAAGCACTTAACAACCATACAAAACCAGTAAATACACTCCGTGTGCAAAAAGTACAATTTAAAACTCAAGTCCGATAAAAACTGAAGACACCATTCCGAAATAGGTAGTCAGGAAATTCTTCTCTTTTACGGAAAATAAATGTTGACATTTTCCTACTTATTAACGAGATATTGCGATCACAATCTGGAGTCTTCGTCTCGTGCACAAGGCAGTCATTAATATAAAGCTTTCAAAACACATTGAAGTAATTCGTCAATCGCAAATCATGGTTTTCAAAATTTATTTTTTACGACATTTTTCGGCCAACATGGCCATCTTCACGTAATACAAAACACGTACAAAACACTTGGAAGGAAATCAGCAACGTAAAGCTCTATTAAAAGGAACGAGGTCTCATTTTTTACACGAATGATAAAAAATACGTAGAAGGTTATGTTATGGAAATAGATTTTGAATTTCAAGTATTGCAGCAGGTTGGAATACCATCTTTGCCGATTAAAAGTTATATTATTTAAGGTACTTGATTATATTGAATAATCTTATTTTGTGAAGATTTTATAGAGTAAATTCCTCTCTTTAAAGTTTTCTTATCTTGAAGGTAGATTGGATGAAGGATTATTATTTTTGAATATATTTTCGACTTTGTAATTTTAGGTTATAAGCTTCTTCTTATGGTGAACTGTTTTGTACAGTCCTTGGCATTTATATTAGTGAATTCAACGTGATCTAGTTTTGAAGACATAAAATGCGGTGTTGTTTTCGAGATATATGCTGAAGGAAGGTTTTGTTTGTATTATGTAAAATGTTCAGAGTGAAGGCTAGAAAAATTCCACGCCATCTCTTCACACTTAGCTTTCATGCAGACTGTCTGTTACTTGTCAGAAACGGGCGTAGTTACAGAGGATATAAAGAACTATACCGTACACTCATAAAAAAAACTTGGTACATTAAAACAGGAAATATTTCTGTTACACTTCGCCTTAAATGATAATGTTATCTGGCGAGCCGTTCGGGCTGTCTTCTTTTACGTGAAAGTGGCCACTGGCATTTTTTATAGCAGTAGTTAATCTTCGAATTTATACATAAATATACACATACATTTCTGAATACATACATACACACATACATATTTACATGCATCCATACATAGGTAGAAACACATAAATATACACACACACACACACATACATACATACATACATACATACATACGAGTACAAACATACAAACAAACATACATACATATATACATACATACATACATACCTACATATATACATACATACATACATACGAGTACAAACATACAAACATACATACATATAAACATACATACATACCTACATATATACATACATACATACATACATACATACCTACATAAATACATACGAGTACAAACATACAAACATACATACATATCTACATATCTACATACATATATACATACAAACATACACACATACATACATACATACATACATACATGCATGCATGCATACATACATACATACATACATACATACATACATACATACATACATACATACATACATACATACATACATACATACACTGTAAAACGAAACTGGATATGAAGATGAATAACAGCCGCAAACCTGAGCGGAATTTACCGGTAGACTACATACTCAGGTGGGGAAAAAGACGTGCAGGATGATACACGAGCCGATAATGCGAAAGCGTATTATGTCGTGGTGTATAAACAAGCAAATACTGTGGTGAAGAAGATTTTAGTTTGACCACTCTGGGTTCGAATCCCAGAAAGCCTTCCAACTAAACTTGTTAATTGTGTTGTCCTATGTGTTGTTTGTGTGTAAATGTGTACCGTACTACTGCGACAGTGTGTCAACCCAATTGCAGTTAGCAAATATATCAAGATTGTCGGCGATGATTTACTGTGCAATCACTGTGTCGGACACTGTTATTTGCTGGAAGGAAGAACTGAATATACAGTGGCGTGAAAACTATTCGACATTTGAAAAGAATCATGTTGCCTCGAGTGTCAAATGACTCTTGCGCCACTCTGTACACACTTCTCAAGTGGTGGCAATCTACAGCTCAGGAGCCCGTCGCTGGTGATCGCCAGTCTTAGTGGCGTGGTTCACGGGATAATTCTGGGAAGTAGAAACTAAAAATACAGGATTTGACGCTTCCACGGTGACTCTATGCAAAGAAGCATTCTTCGCTGTATCCGATACAGACAAGCTGAGAACTGCTTTGATCTCTGTCTTTTCGGAGACTTTTCTGTACCCATCGTCAGTATCTGATTTGACTATAACAAAGCTTACTGTTGCGTTTGTACAAGAATTCATTCTCGGGCCCCGTCATAATGTGTCGAAATAAAATGGAAGACTCAGTCATCCAACATAACAACTCCTGACAATGGAGGCACGGACAATCTCCAAAACGCAGGATGCCCAGACCTTTTTCGCATGGCTGATAGCCCGACAAGTCTTCACACAAACTAAAAACAGGTTTAATTACAAAAACTCACGCTTGATTTTAAGATCTTCTAAGAAAGAGTACCAAGATTCTCACGGATATTTTAAACGTAAAATTAAAAGAAACATAAGCCGTAAAGATATGTGATATCAATAACAACAGGCCGTACTACTTTATCCATTGTAATATGCACACTGTCGAAACAGGTTATTTACAATTATATTTTCAAACCTCTGCAATACAACTATTTTATTTAACAAGTAATAACAATTTAGTTTTATTTAACTATTTTCAGGACAAATCTGAACAACAAGATGGATATATTTGACACAGATGTTTGTGTGTATTTGAAAATGTAAAGCTTAAGTGGCCAGACTCTTGGACTCAGTGACCTATTCCAAAGCCTGAAAATCTTTCGACATCTGTCATAGTACATAATTTATTCGCGTTAGATCAACTAGGCAATGAAATGTAAAACAGCATAATAACACCAGACGTACAAAAGTACAATTGTTTGCTTATTAAAAATATTTTCAAACTAACAAATTTTACTACAATTAAAAGATGTTTTTCGTTAACATTCCTACTGCGAAGTTGATGACAGACCATGCACATGTTACGATAAGTTACTGAGAGACGGTTCATAATAAGTTAGGAACAAGTGAAGGCGGTGTTTTTAAAGTTCATCGGCCACAAGGTTTCGATATCGTGATTTAATTATCTTCGTCTGGGAGAATGCTTCTTCGCTGAAGTAGGCTGATCCACAAAACGGTGTCAAATGAAAAGTTACTGATCGTAATGAAGTGGCAAATAAATTTTAGATGACAACCAAAAGTGGCCCCGATCGACTGTTTGGCCATCTCTGATGTAAAGTATCACGATATATATGAAAACGTGTTAACTATTTCCAAATTTTGAGCATTTAAATATGTATTTTACTCAACGTATGTATTTTAGCATTATAAATGCACATCTTTAACATAGTCAGCCAAAACTTTTTCCTTTGTTAACCACCTCCCTGAAGATGGCCGTTGTATGCCGAAATATAGGAGAATATCACATATTCATAAAAATATTGAATTTTTACTGTTGTATAATTGTTGGAAAAAATATTGTGTTTACTGCAAGGAACATGGATAATTTCAAACAAATAATAAATTTCTTATTTAAAATACAAAAACTGCAAACAGATGAGCACATATCGTAGTCAGTGTAGTGACCAGACTGCGGGCAGGACGATCCGATGTAAGAATCCCGAAAAGGAAACAAAAATTTTCAATTCTCCGAAATGTCAAGACTGGCTATGAGTCCCACTCAGACTTCAATTCAGTGCATACTGCAATTATTGCGCGGGGCAAAGCGACTAGGGGCGTAAATTTAACCACTAACCTCCAATCAGGTTTATGATATTACTGACAAACACGTTAAACAGTTTGGATGATAGTTGTCACCATTTTCATACCCTCGCTTATATTTGTAATTTCTGTAGCTCTATTCATGCCATTCTCTATTAATAATATATTTAAGTTTGACAAACTGTATTTTCAACATTTTCTTGCAGAGAATTTAGAATTTCGAAGTTTTTTTACATTTTCTATTCCGTACATTATGATTCAATTGTTGTTCTTGCCCTTCATATTACGTCACGCGAAACGTAACCTAGATACGTTATGTCTGTTTTCTGTCCTACCTTCCGCACCTTAATACCGTGAACAAACTCAAATCTACAGGCTGCTCTAATTACTTTGCACTTATCCATCTATATACACACATACAATGAAAAACGTGTGACAATTCTATACACTGGGGATGATAGTAGGGTTATTTTGTTTTATACAACTGTGTACTCCCTGAGGATGGGCCAGTAAGCCACGAAACACGTAGGAGTTAAAGTATTAAAGCATTACTGTAATTCTAAAGATATGCTTGCATTTGTTGGTTACACTGTAGCAATTTCGAAGTTCTTAGCTCGTGGAACAAAAGGTTTTGTGTTACTGTGTTTGATTTACACAGACGAAGCATAGCAATTGCAAGAGAGACAAGAAAAACATAAGTATTACGACTCGAAGCTGCAAAGGAGGGATGTTTGACAACGGAAGTAGAACCACGCGGGATAATAATGAAAACATTCTGCTTCCACGTACGAAAAGCACAGACTCAGGGTTATTTCTGGCATTACAGTATTAGTGACTGATGAAAAGGGAGCAAAGTCAGTGGGTCGAGAGAGCCACCAGGAGCAGATTCTGTTTCGCAGGATGTCAGCCAATACAGGCTGCATGGGGCCGCGACGTTGTGCGTTAGAAACAGTCGTAAAAACGGTTCGCTCTGTAATGCTTGCTAGTCTGGTTTTGGCACCACCACTCCCTTAACTCCACAAAATAGTCACAAAAAAGCAGGCTTACTAAACTAACCAAGAGCTGTCCAAAAATACCCCTAACCCCCAACGTAAACCAGAGATGTAGAGTGAATTTCGTGCCAAAATCGAGCTCCATCAACACACGCTTTTGAACAAGATTTTCTACTTTCGCTGACGATTCACATAGGCTAATGATTATGGGATGTGGAAAATTATTAGCCATTTGCAAAGATGAAAGGAAATATGTCACTGGCTGTAAGGTACTCTGCCAAAAGTACAGCATGCATGATATATATATATATATATATATATATATATGTGTGTGTGTGTTTACTCTTTAATCCTTCAAGGAAGAGCAACCGTGTATCAACTACGGATATGATTATGTCTGATGTCCAATGTTTAGCCATAACAGACTTTTAAATCAAGTGGTCATTAAGTGTACTTTTAACACTTAAATACTCTGCCTATTACCCTCAGATTTTATACCTTCGTTCCGTATAACTCCCACAACAAACGGCTATTATTTCCCCAAACATTACGAACAGATTTTTTATAGTGAAGAGTGAGATGATTCTCTGTGAGACAGAACTGAATTTAGTTCATTGTTTAAAGTGTTAAATTAATTAATAAATTATTTCAACGGGAGAGATCATGACACAAATAGAAGAGTAATAAAATAGGTGATTATTTAGCGATTTCAAAGGAGCCTGTCATGTTTAAGAATACACCAAGACACTCTTCTCCAGAAACCAAGAAAATACATAGACATTTCTATCAGGACATCGGTAACCCAACTCAGTTTCGAAAGTGGTCCTCTAGAAGACAAATCAAGAACATCACGGACAAGCTATATCCTCCTTGATTTCACCACATTATTTCTGGTTTGTATTCAGTTTTTTTTTTTGTCCCCCCTTATAGAAGGTAGATGTCAGTTTAATTGCTTCACTAAAGATACCGTATTATCAATATAGATTAGTTGGCTCAAGTGTGAACCCGGTACTAACAAGGGCTCAAACTCATACAAATTTGATACAGGAAACAAATCAAGTAACATACAAGCTTAAGATGAGTGAAAAATATGGAAACTTTGGGATTTATTACTCATTTAATCTATTACGCCAGTTGCTGTTAAAGTTACGTAAAACCGAATCAGAAATTGGTGACGGCTCGGGACAGTCGTGAATGACAGCGATTTCGGCCTAATTTAATTGCAATTACAACACTCATCTGCAAGGAGAAAGTTCGGATATATTAATGCTTATGGTCTCCGCACAGATTTTTCTCCGCGCCATCACAGTGCCAACTCAGAATCCTATCCAGTGATTACTTCGAGGGCTGCTCGAGAGTAAATTGGAATAAGCGTGAGGCTGACCATTCATATCCAGCCAGTGATGTAGTTATAAATGCGTAGAGCTCTACGCCCACGTCCTCATACGTCCTCATGGCGTGGCACTTAGTGACAAGCACAGGAATGAAGTTTTTTTTTTTTTTTCATATCTGTGATCGAAACCACATAGACGATAAGATGCAAGAAATGGACATTGTTTTTACATTAAAAATGTTCAAAAACTTTTGTATTATTTTCAACTTAGCCGTGTAAAAGATGCAATACGATGTTTTTGTTTTACACAAACAGCATTTCTTCATGCGGAACTAGAAGATACAATTATAGTACAACAGAAGAACTGAGATTATTACGTAACAAGGAGCTAAAGAATTTGCCCTATTCACAGAGCCAGAGAGCAATGGAACACGCAGCACGCGTGGCAGCAACAACTACACAAATGTATGATGTGAGTACTTTACAGCGTTGCTGATAAAGATATGTCCTCCGGGGCATGATGCCGTGTTGATTTGTTACAGACGTTTCGGAGAAAGGTACTGCCTCCGTCTTCAAGAGAGTAGAAGAATAATAATATGCAGTATTCTCGTAGCAACTTGTTTTTTTTTTCGACCACTTTGCAAGTGAAGGCACAAAGATCGTACAAAACGTCGGTAACAAAATACCAACCAACAAGGCGTCATATCCCAAAAGCCTGTAATCTTCAAACACATGATACAAATAGTTTTAATCAGTGTTTGTTTACCGTTTAACCGACCAACACAACGTCATAAATGGTTTTATATTCGTGTGTTTATCACATTCATTACACATGTTTCGGCCGGTAAATACGGCCAGCGTCGGGTAGTGCTACAATAAAATACAAGGGAGAACTGAGTTACAGGCCTCTACTTTACAATTTAAATATCCTGATTGGATAAACAAAAGACAAAACTCATTGAACAAATACAACGGGATGATGTTACCAAAAAATAGTTTTCTTTATAGAATATTAGAAAAGGGAAAGTTTATGGAATTGAAGTATGAAGAATCGGAAACATTACCTCTTAAAAAGTTGAATACTGAAGTTGTCAAGGTGTGAGTCATAACACCAGACTACGAAGGCGCAGAGGAGGAACTGAAATTAAACTTAATGCACTCCTGATATTTACACATTCTACAATTAATGGTATGTCACAATACGACCGCTTGCCCTCAGGGAACGAGACCTTGATACACATTAGATAGAAGTGAGGCCGCCGACAGGGTCTATTGCAGCACACTGGCGACGAAGAGAAAATCCCTTCCGCTACATAGAAGCAAAGTTTGTCGTCAGAACCGTAAGTCGCTCATTATGCTGGCTAAGATACCTGAGTGGAGCACAGTCTTGTTAAAGGTCTAACACTGATTCAACTACTCGTAGAAATTCTCCACCTATCGTTGAATTAAATGCTTCAAATCCGTGTAGACACAGAAGAAGTAATTTCACTGAAATAAAAAATCTTGAGTTGATGATCAGGTATCATTGGCTTTCTTACAGACTTCATGTCAGCTGAATACGTACCGGTACTGAAGAAAGACTGTTAAGAAGTCAGCAAGGTGGACGACAGCAGTGATCAGGGGGAGGGGGGGATTTTAGGTAGGAGCCGAGAATTCTTTCTAGTGTTACCCGTTTCGAATTTCAGTCTGACTGACTCTTTCCGTCATTTCCCTCACTATATTCAAGCAAGTGCTTCACAGTACTTCTCAGTAAGCCAAGACTGCCTTGAGACCACAGCTGTAGCTTTCCGCCATTCCTAAAATCAAGCTCATTCGACAGAACCTACATAAAATGCGAATCAAACAACGGACGAAGGACACTGATAAAATGTCCGAAAGAAGTAGCAGATGGACTTAAGAAGAAACAACATGTATCATACTGTCATCGTTTTAATTAACTGTTAATATCATTAAATATAAATGTTTAAACTCTTTCAAATGCGTAGCTGGTTAAAATGTTCACGTTATGTCTTTATTTTACCCCAGATGAATCCACATTACGTCTACACACCCTATTTAAGACCTGCTATATTTTTATCTTCCCATTTGCAACTATGTCTCCACCTTACACTCTTCCCTTCATGCCTTCCAACTAAAATTTTGTACGCTTCACAATTTTCTTTTCATAATAAAACATAATCAAGAAGCAAACTGCGGGGATTGAAAAAGATACTTAGAATGAAATACAGTGGGACACCTGCAAGACATTCTTTAGCTATGTATACAGACAGACCATTCCACCAGACACCAAAGAAAAAATAATCTTAATATGAAATGCACATTGTGTCATGATGGAGGGATATGTGAGGGATGTTTCAACAAGCAGAAGAAAAAAAAACCTGCACAGCACTGAAGAGGAAATGGTGGATAACAAAAAAGAAAGAGAGAAGGAACGCATGGAAATGCATAGTTGCGAGTGAGAATAGTGGTTGGTAAAAAATGCTAAAGGGAAAGAGGGGGATAGGAGAGGGAGAATTTGAGGCTAGATTTCGCCGGCAAACAGCCCCTTCTCCTCTCTCTTTTTTACGCAACCCACCCTTTACCGCCATCAAGCTTCATCAGGATGGCGCGGGTTTACCCTTTCGTTCCCATACTTTCCCAGCAGATAAGTCTGACGGTAAAGAAGTTAGTTATTCGGCCCGCTGTTGATGCCCGCCCATGTCCAAGGACAACCAGATTGCACCGCCATCTGCAGCCCTGTGCCTGCTCGCACACAGTTTGGACCATCCGCGTCACAACTCTTTGGTTTAATAAAACCATCCAATCTCCAGCAAATGTTATTAAATCGTTTTGTATTAAGCTGCATGGAACGGAACATATACAGAACTAGGCGTAGATGGAAGGATAATATTAAAATGAATATTAAAGAAATAGTATTACAAATAGGAACCGCGTTTATATGGGACATGACAAAGTCCAGAATCGTTCTCTTTTCAATAGGGCAATTTAATTTCCGTGTCTCGAACAGTTGAATTACGTCCATGTGGTTCACTTTATGTTTCACCATTGTAGCACAAAACTTCCTGTCGTATGGACCGTTTTCTGAGTTAAGGCAATCCGGAATTTTTCACTTCAGAAATTTTGCCCATCCTATCTTTTTAAAAATAATACGAAGTTAATAACACGCCACGTTTCGGTAACAGCATCTGTTGCAGTCCCCATGAACCAGTGAGCAAAGGCTATAAAATATATAATTTCAAATGAGATATACCACCATCAGTACGTTATGGTAGAACAGATCTACGTCAGGTAAGTCTATTTTACAACTTACTACACAATGACACTGAACCTTTTTCGAAAAGATTAGTTTATATCTCTGCGGTTGGTTAAGAAATTCACCCTTCAAAGCACAGAGTTTCAAGCTTTAACCAATATGAAGAATATCAAGCACACATTTTGGTTCTTTATTGTTAAATCTTATACGATCTCTTCAGATTTAAATGTTTTCGCTATCGCGCTAGTTTCTCACATAGTTCTCGCCACACCTCAGGCATTTTTATCTTATCGTGGGACGAGATTTTCTATTCCGTTCTCTCAGCAGTCCATGTCCTGTGTTGCCAGCCATTGTGATCATCTTCAGACTTGTGGTCGTCAAAGTTTTGCTTCAGACGTACACATTATATTCGTTCAGTGACAAATTTCCACGATATTTTCACGATCAGTGAATGTTCTTCCGTTAAGAAATCATATCCATAATTTTTTTCTGACAGACCTTCGCATTTTGGATCAATGAATTTGTCCTATTTGGACTTTTTCGAAATGAGTTAGAGAAATATTAAAAAAAAAAGTATTGTGGTTATTTTACTGCAACAAGTTTTCGTTATTTTCCAGAGTTCTTTGAGTTATTTGAATACTGCATTCCGTTGATGTTCATTTAACATTAATCATTCTACAGTGAAGCTAATTACACAGAGAGTCAGTAGTTATTTAAAAGCGCGATTTTCTCTCACGTACCATGGCTCAGCAGTGTAATTGAATACCAAAGTTTCGGAGAAAAATGCTGCCCCCATTTTCAGGGCGGAAATGAGTAGAATAAGACTGCAATTACGATACTGCATGTAAGCAGATTGTAATAATCATGATCAAACATATCGATAGATATATGTGTCAAATAAAAGAAGCAGGCGGACTTAAATCCTTATTTCTATTAAACCCTGTTTGTGCAAATATCTTTTAAGAAAAATGCAAAATTTTATATAATGTTTAAATAAAATATGGTTATTATAACCGAAAATAAATTCACTCAGCGGTTTGCAGGATAGGTTAAAAAGAACAAGGCGAAAAATAAATTTGTCACGAATTTGGTGATACCAGTATCATTCAGCTAAAGTGATAACCCTCCGCTCCTAACCACGGCGCAACTGTACACGGAATGCCTGGTCAGCTTCACTCTCCAGCCGTTTTCTCTCGTAGAAAGAGAGACCGACACGCACTGGACAAGATACTGGCTGAGCTCCAGCAATTGCTTATATCTGTTTTTACTGCAGGACAGGCATCTCCGTGCCACACTACTAATTTTATTTGGAATTCTCTTAGCAGCATCAGAGGCGGAACATGAGGACTGACGGAAGGACATGGGCCCATAATTATTCCATTATTTGATTAACTTAGTTTTAAAATCCCTATCCACCTTATGTTATTATATGCACCACAATATTTTGAAATGATGTGGATAAGAATTTTTCTCTCTTCTTTTGTCAGATTTTTCTCAAGTGTTCTTATCCGTATTTTCGTCCTTGGTCTCAGTTCTGAGCCTCGTATTGATCGAGATGTCACATATAGAGGCAGCAATAGATGGATTTATGAATTGCATAAAGTATTTGCGAGAGATAACTGAACGCTTTAGAAAATTTGTCAGAATTCAAACAAAATGGAATGACAGAAAAACGGAAAATACATTCATGAGCAGTTTAAGAGCATACCAAATTCAAAAGAACGCTTACTACAGTCCATACAGCCCGAAAGATTAAATCATACGAAGGTACAATTTTGACTACTGTTCTCTATGGGTGCCAAATTTGATACCTGGCAATAAACGACTTTGCGTCTTTCATGTCGCGCTACTGAGAAGAATATTTGAATTAAAGAGCGAAGAAGAGGTCTTAACTGCAGAAAACTGCATAATGAAAGTACCATAATTTGTATGCTTTGCTAAGTCTTGTTTGGACGATTAAATAAAGGAGAATAAGAGGCGTGGAGCACGTAGCACGCATCTGGGAGATGAGAAAAGTATTAAAACTTTTGTCGGAAAATAATGAATAGAGAGTTACGCGAAGAAATGAATATGTTACATGACAGATAATGTAAGTATAATGTAATACTAAGGCACTTTATTGCAACCAGTGTTGCAGTGGAAAAGCAATAATTGTTACATATTCTGAGTGTGTTTGTGGTGTTAGGTATCCATCATGCAATACACATGCACCATATTGTCATGTCTTGTCTGCCCGGCTCTACAGTATTTTTCCACATTACCTCATAAACGGCACGATTTTCGGGGGGGGGGGGGGGGGGGTTTTTTAAAGGTTATTGGTTTTTTTTTTTTTTTCTCCCTTTTTTTTCCAAAAATTTTTTTTTTTAAGAGTGAGGGGGTATAAATTTT
>Ga0123357_10008424_pt1 | contig 12875 bp, 7 predicted proteins | sample TergutEmb28metaG_FD_89873 | JGI IMG/M metagenome (GOLD analysis project Ga0123357, IMG submission 89873) | Embiratermes neotenicus P4 segment gut microbial communities from Petit-Saut dam, French Guiana - Emb289 P4 | ecosystem: Host-associated > Arthropoda: Insects > Digestive system > Gut ... | reverse complement strand
TGGGGGCCCCCCGGCTTCAAAACCGCCGGGGACTAAAATTGTGTTTGTTGTCCCCCCCCCCCCCCGCCCCCCCTTACCCCCCCCCCCCCCAAGGAAATATTCCTGGTACTCATTTCTGTTAGACTAATGAAATTTACACTCCCTGAAGTGCGATCTGCAATAAAACAATTGCATTCAATAAAAGCCCCAGAACTTGTCCTTATCACGGGAAAAATAGTACAGGAGTTACCAGATATCGGAATAAGAGTTATCACCCAAATATTTAACAGCGTTTTGAGAACCGGGTACTTCCCGGGCCAATGGAAAGTCGCCCAAATTATTACAATTCTGAAGCCTGGGAAACCAGCTGAAGAAATAACATCTTACAGACCCATTGACTTGCTCCCGATGGTCTCGAAATTGTTTCAGAAATACTTCCCAACAAGAAATAAACCAATACTGCAAGAAACAAGGATTATACCGGACCACCATTTCGGCTTCAGGCAGAAACACACTACCATTGAGCAAGTCCACCGTATAACAAATGTAATAAATAAATCACTGGAAATTAATACATATTGTACAGCAGCATTGGTAGATAGCGGTCAAGGCTTCGACAAAGTGTGGCATGAAGGACCGTTATACAAAATAAAAACACTATTTCCAGACAGTACATAGAAAATCCTGAAATCATACCAGGAAAATAGATACTTTCTGTCAAAATACAGAGAGGAATATACATCCCTTCACCGGTTCTATCTAGCGTGCCGCAGGGCAGAGTGTTAGGCCCACTTCTCTACCAACTTTACACAGCCAACTGACCTACTATTTGGCAGGACAACCGCCACCTTTGCGGACGACACTGCCGTCCTAACTATACACGAAGATCCGGCAATAGCAACACACAAGACTACAAACACATTTAAACAAATTCCAATTTTGGTTGAAAAAAAATGGTGTATGAAGGCAAATGAAACGAAATCGTTCCAAGTTACTTTTACCTAAAAAAGAACACGTGTCCCCCCGTCCACCTAAACAACAAACAACTGGTCCAAGCTGAAGACGTAAAGTACCTGGGTATACATCTGGAACGAAAACTCACCTGGCCTAAACACATATCTACAAAGAGAAAACAATTGGGCCTCAAACTCCGCAAATTTTACTGGATCATTGGCCAAAAATCACAGTTGTCACTGGAAAACACGCTACTCGTATAGAAAGCAATCCTGAAACCTATCTGGACCTATGGTGTACAATTGTGGGGGTCAGCATCAAACTGTAATATAGAAATCCTGGAAATATTCCAGTCGAAAGTGTTACGGATAATTACGGACGCACCGTGGTTTGTGCCGAATGTGGTGGTAATACGTGACTTACAGGTGTTGTCGGTTAGACAAGAAGTGCGTAAACACAGTGTCACCTACCGGCAAAGACTTAACGATCATCCCAGCAACGTGGCAAAATCTCTACTTCAAAGACCAAATTACAATCGTAGGCTTAATCGGTATTTGCCTGCAGATCTAGCAACTCGATTTAACTGATACTCTGCAACACCTCCAGAGACCATACCCAATCATTTGTGATTGAGCTTAAATAGGAGATGTATCACTGGATGTATTTCCTACATGCCATTAATAGTGACTGTCAATACGATTGATGAATGTCTTCGGACAGACTGCAACATTCTGGGAGATAATAAAATACATCTGTTAGAGGCTGAGTCAACTCCAGGGCCATAGTGCGATCGGAAACATTTATGTCAATGGAAACTTTCAATGACACCATCGGGAATCGAACCCTTGACCTTCCGACTTGTAGCGCAGTTCCTCAACCAACATATAGCTCATCTGCGACAAGAGTGTCACAACTCAAAATTTGGCATTTTTGAGTTATTGGTATAGAAAGAAACGTTTGCAGATGCACTTTTAACAGGTATAGTGTCATAAGGCAGTTTGCAACACTCGCCGCTGGAGAGCAGTTGTGTCGTCGTTGCACTCATAGAAAATTACAGCATTTCAAAACCTTTAAAAGCTTCTTCTGGCAAATCACGAATTTTGAGTTTTGACACTGTTGTCGCAAATGAGCGGTATATATTATGCATATTAAAACACCACTCCGAATTAAATCCGGATTACACCTACAGTCTGTTTGAAGATTTACAGTGCCTCTCGTTGTCAATGTCAGTTAAGAATGTTTAGACTTACATGGCAGTTCTACAGCAAGTGCAAAACAATGTGCCGAAGGTAATCAAGTCCTGTACAGTTCTAAAGAAATTTACATTACTCGCAATTTTAGGCAATTTACCACCAGTTCTTTCCAAGGAAAGATTCATTAAACTGTACTAATCCCATAAACGTAATTAAATGACACAACCTTCTTTATGCTCGGCACAGCAACACGCCAAGTATTGACTCTTTGAAGACTGTTCAAGTTCAGAGTCACCTTTCGAGTGACATTCAGTCAGGCTTTGGTGTCAGGCCCTCCACGGACTCATGAACAGATATTTGTAAAATTGTTTAAAATGGTTCAGTGGCACTGTTCCCAGAAGGGCGGCGGTGGAAATGGGGGGCGGGGAAGGTCCCCGGGGGTGGTAGGGCACGCGGCAGTGGCTGGGACGGAAGGACCAGGAAGAGTGCCAGCTGAAGCAGTACTCGACACTTCGTCCAGTTCCGACACCATAGAGAACACAGTGTGTTGCATAGAAGATTATTTCGGACCTCAGAGAGAACATATTGTGCATCCGCTAGAAAAACAAGTACCTGACTGCCTTATACGAAAAAAAAATATATTTTTATTGTAAGCATTAAGTAACACACTTAAAGAGAGTGTATAAAAATGCATCCTTTTTAGCGTTCAACTTCTATAGAGCTACCGCTAGGCTGTATGTTAAGAAGGCTTACAGAAGGATCACTGCCAGTACACTCTCATTAAAAGCACACTTAACATTACCCTTCTCCACTCACCTCGGTTAACATGATAGTTATAAGGATGTTTTTCTGGATCATTTGGGTGTTTGTACGTGTATGAGAGTTCAGTAGGGCCCGTTCACTTGGAAAATAAGGTGGGCTGTATCCCAGCAGACCTACTAACAACGCGTTTAAGCTGTACTTGTAGGCTACACGGGTACTCATAGACCTAGATTCGATTCCAGGAGAGGCTGGATTATTCTTTTCCCGTCAAGTTCCTCCTCCCTAAGGGCCTATCCAGTTTCTTGCATGGCGGGTACCATGAGGACAAAGCAGAAAGACAATGGAGATCACACATCGCCATTATGGGCCGTGGTCTATAATGCGTAGAGCTTCCTGCGTGTGACGCTGAAATGGAGCGTACGTGCAGGTCAGCTCTGTGAGAGTGACCAATCCAGATCCGGAGGTCAGGTCTAACCCTTCCGTTAGACCTGACCTCCGGATCTGGAACCTCCATTGACCTAGGCCTCCGCGGTGACAGACCCCAGCTTCTTACCCTACAAAGAACACAGTCATTCGTTATTACACAGACCAGTTCTTGATGCTGTTGGTAGTAATGATCGATATTTGTTGCTGGAGTCAAACACACACACAAGCAGTGTGCACCAAGCCGAAGGACTTTAAAACGTTACAGCAGATGGTGCGACAAATTATCGCTGGACATCAGAAGGCTAGCTTTGTCTGTGAAATCAAATTCATGATTCTTATAACTGCCCTTGACTGTATTCCGAGGAGGGACTTTGTTGTTGCAATAAATGGAGAACTGAGATGGCGTGCGTGCATTTGCACTGGTTGCTCTGAAGTACAGCGCTCCAACATCTCACAGCACTAAAACTTTATATGACAGATCCCGCTTTCAAATCTGTGCCGACAGACTGAACACCCTAATTGCATTTCATTTTCGGATATTATCCAAATAGAATCTTCACTGTAATATTTCCGGAACTTCATTTATGAAGTTAGCGAGTACCACTGATATTATGCTCAATACTGGTTTAGCCTGATAAATTAAAAATTGCTCTCGTAAAATCTTCAAAGTGACTAGCTGCAAGGCTTGAACCTACATGACTTAAAATACTATGTTTTACTGAACGGGTTGTAGGAACTCAGCGTATTGGTAAAGGGACACGTGGCGCGTTTTGCTCAATAAGGCGATGGACCTTTTGGTACCACGTGTGCAGTGTTTTGAGGTCCTCGGTCTTCTGTGATGTTACGCTGCTTAGAGTGGCTTCCATTACATCGCGGCGGAAAGTTGTTTTAGAGAGCTGAATAAATACAAATGGCCAAACATCGTCATCACCCTTGTGTTGACTGTCTGGTTAGGCGCGATTTAAAATTTCGCCGCGTAGTAGATGAAAAATGCCCACTTTTGCGCTGTTACGCAGCGAGTAATGGTAATTCCTCACCGAAGTGTCAGTACAGCCCATCGTTCCAATCTTCAAGCGTCAGTAATCCGATTCTTGGCCCTTCCGGTACCGCGCACGAATCGCCTTCTTCACCCTTGAAGATGGGGCCGATAGGTTGTCCCGAAACGTCAGTAAGGAATTACCACTCCTCGCTGCGTAATAACCCAAAAGATCGTAATTCTCTGTTTGGTTACTTCACCAGGTAACGATCTACATGATTAGTTGCGTGGATTGATTTGTTTACAACAGTCGATTTTGCGGTCCTCGCGTGCATGCACGACAGGTTAGGGTTTCAGGAGCATGGGTCATTTTGGTTACTGCCTTTGCTCAAGAGATGGCAGGAGCGAACTGTTGACTACAGTGCTGCAGCCTCCGCTGCGCGGGATGACTGGGTACAATGAACCCAGCGTAACGCACTCTGATCCATGGTCGATAGCACCTCCTGGCTCGTGGTGCAGACTGGACGTCACAGCGTAACACCACTACGTTTTAAGACGTTACGTCCAATAATTGAAATACGTACACCCCTTCTCTGAGACATATTACAGGACATTAAACGAAAGAAGTTTTGAGGATGCAAAATGGCTAGGTGCGGGGATTTTGAGACGTCACCAGTGTTCTTATCAAGAGGTACTAATTTGGGCCACTTGAGGAATACCATTTGCGCTATTCCCACTATTTTGTTGTACTCTGCACGCGTAGTTGGTCTTTTGTTGTTTATTTAACAACGGTATTTTAACTACATATGTTATTTAACGCAGAAAAAGACAGCTGTTGGAGAATGGGTGCGACTCGTCGGTAAAGATGTGTAAGGTGGCAGTTGTGACGTATTTCGAAAAACGCATGACAAGGGAATCTGTCAAGACAGCCGATATCAGCCGGTATCTTCCGAATACAATAAGAAAAATAATTTGAAATACAAGCAGAGAGCGTTACTGCTACGCTAGCTTGACTGGCAGGCTTATAGGCCTGCTTACCGATATGGTTTGCGTCCATTTAACGGCTAATCCATTGGTCGGGCTCCCAACACTTCTCTGGCCAATGAACTTCTTTTTTTCATGATTCGACAGCCCAAGTGGACCTAGGCCGCCTCATCGTTGAGGTTTCGAGATCACATACAGACGCACCATACTCAGTAGGACCCCTCTGGACGAGTGATCAGCCAGTTGCTGAGACCTGTACCTGACAACACGCAACATTCACAAAAGACAGACAGCCACAACCCCGGCGAGATTCGAACCGGCAATCCCAGCAAGCGAGCTGCAGCAGACCCACGCCTTAGACCGGGCGGAACTGGGATCTGCAGTGAACTGGTTTAGGCATTCATTTTTCATGAGATGTTAGACGTTTCCTCTCCTTAGGAAAGAGGCGTAGGCGATGGGAAAAGAAGACGCAGCCGTCGGCTCTGTCTTGTCATTTCAGGCGGCAGACTGCGTGGACACCCTCGACAGCTATCTGTAACCACACACACACCCACTGGCCATAACTCGAAATGACTGTAACTCTTGTTAAAAAATGAGTGAAGTTTGTGGACATTCTGGACGTTAATGTTTCTGGCCACAGATTTGAGTGTAATAAACCAGACAGCTCCCGCGAGTCTCAGCCCTCAGATAGTTTATTGCGCTCCGCAATACAGCAGGCACTTATTTTAGCTGGGATGGGTTGTCATTTGTTTGAGGAAATCCAAACTAGTTTTGTAATCTGCAGGATTCCCACTTTCCCTTACACCGTCTGTTTGAATAGGCCTGCAATATCCATTAATGAATTCACTAATGAATATTGCAGACGTAATTAATTATATTTTAGTAAGGTCTAGATTTGCCGGTCCCAGTAGCCGCGCGATCTAAGGCGTAGGTCTGCGGCCGCCCGCCTGCTGAGATCGTGGGTTCGAATCCCACCGGGGATATGGGTGTTTTTCTGTTGTAAGTGTTGTGTGTTGTCAGGTAGAGGTCCCTGCGACGAGCTGATCACTCGTCGAGAGGAGTCCTACCGACTGTGATGTGTCGTTGTGTGTGATCTAGAAACCTCAAGAATGAGGAGGCCATGGCCCACGTTGGGCCGCAGCGCCACAGAAAAAAAAAAGTCTAGATTCGGTTTACTAACTGTCTGAGGATGGCACAGATGTGCCGAAACGTGAAGGAGTGGTGAAAGACCATACTTTTAGGTATGTGTGTAATTTGTGTATTGGTTTGGTTTTATAAATGAATGTCAAACAAAAGGCACGGAAAGAATAATTTGAAAATTGTCCATTCTTAGTGCATTGACGGTACTTCAGTAGTTCAGGTTATATAGCTTAGAATGGTAGTGATAATAGCAGGGTAAATAATGAACTGAAAGTAACGTGGAAGGAGACGATGCCGGCCTAATTTCAAGTACTCTCTTCTATCGCAATATTTGCCACTAGGGACCGAGCAAGAACATGGACATGCGCAGTTACGACAGCCTGTCCTCCAGCTGATACCTGAAACCTGGACCAAGATAAGACTTATAACGGCTTCCCATTTGACAGCAACGTTTGCTGATAGAACGAGACTGTGTAGAAAAATAAGGAACAAAGGTTTGCAAAGTGATGGATTCTTTTGTGGCTGATCTCTTTCAGTTTCAGACTTGCCAACTTGAATGCTTCCAAACTATTTCCTTTTATTAACGTTCCCTTGATTTTTTTTTTCGAGCTCGAAATATGAATGAATGATCCACCTTAAGACAAAGCCAAAGCAAATCTACGTTCCTTGTGTTGTGTAACAGGACATATTGTGTATTAGGAACTATTGCCTGGCTCAGTCTTGTATCAGGAACTGCTGCGTGACTGAGTTTATATCAGTAACTATTACACGACTGTTTTTGCTAGTGACTACCACAGCATTCTGTTCTATAACTGTTGTTCTTGCATGGCTCTGAGAACTGCGCTCTTCTGGGTAATTACGCAGTGAGTTGTGGTAATTTCTTACCGACGTTTCGGAACAACCTATCGGTCTCACCATCAGGGGTCAAAAGACCCTGAAGATGGGACCAATGGGTTGTCCCGAAACGTCGGTAATAATTTACAAATACTCCCTGCGTAATAACCCAGAAGAGAGCAGTTCTCATCTACCTTGCGGCGGAAGCCTGAAATCCTGCATGGTTCTGATGTTTACCAGGATATTCTAAGACTGGGAACTGCTTTGCGTCAGGGAAGATGACATAGATCATCTGTTTATTAAGACCTACTGAATGGATCCTTTTGCGCCAGGAACTACTGTGTGGCTCTGGTGTGCACCAAGTCCTGCCATTTTGACTCTGGTGTGAGTCAGGAACCGTCGTGTGTGTCAGCTGTTTATCAACCACAAATGTGTGGCTGTAACGTCTATCGGAAGAGCTGCATGACTCTGCTGTGAATCAGAAATTGCTGCATGGCTGTGAACACTGCGTGCGCCAGTTCCAGCAATGTGCTCCTTTCTCACCACCACAAGCCGCGTTTGCTTTTAGTCCCTACGCGAAAGGAAACACTTTTTTTTCCGCCTGGGCGTTCAGCTGAGTGTGCGCATATGTTCGTGAGTGTCCAACCCTCCGGCAGCAGTGGTGTCACCGTAAATTTCTTTTCCTTTCAGGAAGGACGGGGGACTTGTCTCGGGTAGAGTTCTGATGGATTAATTTATATGCCACTGTCCTTTAACCTCCTGAGAGGCTCCGTCTTTAGCGCAGCATCCTACCGAAGGATCCACCCTGACATCTGCTCCTTAACCAGTTGACAGGCGCATGCCGACATTAGCATACGTGGAAGCGATTTTTCTCGCGTGGAATTGGAGGGTTTGACCGTAGGTCAAAGGACTGTGGGATCTTTGTTGGCCGAGGCAGGCAGAGGCACTGACTTGCTTTTTAAACAGTGGGTGGCCCGGGAGGTGGGCGCCTAGTTGTTGGTCCCATCACGCCGCCAGAATTTGATGCGTCCAATTCCTCGACACTGCGCTTGCCTCTGGCAAGGTTTACCTCCTACCAGGACGGAGCCTCCCCTCCGGCTAAACTACGCTGCCCTAGAAATGCCGGGTACAGGCCTCCCAGATGCCTACTGACAAAGGCCAAATTATACTGAAATATTAGCGTCACGTCATAATTTCCGTCGTCAGTTGTGAAAGACTTCCGTCTTGCTGTTCGCTTCCTTAGAATGTCCAGTTGGTCCAGTCCCGGACCTCAGTCCACCCGGTATCCTCAGTCATGTCTATCGCTACTTTGGATTCAGTGGCGTGTCACTCACTGCTAAATAAAAAGTGCCCCTACTCTAGGGTCTAAAAATAGCCGAAGAGACACCTCACCATTAGTGATGTCAGATGGGTACATTTTAAGAAGCTGTAATTCGATCAGGCCCTAGCTGAGGTAAAGAATTCGGCGTTTTTCTAGTCATAGCGAAGGGATAGCTGCTTTGGCTTCCGCCTGTTGATAGCTTGACCCTTGGCCAGTGTCTGGCACCTTGGACTGCAGCTGGGAGACCTGGCGTCGAATGGCACTACAGTGACATGTGAGCTTGCTGTGTGAACAATGCTGTATATGCAAGATGTTTTGTGCAACTGTGCAGAGTGCACTGGGTAATTAAACAGTTGACTGTGTGATCCTGACAAATGCGCTTTTTACTCGTTTGTACACATAACACATACAGATATGCGTCGCTTACCGACGGGGATACGTTCTGAGAAATGCGTCGTTAGGCGATTTCGTCGTTGTGTGAACGTCATAGTGTACTTATGTAGTGGCGTTTCGTAGGTTGTTCTTCCTATCGAAATCGGTACTCTGATACACTGATTAGAACTGCTAGATTTTACTAACGCTTTCCTGTCCGTGTCACTGGATGTGGGTAGCAAACTGATTAGCACTGATTTATATTAAACACATCGGTAGTAACTGCCACCAGTCCGAAGGTTTCTGACATACGCAAAGTTTAGCTAATTGAACTCTGAGTTAAATAAAACAATCACTTAATCAATTCCACAAAGAAACCAACCACAGTTACAAAAATAAATCTGTATTCTGCTCTATCTAATATTTCACTACAAATATAAATAATATCCTAACAATTTCGAAGTGTAAAAGTAAAATAAGTATCTTGCCCGTTTTATAATTTTGCCAGTTGTATAGATTTAGAATTTCTAGTTAAGTTGCCAAATTAGTTTCAAAGTCTTCGCTCTACTCTAACAACGTAAACTTTAAAGTTTCTAATTTATTAATTTCAGTCAGCACGGCTTACTTTTAGTACCAGCAAACAGTACAGCATGGCCAACACAATAAAATCACTTTAACAATGTACTGCTTTCAATACGGAGCGTCGGAGATACGTAGCGACCGGTAAATGTTCAAACCTCGAGTGAGAGCCGAATCATCGTTAATTTCTCAGTTTTATAGGGGAAAGATGCTAAATAAACATTCTTTCTAGCACAGCGAACTGTCACGTCACTGACGGGGTTCGATACACCTAAAGCGTATTGAACGAAGTGATATTTGCTGACCCGGTAACGGCGAATGACTATTCGCTTCCGTTACACAGAAGTTAATAAAATTTGAACAGTATTTAGCTTTACAGAAAAAAACCCAAATTTGTAATATACATTACACTTACACAAACCTAGACAATACAGCCTACTGCACACGCAGGCTATATGGTACGAATACTGTAGACAATTGTAATACAATGTTATAATATATTATAAACTTACGGGACCACCGTCCTTATACAGTCCGTCGTTAACCGAAACGTCGTTATGCGGCGCATACCTGTAAACAGTATATATATATATATATATATATATAATAGAGCGTTACATACGTATACCAACGTAGTACATATACATGCACCATGCTGCACCCACTGTGTTCATGATCTGGCTACGGGCCTGAATGTGACCATCCTTAACTCGCCTACGTGTATGAGGAAGACAGGGGGATTGAATTCTGGTTCGTTGTTCTTTGTTGGTATTTGGGAGCTCCGTTGTTAAAATATCCATTTAAATGCATAGGGATGCAAATTTTGAAAGTTTGTAACTTTGCTTAATTTATACCCCTAATAATTAAATGAGGTGCCAGAAAACAAAAACACAGTCTAGGGGCAAGAACATTCAACTATCGACAAGGACACGTCTAGACAGATTTAGGACACAGAGATTGAGCAATTTTACGCATAAAATCCACGAATGTGTACATTTAGAATAACTTCCAATACGTAGTAAATGGAAGCGCAAATTTTCATCGGTAGACAGTTCTTTGACAGTATGAAGCCTTGTTTGTAAGTGTCGTTGGATCTTTTAAACCATTTTGTGCCACGGTAATGATATTTGTTCCTGACTAGTAAAAGAGGTTTAGCAGTGTTGCTTAGTCACTTTTTGTACCCAAGACACTTCAAATGGACACGATGCCGTCCCTACCCCCTTCTGGCTAGTTCAGAATCACATAGAACTGACCTATGCACAGAGCACACATTGTGAGTTGGGCTACAATATCACGTTTGTGGCTAGAGCAGGGTTACTGTATGTGGAATTCCCCATGTCCCTTGTCAGGCATTACGCTGGTATTAATGCGTTATGTAAATAGAGATGCTGTTTGAAATAGCGTCGTTGGATAGTTTAGCAAGTTAATATGGGTCTTTCTTTACGTACGTACACGTCAAACAGAATGGTGACAGAAACATTTTCAGTTACTGCTGTCATGATTGGTAAACCTGGGCTCGACATTTCTACTACGAAGCGTTGCGAAGTACAAGGAATGAAATAAAAAAATGAATAATTTTCGAATCTGGCCGTAAACATGTAGGTGTTGGGCAACAACGCGCTGTGTATGTAGCTGTCAATCTACACATCCATTTTAAGGTTTGTTAATATAGACAACTTCATACTGAAGAGTTCTTCAAGAAAATCGTTTCTTAAGTCAGTGTCTACGAATCGTGTTACCGCAAAAAATCGTGGAATACAAATTGTGAAATATGTTAAAAACTTCCACATGTTCAGCGTAATGTCGCAGGAGTTTTTGTTTTTGAATTGGCAGTACTGGAGTAATTTCCAAGCCCAACAAACTTCCTTTTTGTTGTGGTCCTTCGGTATTTAGGGCTGTATTCAACGGTATTGTGTTTGTGTTTATTTCGTATTTTCACAGTCGCTTTTGTAGTGCAGCTGAAAGGCACCTTGCCATCAACTTTTCAGGGCTGTACGCTAAAGCACAAGTAGGGGTTCCTCGGGATGTGAAAGTTATTTCGGGAGTTTCTGCGTCGATGAAAGGTTGCGAAACACTATCCTAGAGAGCAGACAAGTCGCCGCCTCATGAAATGGAAGTCAAAGGGTAATTACCATGTTGTTAGGGCCTGTTACTGGTCACAATCCTCATCAAAGTCAATCCAGTCTGTAACCTCCTGCCTTAACTATTTACGACAGATTTTTAATATTATCCTTCCATCTGTGCCGAGACCTTACAAGCGGTTTCCATTCAGTTTCTTTGACCCAAATTTGTGTTCGCTTCACATCACTCCCACACATGTCAAAGGCGTCGCCCATTTATCAGCTTTAGATTATTTTCCGATATAAAGTTTATTAACAGATTTGCAGTTTGAGATTAGAGTAATTAAGTAGGTGCTCAAAATTAGTCCAATGGTTCAGTTTGTTTGTTAACACCGTTGGCAACGTAACAAAAACAAAATTCCACGAGTAAATCGTAATAAGTAGTAACTACCAACTGTGCGACGTCACGTAGCCAACGATAACTAGAAAGAGATCCTCTCAATCACTGGGCCCAGAAACTGGGACAAGTTGTTTTTGAAGATTCAAGCAGTGTAGATACATTGACAGATCCTGTCACCTGAGGACGGCAGCAGATCCGGCTTCCGAAACATCGTGCTTTGCTGATACATTAGATGATGGGGAAAATTCAAAAGAAGGGCGTCGACGAATGACTTACGCTACCCTCAGGGCACTGAAACGAAATTATGTTGTCTGTACAAGGTTTAAGCCTGTAAACAATGAAATTTATCACCAGTGACTGTGATACTGGTGATTTGTGAATGCGTAAATGAGCACCGGAATGATAAATGCATACTTCTGCAAACCGGGCACAGTGAGTGGTTCTGTTGATCATAGGAGCCCCTCCAAAGACGTTCTGTCCAAACTGCATGGCCCTTTGTTCCGAGCTTAAACTGAACCGAATGAAACTAAATATGTCTGAGTAATTTTGATAAGGAACAGTGCCTGTCGACTGTCATTGTTACTGTGTCCTCCCGACGTCTTCCTTGGGAAGGTCACATTTTAAGACCTTCATCTGAAAGACCGGTCTGGTTTAGAAAGCTCTGTTAATTGGTTGTGACAACCAAATTAGGGGAAGACGCTCTTGGTAAGGGAGTAAGATGCTTTTTCTTGGAAGTCGAAGGCAAATCGATGTTTGCTGGAAGCTAGAGGCCAAAGTGTGTTGTAAACACAGGTTCAAGAATGCCATAAGGCGTCACGAAGTTGTGCTTATCTTTTTCTGGCGGGAGGGGGGGGGGGGGGGGGTTTTTTTGCACTGTTTTGGAAAAAGGGGTGTT
>Ga0123357_10008423_pt1 | contig 12876 bp, 12 predicted proteins | sample TergutEmb28metaG_FD_89873 | JGI IMG/M metagenome (GOLD analysis project Ga0123357, IMG submission 89873) | Embiratermes neotenicus P4 segment gut microbial communities from Petit-Saut dam, French Guiana - Emb289 P4 | ecosystem: Host-associated > Arthropoda: Insects > Digestive system > Gut ... | reverse complement strand
CTCCTGAAGATGGGCATAAAGATGCCCGAAACATGTTGAGACATTGTCAATAACCAACATCCATAATTGACAATAAACCATCTATATTGTTGCATCTCGTTGGTTTTCTTTCCTCACAATATATGAACAACTCTTCAAAAGACATTTCAAAAACTCTGCATTCTCATTTGTTTCTCAGATGTGGAAAATATTTCACCATACCATACACCACTGCCTGAATTACACAATGCATAGGAGCACTGTAAGCATGTGCCATACTTAACTTAATGCCAGACAATATTTTTCGCTTAAATTTGGTGCTAAGTATGTGAGGTCACCTTATAGTCGCATACCATCCGCAAAACGGACTGCAGCAAACTAGATCGCTCTGAACTGGACCATGTAGAACCAAATTAAGGTTTGCATCGCCCAATCATATGCAGACAAGAGACAGAACACAGCATCAATAAAGTTAATTCAAACAACCTTCTGTTTTGGAATTTGTCCAACAACTAACTTCTCAAAAAAAGTATGTTTCATCAACTGGCTATGTTTCCATCTTCAGGCAAAGAAGCACCTAACCCAGTGGACCCATGATATTGAGGGATTCTCAGGCACTGGGCACCAGAGAAACAGTACAATTGTTAAGGTATGCACCTAAAAACAGATCTCGTCCAAGGGCGGCAACAGAAAAATGGCTACTGAAAAATTAGAAACTTAAAAGACTCAAAAATAAAACCTGGACCAGTCCGCAAATTAAAAGCTACTAAAAAAGCCACTAACCAAGACTGACCAGACCACAAACACAAATATCCAGAATACACATACTTATAACTCAAACACCATTAACAATACATGTGGAGAAAACTGTGAATCTTCCTAAGTTCAAATAAGTTCATAAACCAAGAGATATAAATGTATCATTTAGTCAATGCTGATCATAACGACATGGCCGTGCATCTCAAAAAAGTGACTGTACGGGATTTTAAGAAGTGAGGTATATCCAATGCAATGGATGGGAGTGATGATGGTATATTGTGGAATGGCAGTGAAGTGGATGGGAATGTTAGTGAGTGTGAGGAAAATGAAGGTACTAACTGTGAAGATGGAGACAGTGACACTGATTAGTAAAATGGAATCAGACATCCTTTTGCACAAAGTGTATGAACTTAGTAGTAAAATATACGTTCTTAGCAGACATTCTATTTTTTTGGAGGTTGTCTTAGAAATATATTTTCCTTTGGAAGACCGATTTTATTGAAGGTTGAGTTGTCGTGTGTTCAGGTAAATAAGCTATTATTCAGATTCACAAAACACTGCAACTTTTGCAATAAGCAGTGTTGTCTAAGTAGATAAACTACTACTGCAATATTAATACAGCTCAGAAATAACTAGTAGAATTCAATGGCCTAAAAAAATTTTTCACATAATATCTTATGTAAATTTTCAGACTATGATACTGTGTGGTCTGTAGACGGTATAACATTTCAGAGCTGTATGTCCCTCTGAAATGTCAGTTGGAGGCCGCCACAACCCACACAGAAAACACCACTATTTCATCTAGTCAGTACGAAATTTTCTATTCACAATCACACACCGGTTAGACTACAGACATGTGTGTCTAATACAACAAGCAAAGACATCTCTGTCCACACTATGAAGGCATACAGAAGGCAGAAGCATAGCTTCACCCATTCTTCACCTCAGCACTACAGTGAAGGTGAGAGGTACTCCAAAAATTGGTAAACTTCACATTTCAGTTCTTTTACACCTGTGACAACAACCCAGTACCCACTGAACATAAGGCTGTGTGGGCCCTGCAACTGGTCTAGACATTTTGGAGATAAGAAAAATCTTTCACCTTCAAGGAACTGAACCCCAAATTGTCCAGCTCACAACAAAGTCACTATACCAACTGAGCCATTCTGGCCAAAATAAATTACACCACTCATAGTTTTCAAACTCTACAAAACAGAATCTCATGTCAAGCAATAATATTTACTTCAACTGAATATCATACAACAAATTTCATTACCAAGCCCAGCGCCCAGTCCTGCTGCTGCTCCCCCAGGTACAGCCCCAGCCAGACCACTTGCTGCTTGTGCACATGGCAGGTTTCCTAATTGCACAAGTAAACATAACTACATGTTCATTCACAACAACACATCAATTTGCAACTAAAAATTGAAATGCATGTACTTAAACAAGCCAAGTGTACTTATCCACATGTACAGAACTGATACAGCATTTAATGAATTCATTGGCGACAGTGACAGAACCCAAGTACAAGGTGATCATTTATGGAAGATACATCTTGTACACACCATATGAACACTACACCTGTTACATAACTACATCAGACAGTACATTAACGTCACCAAGTAAAAAACGCACTTAAAGTACACGTAAAACTGAAATTATTCCATATTACAGATTTATGAGAACACTGATTACAATGACGGAACAAAATGTGCAAAATTCACTTTCATTGTAGACAACTCACGTGAAACATCTTGAAGAGGACTTCCACCAGCCCCTAGACCCATTCCCAAGCCTCGCAATCCTTCCGGTAACTTAGGCGGCCCTTCAGGCTTGTGCTCTACTCTGTCCATCCTCACAGTTAACTTCCTGTCATACAGCGTTTGATTATGTAACATTGCTAACACAGAGTAAAGGAAACTTTACAGAGTTTACAAACAAAAACAGGTTAGACTTACAAAATGAAAACAAATCTTCAGTATGTTCCTCATGATGGCAGTTTTAGTTGATGTGAGCCTCAAGGAAAAATTAACACAAGATCAATATTCTTCCTGATTAGTCAGACAACCACACCTAAAGAGTCCAACTCAGCTACCAGACGTTAAGTTTCGGTGATGCACAGAGACATGGACATACTCATGCAGTCACAAGAGCAGTATGTCAGGTAGCAAACATCAGTCAGCTCACACTATGAGGAAGTGTACAGAAACTCAAAACATGTTGATCACGCATGAATTCTGTGCACAGGTTCTGCAAAAGCAATGCCACTCCTGCTGGTGAAGAATATTGGCAATGACGACCAAAATAAAGAACCCCTGGCAGAAGTCTCTTACTCCTGTTCACCAATACATGATAAATGGGCCCCTTTCTGAGTGTTAAACGCCACTGCCAGTGTCAAGTGCTACAATGTGGAGGAAGAGGATAACGCTACTAACATGGTACAGCAAAGCTCAGGCTCTAGTACAAGAACACTTTCCAGCCATTTCAATGTACTGCATACGGCAGCCTGACAAACTTTATATACAGGGCATCTGTACCATATCCAGCGCATTCAACGCCTTGAACCTGCAGACACAAGCTAATGACTGGAATTGTCACTGGAGTAATGTGAAGCCCCAAATGATTCGTAACATTCTGCATACCACCGAGGCCCATTCTAACCACGAATGAGTCACAAATACTGGAAACTCCCACTTACAGGATGATCCACATAGGACCAGTCAAAAGCATTTCCAACATCCCTCATCTGTAAACGTGTCCACTGGTGTCATTCATGACCAGCACAATGCATTCCACACCTTCCCACATCCGACAGGTGACATTTATGCCAACACTTTATAAGGTGAACTGTGAACCCTATTGGGAAATGTTCATCCACAAATATGATGTCTGGGGTACTACCAGAATGACACCACACCAATGAATGTCATGGCAGTGCACAGAGCTACCCACTGCAATGAACAGTCAAAAACGTAAATCAACATGTGATGGGTTACATGGAAGCCACAGCTTCTGCAGCCAGGGCAAACACATGAAAATTAATTCAGCAAATTCCCAATGCCAAGATATGCATAATACTACACTGCTTCATGAGATTACACACTGCTTGGTCACGTGGGCCAAAAACTGGGTGGCCGAGTTTAAATGTGGTAATTTTTCCACCTGTGATGCGCCTCGTCCTGGACAACCCAAAACAGTGACCACCCTGAGATTACTGATTAAATCCATGAGACCCACCCTGGAGATTACTGATTAAATCCACGAGACCAACGGATTTCAGCCAAATCAATGGCTGAGCAACTGGGCATCCCAAGTGAGCAGGTTGGGTCCATCATTCATGAAGATTTGGACAAGCGGAAGCTCTCCGCGAAGTGGGTCCTAAAATGCCTGAACGCGGATCAAAAACATCAACGGTGCCAGTCGTCTGAGCAACTTTTGGAATTTTTTCGGTGCGATTCAAATGATTTCCTGTCACAATTGGTGATCATGAACGAAACCTGGTTACATCACTATGATCCGGAGACAACACAACAATCAATGGAGAGGCGGCATAGTGACTCACCCCACCCAAAAAAATTCTGAGTGCAAAAATCTGCTGAAAAGGTTCTTGCCTCGATTTTTTGGGATCAAGACAGCATCCACCTCACTGATTATCTTCCAAAGGGCCAAACTATCAACGCCGAGTATAACTCACCTCTGCTGGTGCAATTGAAGGACATTTGGAATGAAAAATGCCACATGGGAAGGTCACCGAGGGGGTCTTGTTCTTGCACAATGCCCTGGCTCACTGGTCACTTGCAAACCAGAAGAAACTGGCCTAGCTGGGCTTCCAATGTCTTGATCACCCACCCTGTTCTCAGCATCTGGCCCCATCGGACTACAACCTGTTCCCTGGACTGAAAAAACAATTGAAAGGTCGCGATTTTTTGTCTGACGTGGAGGTCAGTACTGCCACGGAGACCTGGTTGGACAGACAACCTTCTGAATTTTTTTGAGTGGCTTGTAAAAGTTAGAGCAATGGGTCAAGAGGTGTACTGAGCTTGGTGGGGAGCATGTAGAATAAAACCTGAGTTTGGTCACTGTAGCTTGTTTCCTTCCTGGTCAGGCTAAGGACTTATCAGCACCCCCTTGTACCGCCATCAGTGCAGCCAGTAAGACATTAAAAAATTCACAGTTTTAAAAACGATTTTTTGTCTACTAGAAGGCAATACGGAAGCACAATTACAAACTTGTCTGGAAAGCTTAAATTAGAGCTGCACTGATTCCAAAGGTACTTCACTCCCCCCCCCCAAACTAGGGTGAGAGTAAAACCACCCTCAGTCCATATTCTTCCAAAGCACAACCATCCTATGCTCAACAATTCCTTTCTGTAAATTTTTCAAATCTGAAGGCCCAATGTAAGACCTCTTGATCAGTCCACAAGCACCAAGTTTCACATGCCTGGTCTAAGTCACATTCAAACACGAACCCCCCTAAGTCAGAATGTGAGTAAACAAAGAAAAAAGAGTTACAGGAAAATAAATGGCACATCTGCCTCACTCACATTTCTAGCCTTGCCAATGGAGCACTGACAAATTTTGAAATGTATAACTAAATAACAGAAGTGTTACTGCACAGTTTAATTTAGTGTTATGAGTTTAAAACATATCCACAAAGAAAAGAAAAAATATACAAATATGCCGATACTAGGACTCTAACCAACACAGTTGGTCTCCGAAGAGTACAGCTATCGCACATTAATGGGTTCGGGTTCCACTGACTACGGAGAAGAACCACATTGCTACAACCATCCCTTGCAGCACAGCCTCAGAAAATTAATGAGCTGTAATTCATGTTTTAACTTCAAATTACGCAAATGTATTGATGTCCTTCATTAATATACATGTGGCATGATTCATTGTAATCAATGGAAGACAGAGAAACACCACAAATTCACAAGTATGGGGAAAGTAAAACAACTCAAATTATAATGGCAGCTGCATGTCAAGTCACTTCTGGTTCAGGACTTAGAAAATTTCAGGTCGCTTGATTTTGTTGAACAGAGAGTACCAAAGGAAAGCAGCATGCAGTGTTCCCACTTTTATGGGCTGAAAGTATACCAGGAGCAGAAATCCATCAAAGACTTTAAGCACATTATAAGAACAGTACGTTACTGAAACCAAATGTGTACAAATAGGTTTACAAGTTCAAAAATGGTAGCACAAGTGTAAGTGATCCAGAATATCCACAGTGACAGTCCACATCCAATGCTGACTACAACAATGAACACATCTGTGTCATGATTCTGAACAGCAAGAAAGACGGCTGATAAGGTGGCCGAACATCTGCAAGTCAGTCACCATTCTACCCATGAAATCATCCACAACAGACTACACTTCATAAAGCCAGTGCAACATACATTGCAAAGGAACTCTCAGAACAGCACAAAAGCTAACACTTGGATATATGACAGTGCTTTTTGAATCATTATCAAAATGAAGGCGACATCCTTCAGAGACACACCATCACTGACGACAATAACATGAATCCCACTACTATGAACCACACAGCATACGCCCGAGAGTGGAAATGAAATGTCTGCAATCATTGATCAAAAGAAAGTTCAAAACATTACAGTGAAAAAAATATGCTTCCTGTTTTTGGTATTGAAAAGGACAATACCAGAACATTATCATGAGAAGGGCCCCAACAGTCCATGGTGCTCATTACTATACAATGCTGTGTGAAAAGTTGACGGCAGCATTTAGAAGCAGATGTTCAACACTACTGTCAAAGGCATTTTATCGCTGCATGACAATGCCCATCCACCTACTGCCATCCAAACTCCTCAAACCCTCAGGCAACTGTACTCCTGATGTGTTCGAACACCCTCTGTATAGAGCACTGACTTCCTTCAGACCAGTACATCTTGGTTCACCACGACACAATAAGAGACCACCAATCTGCCAGTGAACAAAAGGTGGAAGAATTGGTGCCCATTCGGCATTTCAGTCAGCTAACTCTGTTCACTGTTGGACTATACACACTGAGAAGCAGGCGGGCTACCAGTATCTGAAAAATTACACTCCTGCATATTTTCTACTGTTGTTGCATACACTGTCGATACTTTGCCTCACCCTCACAAGTATAAAAACTATTACCAAGAAATATGCAATGTACTTCCGTCTTTTCTACCTGTGTCAGTTTGCTGTTAACTACTCACAGCGCTGTAACTACTGGAAATGGACCTGACCATGTATGACCCCTGTAATTAAAGCCTGCAGCTATGGCCTAATATCCTAGGGCATTCTGTATACTATAATTTTAACATAATTTGGGATCTGTTTGAGTTACTCTGCAAAACTTAAAAATGAAAGCACAATTTCTCATAGGTGAAAGCTTTACAGCCCTCAAATAAAATGGTATCCCAGTGGACTTTTCCCACATCATACACACATTCAACTCCTCCTCCTTTGAAATAAACACTATAAACATAAACCTTGGGTCTGAGAGTATATTAATGGAATACCCAAAAATTCAATTGAAAAATTTAATAATCCCCACCTCTAGCTACAGTTTCCAACTTCAGTAAATATGTGTGCCTTGAACCTACTTATTCTAGAACATGACTGGATAACTGAATGAGGAGAAAAAGGAGAAGGCAGTGGTACTAGCAACAATCAAGAAGTACTAGGTATAAAAATTGTCCGTAAGTAGTGTTACCATGTGAATGAGAGGTAAATTTCTTCCAGTATTGGTCGATAGTACGTCAGAATGGATTCAAACACTGTTTAATGATGCTATCTGGTGATGTTAATAAGTGACCAGTGTTCAGTTTCCCCAAAAATGAATGACCAAATAACACCCTGTTTGGACAAATATGAATACATAATAAAATCCAAAACAATGTGAAGGATACAGATGGCTTGAACAGCTTCAACTGGATGTTCATATTCAACAACACCAAACCCTCGACTCTTCCCTTCTTTGTCGAGGCTCAGTTCAGCCGAAACGACTTTTCCAGCAAGTTTGAACACCTCTTTCAATTTCTTCTCATCTACCTTGTAATCCAACTGAACAAAAAGACACATAGATGAATCTTATGGTTTTCCCATATTTTCAGTTCGGACATAGTCTAGTACGTATACATACCTCAGTAACACAGTCAAAAATAATCAATTCCTAAACAAACTATCAATACATGAACCATTACAAACTCAATTCTGCATTATCATATGAGGTTTGTGTTAAAATATTCTGTGTACATTGTCTATTACATATGTGTAATGGGGAAAGGAACAGATTTTAAATTTTTATGCAACAGTATTACACTAAAGTAAGAAATTCAATATCATAGTTTCACTTTACAAGGGTTAGAACTCTTCCCTAAAAACCAGGTACATTTCATATGTAATTAACATTTCCTAACAGCACTGTAGTAATAAGACAGGCAATACACACTAGTTTTTATTTCCAACTACTACACAAAGCTTTGTACAGTACCTGGAAAAACTAGCGTGAAGATAAACAACTGCACGGAATATGTATAACATTAAATAAGATGGGCAATGTCTGCATAAAGTGACAATGCATTGCATTCATGTAACCACGGTTACAAACAAAATGCAACATTATTGTGTGTATTTTTGGGCTACATGTCACTATCAACAACATAAAAACACTGAGTGTTGTACACTCTGTTGAACAAAAATCAAGCAGCCTGATACTTCGTACATCCCGCTCAGGCAGTGACGTGATGTACAGTTGCCATCATAATTCGAGTCGTTTTATTTTCCCCATATTTATGCAATCGTGGCATTTCTCTGTCTACCATTCATTACAATCAATCATGCCGCATATATATTAACCAAAAACACCAACACATTCGCTTAATTTGAAGTTAAAACATGGATTAAAAGTCACTAATTTTTCAAGGCGTGTGGCTTGCTAGCTCTGCTTCCACGGATGGATGTTGCGAAAGGGTGGTTGTTTGCCACACCCAGAGGTAGCTAACGCGCGATGGCAATTCTCTTCTAACCCTGCCGGTGGAGCAAAGATAACTTTTCAAACATGTAATTAAATAATGGATGTGTTACTGCATAATTTGAGTGTGAGTATAAAGCATATTCTATATGCTGACACGGGGACTCTAACCAATGTAGTTTGCTTCCGAAGAGTATTACCATCACGCATTCGGCTACCTCTGGGTGCGGCAAACAACCACCCTTTCGCAACATCCATCCATGGAAGCAGAGCTAACAAGCCACACGCCTCAGAAAATTAATGACTTTTAATTCATGCTTTAAGTTCATTTTAAGCGAATGTGTTCGTGTCTTTGGTTAATATACACACGGCGTGATTGATTGTAATGAATGGAAGACAGGGAAATGCCACGAATGCACAAATATGGGGAAAGTAAAACAATTCAAATTATGATGGCAACTGTACTTCACGTGACTTCCAGTTCGGGACTTAGAAAATTTCAGGCCGCCTGATTTTTGTTGAACAGAGGGTACAAAAATGGTTTTAAGGTGAATTTATGTCACCAGCAACAACAAAACATATTTAGGTCCTTAAGTGAAGTGCCTGATATTTTTGTCCATTTTTAACTGAATTTGGAGCTTCCCAACAGCTATCCATAAGAACATCCACAATCAATTTTCACAGAAAACTATCCAGTGGGAGCTGTGTTGATACATGCAAGCAGACACAAACAGATAGATATGATGAAGTTAATAGGTGCTATTCATGACTGTGCGAATAAAAATGAAAGGATATAAATGTTAACAATTCCTTTCTTATGTAAAACCGAATGTTTTCATGGCAAATCACCAAAATGTTCTTGGGCCATCTCCCAGCTATGACACAATTGCCAGCTTCTAAACACTTTGGAAATTAATAAACACAAACACTCCACTGATTACATAATACAGTCACTGGAGAGGTTGAACTGGATACACCAGCCTCTATACTGATGTTAATTTACTAGCTGAATATGTACCAGTAAAGAGTTACGAAAGAATCTTTGCCTTTCTATCTAATACCTAAAATCAAAAACAAAATCCACTTGCAAACAAACAAACAAAATTTAATCATCATATACTACCAAGGTTACCATTGCGGAGACCCAGACGTAAATGGGAGGATAATATTAAGATGGATCTTCGGGAAGTGGGAGGGGGTGGATGGAGTTGGCTCAGGACAGGGACAGATGGCGGGCATTTGTGAATACGGTGATGAACTTTTGGGTTCCATAAAATGTGGGGAATTTCTTGACTAGCCGCAGAACCAGTTAGCTTCTCAAGAAGGACTCTGCTCCATGGAGTGAGTGAGTAAGTAAGTAAGTAAATATACTAACAAGGTTATCAAGAAGATGGGAAACACAAAGCATGAAGCTCACGTGGAAAATCAGCAATGCATACCACATTAAAAAAAAAAACATAAAGGCTAGAGACCACTTGGGATTACATACGTGCAGAGAAGATAATATTTACTTTTGTACTGGCAAGGCCCAAAGTGAAAGCATGTCTTCCTCTACTGCTACCCATGGCTGAGTTTATGATTGGTGTATGTCCCTAAATCCAACCTAATAACAAATACCTGTTCCTATTTACACCTTCATTCATCAGACCAATATATATAGATAACCATCTAATGACACTACAGGCATGCTGTTATGAACACTGCACTAACCGCATCCACTTTGGCATATTTCATGTGAATATAGGAAGCTCATGCAAACTGCAAGACGCAATACTAGGGCTAAAATGGATCTTAAGAAATTTGATATAACTGAGTGGACAAGATTGCTTTCACTCTCTATATATGGTCCAGTGGTGCACCCCTGTGAACCCAGCAATGAATCTCATGACATGGTCCAGTGATGTCCCCTCCCCCAGTGAACACAGTAATGAACCTCAGGACATGGCCCAGCAGTGCACCCCTGTAAAAAAGCAATGAACCTCTGGACATGGTCCAGTGATGCACCTCTGTGAACAGAGTAAAGAACCTCAAGACACAGTCCAGTGATGCACCCTTGTGAAGACCATAATGAATCTTTGGGTTCTGTAAAACACAGGGAATTTCTTAACAAAATGAAGTGTTCAAGTAGGATGAATGAACAACATAACTTTTAAGTACTACCTGTTCATGTATTTACCACACAACTACATGTTTCAAGGTGGTCTAAGAATGCAAAGAAAGTATGACATAAGCTAAATCGTCTCCTATTACAAACAATGACTATGATGTAAAACTGCGCTATTATTCCAAAATGGAATAATATACAATAGTATTTGACAGAAAATAACTAAAATTCAACATATCCTGTAAAATTCCCCCATGTTTTGAAGTATTGTATGTTTTTTAATTTCCATGCTTAGAACGATTTTTTTTCTACCGACTTACTTCCTCTAACCATTATTTTTTAGGTTTCAACACAATTCCCTTTCCCACAGCATCAGAGCACAAACTTACAGGAACAACCATAAACTACACAGGTAACATTATACAGGCAGGTCTTGTTTTATGCCAGAGCTACATTCCTGAAAAGTAATACAAATTGAAATTGCACAAATCAAACACAAAATTCCCATTTAAAACAGTGTATTTCCTGGGGGTTAGGGGACTGACACTCTCATCCTATAAAGTGTATGACTATACCACTAGTTGATACATGAACCTGTAAAATATGTATGTACTGTATATACATTATACAGATACATACATTCCTATAAAATATATTTATTTCTGATGCAATAAAAATGTAAGCTATTCATATCCATAGTTTTTGGTACAGTCTGTGGTAGTCTTGCTACCATAACAAATGGGTCCTGTGACAGATCGCTGGCACTTAATGTTACCTAACACTGAGTATGTTCTTCACTTCTATCAGCATTACCTTGAAAAGTATGTACACTACTACGAGCGACACTAAAATTATGGCATGTGTCAATTTGTACACCTGCTTCATGTCAGATTATTACATCTAACATCTCTTCAGTACTGACTGTCTTTCACTGACTTTTCACTTACAACACACTAGGTGTTGTAGATTTACAGTTCTCACTCAGGATGGTGAGAAAAGCCACTGCTACTGAAGAAACTAAATGCACTAGATAATTACATCACCAATGTACTCAATCCACGCATGAATGATGGCATAACAGTGACATCATTTACTGCTTGACTCCCTACAGAGTTAAGTGCGACAACAGATCATCTATGTCAAATCATGTTAAACCAAACATTATCAAATAAATAAAAAAAGTGGTGTATATTTTCAAGATGTGCTAAAGCGAAATTCAGCAAAAAGAAATTGCATACAATGAGAACTGCCTGATATGCTTTGCAGGAAGGGGGTCAAAGTCAACTACATGTAATAGCAAAGTTACATAAACAAAACCTTAATTATGTCATGGATGTCTAAAAAAAAAATTCAAGCCCCTCTCCCATCAGGAAACTATGTCCACACAGCAGTTACATTCAAGAAAAGACACAACAAATGCATGACACAACTTACATTGGCAACAAACACTCGTGTAACAAGCGGGCCATTTATCCACAAAGACTCCAAAAACTGTGGACTGAGACCATATGTGTTTCCCCACTTTTGTCCAGCACCGCTTACAGCAGTGGTCAATGCGGGAGCAAGTGATGGGGATGGGTCCCATTTGCCTCTGGGTTCATCTCTAATTCTGCCGCCTCCAGCACCGCCACCACCGCCACCTCCACCACTGCTTCCAACACCACTACCTGCCCCACCACCACCCTTCTGTGGTCGGCCATATCTGTCACGCTCTACGTCGAAGTCCTAAAAAGAGAAGAACAATAAATACCCACAGTGCTAAATTGGGGCCTCATTATGTTTTATATATCACATTCACAGAGTTACACACAAAGACTTAGAACAGTAAATTCCCAGGAAACAACAAAGAAATGAATTAGTTAACCTCTTGGCGCCGGAATTATTTTTTTAAATTATAGCACACACTGTATATAAAATGTGAATAAAACAGGAACCAAATACGTTAGAATTATGAAACAAACTGCATTTTGAACAGAAAAAAATGGACAGTATATACCATGTTTAAAATATTCAGTAACTGTATTTGTTGAATAAATATATAAAATGCAACGTTTAGAGGTTAGCGGTGCGGT
>Ga0123357_10008422_pt1 | contig 12876 bp, 8 predicted proteins | sample TergutEmb28metaG_FD_89873 | JGI IMG/M metagenome (GOLD analysis project Ga0123357, IMG submission 89873) | Embiratermes neotenicus P4 segment gut microbial communities from Petit-Saut dam, French Guiana - Emb289 P4 | ecosystem: Host-associated > Arthropoda: Insects > Digestive system > Gut ... | reverse complement strand
TCCCGGTTCTTCAGTCCCTGGCTCACCCGGTTCTCCTGGTTCCTCGGTCCCTGGCTCGCCGGGCTCCCCCGGCTCCTCAATCCCTGGCTCACCTGGCTCACCGGGCTCTTCGCCCCCTGGCTCCTCGGTCCCTGGCTCACCCGGGTCGCCAGCCCGCGTGTTCAGGATCACGGCGTCGCTCAAGGTATCGCCCGCCTCGTTCCACTCTGGCTGCGTATAGCTGATGTCGTAGTCCGCCAAAGACTGCGCGTCGCCGGAGGGGATAAACTCCCCGTCAACAACAATGCCTTCGGCGATCGTATAGGTATAGTCAGCGACGGCGCCGTCCTCGTCAATTGCCGTCGCAAATACTGGCAGGTCGCTATAGCTCACCCTCCAGCTGTTTGCTTCAGAGAGCTTTATGGGATCCCGATAAGGCGCCCCGTCACGATAGAGCTGCGCCCAGACCTCGTCCAACGCCTCGCCCCGCCAGCGTTTTTCGACCGCAAGCGGCGTGACCGGTAGCGTCAGACGTCCGTTATTGCCCAGGTAGTGCGTCACCGCAAAGCCGCGCGTGTCCTCACGATCCCCCAACTCGACAGAATATACCCGCTCATTGGTCTGCGTCACGTTCTCCTTCTTGGAGAGCGTTTCGACCAGATGCGTCTTAGGCTGTTGCGCCTTAATATAAGGCCTGCCATCACCATGCTGCGAAATCTGCGTCACCTCAGGGTATACCTGCAGATACGTACTCGCCAGATAGTTATCGACATTTTGATCGAAGTATTCCTCCAGGGAGTAATAGGTCTGCGCGGGGTCATATTCAGGAGCGGGGACGTACGCGCTCCCCTGCTTCACAAAAAGCTCCGTGTCCTCCACGAAGTAGTAGAAGGGATTTTCTTTATGCGGAGCAAAAAAGGACTGTGCGCTGTCTTTTTCCGTGATACCCGCGCCACGCGCCCAGTCATTGGCGTAGAAGTAGTAGCCCTTGCCATCAGGAGTTGCGGCCTGAGCTTTATAGTCCGCGCTCATCTCTGCGGGGTCGAAGTTATCCTTCAGGCCGACCGTATACGCCAACCTGATCGGCAGCGTCTTGTCCGCCTCGACCAGAGAATGCGCGGGGTCTTCCGGATCCTCCTGATACGTGACCGAGCGCAGAGGGATCAGAGCAGCCGGAACGTGCCAGCGTACCACCTGTTGCCCCTTCACCAGCGGTATCTCAAGTTCCGTCTCGGGGAAGTCGAAATCGCCTGCTTTCAGGGCGGTCGTAACCGTCGCGTAGGTGCTGGCCAGGTTGACCGGCTCGGCATTCACGAAGTTCTTCATATCAAGGTACATGCCCAGGCGATTGACCACGCATGTCGCTCCCGCAGGCGGTGGCAGGCGCAGACCCAGGAGGCTGTAATAGCTCCCTTTATAGTTCATCTCTGAGTCAGCATACCAGTAAATGCTGTTGCCAAAGTCCTGGTCGTCGTTGTAGTAGATCTTTCCCGCAGCGCGCGCTGACTCCATCAGGCTCTGCGCTTCCTCATCAGAGGCGCCGATCTGGATGGCCAGGGACTTCTGGAAGTTCGAGTAGTAGGAGTTCTCTGTGCCGTCATCTGCCACGGGACCCGGGCTGATCAGGCGCGCAAAGATTGTGCCCCGGCGTACCTCTTCGTTGACAAACATTCCTTCGAAACTCTTGAACTCCATGTAGGGGCCCAAGGGGTCGATCATCGTGAGATAGCCGGAGTATTGCGGGTCATCGCCAGGCAGCGTAATATAGCCGCCGCGCGTCACAATGTTTTGCGCGATGGAGTCAAAGGCGCTATTCAGCGCGTCTTCCGAAGAAGCGTTGTAATAGCCGTCCGTATAGGCATAGCACGTAGTTTGCGGACTCACATTTTTCAGGTCAACCAGCCCCCAGACGCTGTTTGAGTTCCGGTTGTTCATAGGAAAGCGAATCTGCGGCTCGCCCGCGCCTTCCGCCACGTAGTCATCGAGCAGAGCCTTCAAGTTATAGGTGGTTCCCGCGTAGGTGTAAGAATTGGCCGCCGCGTTATTGGCGGGGTCCAGCACCGCCGGAGCATGAACGCCGTTTACGCCGACGCCCAAAGTATAGATCGTGGGACAGCGGTCGCGCGCGGGGTAGTAATTATCCTGAATGGCAGACTTCCAGTGGGCCGCCGTCAGGATCGTCACCAGGTCGGTGCCGATGTCGCCTGTTCCCGGATTGCCGTTACCCGCGGTAAAACTCGTGCCCGTCTCGCCATTCATTTTGTAGTTGAGCCACCCATAAGTCGGATCCCCGTCCGTCATGAGCAGCATGATCGGCTTACGAGGAACCGTCTTTTCTTCCCCGTCTGAGTCAGTATAGCTGTACAACGTGTCTTTGTTCTTGGTGAGCACCTGCGCGCCCGCGGCAATGCCCAGCTGGGTCGGCGTGCCACCAGTCACCGCCACACGCGCGGTGGTACCCGCGCCGCCGGTCAGCGCGTTGTTCACATCAACGTAATGGGTGCTGCCCGAGACGCTTATCTTGAAGTAATCGCTTCCAGGCAGATCATAATGCTCAAGATTGAGGAGCTGATAGGTGTTATTGCCCGCATAAGCGACGACCGCCACCCGGTTTTCCGCGTTAGCGTTCATAACCGTGTTGAGCGCGTTGTTGAGCGCGTTAATAAGAAGATAGTCACGCGTTTGCCCCGCGGGAGCGCTCGTATCGCCATTCATGCCATAGGCTGACATCGAACTGGAAAGGTCGATGACAAATACGGCGTCAACCGGAACGTGGACACGGCGTACGCTGTAGCTCTGCCCGAGCGCCGTGAGCGTCACCAAAAAATTGTCGGCGGCTGAGTCTACCGTCGTGATAGGACGACGATGACCGTCATAGTAGGTAACGCCTCCTGTCGAGACAGACTTGTCTGTCCACAGGCGTCCGTCTTCTAAGGTGTTATCTGAAAAATGATCCTGATAGTAGCAGGTCAAAGGATCGGCTTGCATGTCGTATGCCGAGCCATAGGGGCGCTGTGCGGCAAGGGCTTGCGGCGGCGCGCCAAAGGATGATAATAGTAGGCAACAAACAATCAGTAGCGGGCGAAGGGGAACCTTTCGGCAATGTTTAGTCATTGTCGTCTCCTGTCTCTCAGACCACTGGCTATATGCAGGCCCCCCTTGAGTTTTATTAAAGTTCTTTTAAGATCCTAAAAGTACCTTTCTTTGCTCATGCACTAACCAATACAATTAATTCCGGCTCTCATTTTAGCACAACATTATAAATTCAGCTATAAGTTTTAATATATATTTTATTGCTTGATACGAAATTAGGCACATTTAAGCACAAGAACATGCGCAGGCAATGATTGTTGTAAGAAAAAAACTTTCAATAATTTATGTGAAATATGAGCTTTGTAGGAACGCACTCAGATGGGTCCTAAAGCTCGCCGGGGACTCTGAGCCCTTGGCTGGCGCGGCGCCGCAGAGAGCTTTCGGGGCCATCTGAGAAGGCGCTGCGAAGCGAAGCGTACTGATTTTGTACGTGAGCTTCGCAGGAACGCACTCAGATGGGTCCTAAAGCTCTCTGCGGGCTTCGAGGGCGCGACCGAGGGTAACCTCATCGGCATACTCAAGGTCGCCGCCCACCGGCAGACCGCTCGCGATACGCGTTACGCGCAGTCCGAGCGGCTTGATTAGGCGCGCAAGATAGGCGGCCGTCGCCTCCCCTTCAACATTAGGGTTGGTGGCAAGTACCACTTCGGCGACCGCACTCTGAGCGCCCAGGCGCTCCATCAACTCGCGTACGCGCAGTTGATCGGGCCCGACGCCGTCTGTGGGAGAGATGGCGCCGTGCAATACGTGGTAGTAGCCCCGGTACTGCCCGGTGCGCTCGATGGCGCCAACGTCACGCGGCTCCTCAACAATGGCCAGCAAGGCAGCGTCACGGTCGGGGTTCGCGCAGATGTTGCAGAGCTCGCCAGTCGCAAAGTCAAAGCAGCGCGGACAGAAGTGGACGGTCTCTTTGACTTCGACCAACGCGTCGGCCAGGCGCTGCGCGTCGGCAGGGTCGCCGTCCAGCAAGTGGTAGGCAATGCGTTGCGCGCTCTTAGGGCCAATGCCCGGCAGGCGCTCAAGCTCGTCAAGGAGCTTTTGTATGGGCAGCGGATAGTTCACATCAAACCGGGGATGTTGGGCATGTCGATGCCGCCGGTCACGCTATCCATCTTCGAGCTGGCCAGCTCGGCGACGCGCCGACCCGCCTCGTTGACCGCGGCGAGCACCATGTCCTCAAGCAGGGTGACGTCTTCCGGATCGATCGCTTCCGGGTCGATCGCGATACTTACCAGTTGACCGTCGCCGCGCATGGTAACCTTCACCATGCCGCCACCGGCGCTTGCGTCAACGGTTGCGGTCGCAAGCTCCTCCTGAGCCGCGGCCATCTTTGCCTGCGCCTCCTGCGCCTGCTTCATAAGCTTCTGGATATTGAACTGTGCCATAAGATAGGATACCTTTCCTTTGTCGTAACTGGTCGATAGAATCTGGTCAATCGGGGTCTGGTTGGTCGCTTTGGTGAGGAGGGCCCGCTGCCTTTACTCCTCGGACGCTTCATCAGGCGCGTCAAGATTGTCATACTCAAAAGCCGCCATCGTCTCGCCCGCCTCAGCGTCGTCGCCTTCTGCGTCAAAGTCCAACGGGTCTGCGCCGGGAGCGTCCCCAAAGGAGGCAGACGCGGCGGCAAGGGGCATGGTGCTCGGAGTCGCCACAGGCAGCGCGCCCAACGCGTCAAAGATGGCGTTCATCTCTTTAGGCGGCGTAGCGGCGCCCCGATCAAGCGGGGTCGGCGACTCCTCCAGCGTAAGGTCGATGGAGGCGGCGGCCGCAGACGGCGCGGCGCCATCTTGCGCATCGGCCGCAGACGGCTGCAACTCCGGTGACTCCTGCGATGCTTGCGGCGCTGGCGCCTCCTGCAACTCGGGCGACTCGGGCGCAGGATTGAAATACGTCGGCGCGCTCATGTCCGCTTCGAGCTCTTCTGGCGACTCGTCATCGACCGTTGGCTGCTCCTCAAAATCGGTAGATGACAGATCGCTCTCTTCGATGTCGTTGATCGTCACTTCTGGCATTCCAGCAAACTGGGGCTTATCGCGCATCACAAAACGCAGCGCCGGCGTCTGGCCAGTTAACTGTTTGAAGGTATCGCGTAAAAGAGCCACGTTGTCAGCCTCCTTAGAGGCCTTGAGCGCAAAGGTGGCCCCGGGATTAAAGCTCAGCACATAACCGCTTTCCCCACCGGTTGTATCAGGCTCCAGTTGGGCTTCCGCGAACAGCGTGTAGCGGCTGCGCGCCGTCAGCTTGATCGCCGCAAGCACCTCGCGCCACAAACGGGCGGCGTCGGCAGCAGTAGACGTTGCGACGCCTGACGCAGGAGCAGGCGGGGCGGCAGGCGTCATGCCAGCAGACTGGATTGCCGCGTCGCTTTGCTCCTCGCAATGACGGGCGGAGGGGTCGCGGCCCGCAGGCGGCGCGGGAGCAGGCGAGACTGGGGGTACGTCGCCGGCAGGCGGGGCGCCGGGGACAGTACGCCCCGCGTCTGTGCCTGGAGTTGTTGCGGAAGTGGCGGGGTTCCCCGTCAAGCTGGCGCCATTGTTTGCAGGGACAGCGACAGCAGCAACCGGACTTTGGTTGGGAATTATTGGCGACTGGCTTAGCCTGCGCTCCACCGCCTCAAGGCGCTGCGACAGCGCCGCGAGGGATAGATCGCTTTCTGGACGCGTCATACGCACCAGGGCCAGCTCGAGCAAGGTACGCGGTTCATTAGCCCAGCGCAACGCCGCGGAGAGCTCCGCCAGCAGATCGAGCATACGCGCCAGTTGCTCCGGCCCGTTGAACTGCGCAACAAGCTCGGTCATGCGCGCCAGCTCCGCCTCGTTGCGGTCAATGACGCCCGCATCAGAACCCAGCGCAGCCAGCACATACAGATCGCGCACATAGTCGATAAAGCCATGGACCGCCTCCGGCAGGTCGGCGCCTTTGCCAACCTGCTCCGCCACCCAGGTAAAACAGGCGGGGGCGTCGGCGGTCGCCACCGCGCGCACTAAGGCGGCAAGGCTGGCGCTGTCAGTGCCGCCCAGGGTCGCCTCGACCGCGCCGGCGGTAATGTCGTTGTTCGTAAAGGCCGCCAGTTGCTCGTAGGCCGTGATGGCGTCGCGCATCCCGCCGCGCGCGCGCGCCGCGATCAGCGCAAGCGCCGCTGGCTCCGCCGTAATCTTCTCGGCCGCTCCGATGCGCTGAAGCTCTTCGCTCAGCTCTTCGACCGTGTAGGGGCGAAACTCGAACTGCTGACAGCGGCTGCGAATGGTCTCGGGGACCTTCTGCGGATCGGTCGTGCAGAGGATGAACACCACATGGTCCGGAGGCTCCTCAAGCGTTTTTAAGAAGGCGTTAAAGGCGCCGGTCGACAGCATATGGACTTCGTCGATGATATATATCTTTGAGCGACCACGCACGGGAGCAAACTGCACACGCGCGATGATCTCGTCGCGCACATTGTCGACGCCGGTGCGGCTGGCGGCGTCCAGCTCGATCACATCAGGGTGCGCCCCTGTCGCAACCTCCCGGCATTGCTCGCAACTGCCGTCGGGGTCGCCGTCTGCGGGGTGCTCACACAGGAGCGCGGCGGCCAGGATGCGCGCAGTCGTCGTCTTGCCCGTACCGCGCGGGCCGCTGAAGAGGTAGGCGTGAGCGACCTGGTCGGTGGCGACCGCGTTTTTCAGAGTGCGTTTGATGTGCTTCTGCCCCACCATATCGGTAAAGGTTGCGGGCCGATAGGTGCGATAAAACGAAGTGTGTGCCACAGAACTCCTTAGATTTTCTCTCTTGATGGCGGCGCGACAAAAAAGCGCGTAGGCCCGGCAGACTTGGACGCTCAGCAGGGACTGCTTATGGCTGCTATCTTCCGATCCTGACCAGGTTCACGGTGTGCTGCCGTCCAAGCCTGCCCGACCTACTCGCTACTCATTATCTTACTACAGGCAGGGGCTCCTTCACTCAACCATCGAGATATTTGGGGCCGGTAAAGGCGTCCTCTCGCCGTAACTACAGCCACTTGGGCTGATTGATGCGACAGGCAAGTTCTGCGGCGCCAAAGCCGTTGTCGATGTTAACGACGCCGATGCCGCTGGCGCAGGAATTCAGCATGGTCAGCAGGGGAGTTAAGCCCGCGAAGTGCGCTCCATAGCCCACGCTGGTCGGCACCGCGATGACCGGCACGTCGACCAGGCCGGCAATAAGCGAGGGCAAAGCGCCCTCCATGCCCGCCACCGCCACGATGACACGCGCGCAGCGCAGCTCGTCAAGATGCTCAAGCGCCCGGTGGACCCCCGCGATACCGATGTCATAGAGCCGCAAGACGGCCGCCCCATGAGCCTCGGCCGTAACGGCCGCTTCCTCCGCAACGGGGATATCGGCGGTCCCGGCGCAGGCCACCACGATCATACCTTCGGGATGTTCAGCAGACGTGCCCACCGCAATAATGCGCGCCTTTTCGTGATAGAGCGCTTCAGGCAACTGAGCGCGCACGGCCTCGTACTGCTCGGGCGTCGCGCGCGTCACCAGGACTTTGCCGCTGTGGGCGGTGATCTCTGCGGCTGCAGCTACGATCTGCTCGGTCGTCTTGCCCGGCGCAAACACCACCTCGGGAAAGCCGCAACGCTCTTCGCGCTCATGATCGATTCGAAGCTCAATCATTACTACTTGGCCTTAGAACTGGTCGAGGCCCCCGGGTCATTGGGGTTGCTTTCACCCGGGGCGCGACTATCAAGGAGCTTCTCGCGCACCATGTAATGATCGCCTGGGTGGTCATACTCACAAGTCACCATGGTCATGGTATTGAAGTCAAAGTTGCTGGGCGGCAGATCCTTACCGGTTATCAGTTGGCCCTGCACAAACTGATACTTGAGGGTCTTGCCGGGCAGATAGATAAACGCGATCTGATGCGTGTCGCGAAACGCCGCCTGGCGAAAGTAATCCAGAGAGCCGAACATCGACTTATTGCGCATGTGGTGGCCATACACCGGGGAGTCGTGGTCAGTAAAGTCTGGCTTGACGTCCTTGTCCAGAAAGATGCAACCAGAAGAACTGACGCGCCGGTAAAAGTCATGATGCAGATAGTAGCTGTTATCCTTTGCCTGGGCGATCGGGTAATTGATCCGCGAGTTGGGAATATAAATCCACGCAACGATCTCTGGATTATTCGCTTGCAGGGTTTTAAAGTCGATAATGCGCGTCTGACCGGCCGCTATAGACTCTGGCGTTTGGTTCCCATCGTCAGTGGACTTGCTTATGCCGATCACCTGCCAGAAGGAGTCGTTGTTTTTGTCGCCCACCAGAGCACGGACCGTGGCGTTTGACACGCTCGGCTGGATATAGTCATAGGCGATATTGCCTAATAAGTAGCCCGCATAGGCGATCGCGGCAATCGCGATCCCTAATACTACGCTGCTTAAAAACTTATTCATGACGCTTGTCCTTAAATTCAATGGTCTTCGGGCAGGGACGCAGGTCGGCGCGCATCAAATCATGCGCGTGCACGCCCGGCGCAATAGCGTCAGGCGCAAGCCTTAAGTAGTGCCCTTTAGCTTCGACCGCAACCGTACCGTCTTCTAACAGTATCTCACCGGTCCCGGCAAAGGTGCGCGAGCCCTCACCTACCAGGCGGGCACGGCCATAGATCTGGCGGTCAAGAGGCACCGGCTTGCGATACTTTGTCGCAAGATCAATCGTCACGCCCCAGACGTCATCATCTTTCATCCAGATGGCGCGCCCGATCAGCTCGTCAAGAATGGCGCAGAGGATTCCGCCATGCGTCCGCTGGGGATAGCTCTGGTGCTCTTCATCCACGGTGAAAATACCGAGGAGGTCGCCCTCTTCCGTTTCAAGAAACTGCCCGTGCAGACCGGCGTGGTTGTCTTCGCCACAGATCAGGCACATCCGGCTGATGTCCTGTGTTTTAGTGATGTGATACAGCATAACTGTTCTATTTTACCAGCCCTGTCAAAGGGCGGCCCGCTTGTCATAACTCCTGCACACAGAAGGGTCTTTGCATCCCCGCGCGCGAATCAGGCGGTGGGCAAGGCCGCGGATCTCACAGACGATGAACTCGAAGGGCCTTAGCGCCCTCTGCGCGCGGACCAGGCGGAGCGAACACAGGCCGCGTCCTAGTCATCGCCGAGCGACAACTCCCCCGCGTCTGGTTCTTCAGCTTCGACCAGAAAGAACTCGGCTTCTGCCGAAGCAGGGCCTAAGGTCTCGACCTGACTGAGCGCGCGGTTAATCTGGTTGGTGCGGGTACCGACCAGCTTGTCAAGCTCGTCGTCAGCCTGGTGCAGGCGCTGGCGGGTCTTATCCAGCACGCCGCCAAAAGTAGCGAACTCCTTCTTGACCCGACCCAGCACCGTCCAGACTTCCTGCGAACGCTTCTGAATGGCAAGCGTGCGAAAGCCCAGATACAGGCTGTTGAGCAAGGCCGCCATAGTCGAAGGGCCGGTAATGATGATCTGATACTTGTTCTGGAGCTCCTCTAAAAGCCCGCGCTGGATGACTTCCGCGTACAGGCCCTCGATCGGGAGGAACAAAATGCCAAAGTCCGTGGTATAGGGGGGCTCGATATATTTGTCGTGGATCGATTTGGCAGACTGCCGGATAAAGCTATCCAGCTCCTTTTTTGCCGCCTCGACCACCGCGCCGTCTGCGCTCTCGTAGGCGTCAAGGACCGCCGTGTAGCGATCCGTTGGAAACTTCGCGTCAATGGGCAGATAGATCTCACCGTCGCCTTCGCCAGGCATCTTGATCGCGTACTCGACCCGCTCCGACGATCCGGGCTTTATGGCAATATCCTCCGCGTACTGCTCCGGCGCCAGGATCTCCTTTAAGATGGCGCCCAGTTGGATCTCGCCCAGGATGCCGCGCGTCTTCACATTCGAGAGCACCTTCTTTAAGTCGCCGACCCCCGTAGCAAGCGTCTGCATCTCTCCCAGGCCTTTATTGACCTGCTCAAGCTGCTGAGAGACCAGCGCGAACGACCGCCCCAGGCGCTCCTCCAGGGTTTTCTGCAGCTTTTCGTCGACCGTCTCGCGCATACGCTCAAGCTGCTTCGCGTTGTCCTGGGTCAGCGCCGTGATCTTTTCTTCAGTCAGGGCGCGCACCGAGTCCAGCTTTGTATCCAGGGTCTGACGGATGTTTTCCAGCTTCTGCTCGTTTTGCTGCGATTGCTGCGAGAGCTGGGCGGCAATGTCGCGGCGCAGCTCAGTCGCCGCAGCCGCCGTGTCGATCTGCGACTTCTCAAGCGGGCCGCGCAGGGTCCCTGGCAGGGCGCTGCGCAGACGCGCAGGAAGCACGAGCAACAGCACCAGAGTGACGGCCGAGAGCGCAAGCGCTGCTACGGCCAAGATGATTTCGAGCGTCATGACGGCGCGATCCTTTCTGTTGGTTTCAAGCTTGGTTCTTATACTACACCACCCCTCGGACATCACTTCGTAACTAAAGAAACCAGTGACAAAAAGGACCTGGTCCATTTTGTCACCAGCCCTTTTTGTCACCTGACAGGTCACCTTTGCTACACTGAGGATATGAATACTTCTGAAGACACCACCCGTATCGCTCATCTGGATTGTTCAAGCGGCGTGTCCGGGGACAAGTTCCTGGGCGCACTGCTGGAGGTCGGCGAGCAGACCGGACGGTTTGGCCCCGTGCAGCTGCAGGCGCTCGCTGACGCCTTCGAGCTGGACGTCACGGTACAGACGCGGCAGGTAGACAGCCACGGCGTGGCCGCAACCGGCGTGAAAGTCTGCTCCCCTGACGGGACGGCGGTCGACGCAACGCATCTGCACGACGACGCGCCTGCGCCGGATGATCCGGGCGCCGACACCGGCGCCACCGCCAGCGCCGCCGTCTCACTGCCTCATCCTCACGCGCGCAGTTGGGCAGACATCCGCGCGCTGATAGAGGGCGCCAACGTCACGGTTCTGCCGCAAAACGCGCGCAAGGCGGCGCTTGCCGTGTTTGCCGCACTGGCTGCGGCGGAGGCGCAGGCGCATGGCACAACGCCTGATGACGTACACTTCCATGAAGTCGGCGCCGCCGACAGCATCATCGATATCTGCGGCGTTTGCCTGGGCCTGGAACTCCTGGGTATCACCACCTTTTATGCAACGCCGCCGGCGCTCGGCTCCGGTACCGTCATGACCCAGCATGGCGTACTGCCAGTACCCGCTCCGGCCACCGCCGCGCTGCTTGCCTCTGCGGGCATCCCCACCAGCATGAGCGCCGCCCCGGGCGAGCTTACCACGCCAACGGGAGCCGCTCTGCTGACGCGCGCCGCGGGATTTGGGCCCGTGCCTCCCCTGCGCCCCCTGTATATTGGCTACGGGGCCGGCGCCCGTGACATCGGGCAGCCCAATATCTGCCGCCTCATCGTAGGCGAGCCGGAAGGAGCCGCTCTCGCGCCGCTGCCCTTGACCGCCGAGACCACCGTCCTCCTTGAAACCAACATCGATCATGTCTCGCCCGAAGCCGTGAGCTACGCGGGTGAGGAGCTCCTGGCGGAAGGCGCTCTGGATGTGTGGGTCACTCCCATTGCCATGAAAAAGGGCCGCGCCGCGCTGAGCCTCTCGGTGCTGGCGCGCCCGGCGCAGGCAGAAGCCCTTGCGGCGCGCATCGTGGCGCTGACTGGTACGCTTGGGGTGCGGGTCTGCGAGCAACCACGCCTGATCGCCGCGCGCGATGAGCTCTCCATCGATACCCCCTGGGGGGCCGTGCGGGTGAAGTTTGGCGGCGGACGTTACCGCGCGGAGCACGACGACATCGCGCGCATCGCCCATGAGCAGGGCATCGACTACCCTGACGTACTGACCACTCTGACCCGCTGCATCAACGAGCAACTAACATGCTAACAAAGCGACGCACACCAGAGGGGCGCTTAGGAAAGGGGCGATTATGAGCCGACCAGGAGAAACCGCCGCGCAACGACGCGAGCGGCGCGTCACGGCCTGGGGGATGAGTTTTGTCTACCTGCTGATAATCGCTGGGATGCAGCTGGTCATTGGCGTCATCGTCCCCTTCTGGCATGTGGGGAGTTTCATAGCGCGCCATGGTGTTGACGCCCTTTCCAGTCCGAGTTTCAGCCAGACACTGCTTCCCGACGTACTCCATTCACTGGGATGGACTCTGATCATTTGCGACGTCGCCACCGTGTTGGTTTTGCTGCTGATCGTAAAAGCGCGTCATGAGAGCTTCCGTAAGGCCGCGGGGTTGCGGACCTTCAAGCCCCTGCTCATTGTGCCTTTACTGATGCTCGGCGGGGGCCTGAGCCTGATGCTGAACAGCGCAACCGGCTGCCTGTCTGCCCTGTTGCCCACAAGCGGCGGCGTCAATAGCAGCTTTTTTACAACCGCCTATAACAATCTGTTCGCAACGATACCAGGCGTCCTGGCCATCGTGATGTTTGCTCCGATAGTAGAGGAGATGACGTTTCGCGGGTTCATATTCGGCGCCTTGCGCGAAAGGCTCGCGCTGCCTGCGGCGCTCATCATTCAAGCGGTGCTCTTCGGCTTAGTCCACGGCAATGTCTCGCAGTTTTTCATGGCCTTTGGCCTGGGCTGCCTGATCTGTTGGGTGTACATCCGCTCAGAGTCGATATATTGCGGTATGCTGGTGCATTTCGCGTTTAACGGCACAACGGTTGCGCTTACGCTTTTAGGCGCAGACAAAGGACCGTTCTGGATGTGGGCTCTGTTCTTGTTGGCCGGCGCAGCTCTGTTCGTTGTAGGGCTCCTGTGGCAGATCCGTCTGACCAAAAAGCGGCAGCCACAGCCACTTTTGCCAGCAGGGGCGCCCGTGCTTGACGCCATGTCGGGCACT
>Ga0123357_10008421_pt1 | contig 12876 bp, 10 predicted proteins | sample TergutEmb28metaG_FD_89873 | JGI IMG/M metagenome (GOLD analysis project Ga0123357, IMG submission 89873) | Embiratermes neotenicus P4 segment gut microbial communities from Petit-Saut dam, French Guiana - Emb289 P4 | ecosystem: Host-associated > Arthropoda: Insects > Digestive system > Gut ... | reverse complement strand
GGTGATACAATAGAAAAGTCGCAGGCTCCTGATGATGGATGTATTAATGTCCGAAACATGTTGAGCACAGAAGAAGTGAAATAAAACTTAATAAATAGTGACATCAAGTTGGTCTCTTATTCTATAACTGTCACAATGATGCACGGTCCAATATGCGTCGGATACTTGTACACTGTAAATAACAAAATGCATATACGTACTGGAAACAAAGGAATTCCTTATTCAGTTTAACGTATGACTAATATCCACCCATTAGCAGCACTGACGTCATTTCCAAAACACTGCAAACCCTCTTCTATTAGTTTTGCATTTACTTTTATAATAAATTGAGGGTCGCGAAATTTCAGGCTTCTGCCGCGCTGTCGATAAAGTCTTCGCTCTTCTGCGTTGTTGCGCAGTGTAGGTTGGCAACTGCTTACCGGAGTTTCGGGAGAATATATTAGTCCCACGTTCAAGGGGCAATTAGTCTTTAAGATGAGACAAATAGTCTGTCCCGAAACGTCGGCAAGTAATTACCAACATACATCACGTCACAACACTGAAGAGCGGAGACCTCAAATTGAGGGCCATTTTGGATCTACAGTTTAACTTAATATATAGGCTTCAAATTTGAAAATTTTGCAAAAGGTAGCTTGATAGAATAAGAGTTCTTTAGAAGCATTAGAAACATTGCGATGTACAATTGAAGCATATATTCCACCGTCATATTCTGGTTCATTTTTCGAACACCAGAAGCTCTGTAACACAAAGACAAAGGACATCCGACATACCGATAGACACTAAGAGTAATTATATGTAGATAGTAAAATTGAAATATGTTCCGAAGACGATTTCTCGTGTTGCAACTCTCTAACTGCATCGTGCGTCACAGAATGAACACGCATCGTTATTACTTGCAAGGCTGATTTTCAACTTGTGAGGAAGGAGAAAAGTAATGAGAATTCTAAATGTCTCTCAAGGATAAAAGCGGAAGGAATTTATATCAAAATAAATATTCCAGAGAAATTTTCCGCCAAAGAATTTAGCCAATTGAAACCAATAAATTTGCATCTTATTCTTTTTTGACTGAAAATTCTTTATTTTTGCTGGATGGATAAAAATTACTTTACTCCCGAGTTCAGACTTCAGGGAATGCCACACATGACGCCGTGTTACCGACTGCGTGTGTCTGTCCGTCCGCTCGTTCTGTGATTCTTCTATCATAAACACTAGCCGATTTCTGGCTGCTAAAATCAGTATGAACGTACATCTACTGCACCAAAAGAAGCATACGATCTCACAAGTAATATCTATTCTAAAACTAAGTACATTGCAGGAATTATACTACATCATTAATTCCCGAAAAACACAAACTACACGCACTGTTTCTTTAGTATCAGAGAAACGAATGAAACGATCTTTGTAAACAATATTTAGGGACCTTAGCAAAATGACCATTCAGATTCAACGAAACCTAGGCACGCCAACATTACTTTGTAGGGAGCTTTTACGTGGAGTTTAATCACAATCTATTTACGAAGTTCAAAGTGCGTGTGTGTTCGGGACAAATAAATACAGTTGTTATTTACAATAAAAGCTAAAACTAAACAATCCAGGAAATAGTTGAAGAATAAAAGACCAACTTGATGTCACTTGTTATTTTATTTCACTTCTTATGTGAACAACATGTGTGTTTCAGCCTGCAAAACGGAGACAACTCCAATCTAACCACACCGAAACTCCAACATACGTCGAACCAAGAACAATACGACCAGTGTGGTATCTTAACAGAATAGTCGCAAGCTCCTGATGATGGATATATTACTGTCCGAAACATGTTGAGCACATAAGAAGTGAAATAAACTAGCAAGTGGCAACAAGTTGGTCTTTCATGCTTCAACTATCACAATGATGCACGGTACAATAAACAAAAAATCCAGGAAATATCCACACAGCGCAACACTTAGGGTGTGTCCTATCTTGTTGTGTCTCCAAGTGTTAAAAAGTCGTAGACGCGTCCCAGTGTAATAAACACGAGTGTATTTTAATACCCTAGAATTCGGTCATCTTCGAGACATCCCAAGCGAGGAGCTGCACAGTCTACAACTACTATACTCGACTTAATCACTTCGCCTTCATTAAACCAACATTTAGTGCATCACCTTTCATACAGCAAGTCACACTGTTTGACTAACACCCTTGACGTGTTTCGGCGCTCGTCGGCACCATCTTCAGGGTATGCTGTCTCAACTGCTAACCGTTCAAAACGTCAAAAGGTTTCAAACAACTGCCCGACATAATGCACGGTCTCTACAATAATAAGGCACTATACTCGACTTTTACATATATCACGATCCGTACTTAATGCTCAACCGTTTCTTCACCCTCAGCTCGTACTTCATAGGAAATATAGTCTGTCGCAATTATAATAAAACAGGCAAAGAACGTATTACGTAAAATTGTGGAGCGTTCGCGCAACAATTTTGCAGTGGAAATAAAATGGTGTATTCTGGGTGTGTTTTGTTGAGATACAAGTCACAGTGAGCTACATAGAAATAATGAGTTTTGCACAACAAAGCTTTCATGACAAATTCATACCACCGGCAACAATGCTTGTCTGGTTCTAACATATTTTTTCACATCATCTAATAAGCGACACAATTTTCGACAAAAAAAGTTTCTGAACATTAAAAGTATTTTGATTTCCTCTACAATTTTTATCTGCGACGTTTCTAATTATGACAATAATTCAGTTAGTTATCATAAATACATATGGATCTTCATGTGAGATATCTGTTATTCTTGTCATATTTTAATGAAAATCGAAATGTTCTCGATAGAATTTCGAGAGAAAAAAAAAAGAATCTTCAAATGCTAAATTCCACAAAAACCTGCCCAGTGGGAGACAAGTTGTTTCATGTAGACAGAAGGGCGGACATACATAGCGAAGCAAACAGTGGCTTTTCACAATTTTTCGAAAGCGCCTATAAAGCGGTATCTAGGCCTCAGCACTTGCGCCACGTAAAAAGAAACGCTGTCAGTTATGAAGACTAATTATAGCGAGAGTTCAGAAACATATACATAAGTCTTAATGTAAAAACAATTATGTTTGCTTCCTACAAACATGATGCAGCCCACAGTAGCTGTTCGCAGTCGTTTTAGTAAACATCTAAGTAACAGGGATCAACAGGATGTAGTGCATGTCTAAGGCACCAAGTTGCATCAAATTAGGTTCAGTACTGAGGCAGGTTTTCCTTCGACATCATTTCGTCCCTTACAATAATGACCCAAGGAACGTCCTGTTCTTCAGGCACACGATGGACACGCCCAGCTAGCACATTTCCATAAGCTCGGTCCCCGCAAGGGGACTCAAAGTAAGAACTTTAATTCTCCATCACCTACGAGCACTGAAATCCATCTACTGAGAGAGAGAGAGAGTTATTAATTGTTTGTTTCTTGGGTTATCTGATGAAGTTCCCTCAGTTGCACAGTCTACCCTACACAGCGTGGGATTAGAGAATTATTGTGCTTTAAGAACTGGAATGGATTTTACAACGAAACAACCATGGCATATGGTAGATTCCACCCCACCAAAGATCTTGGTGGGGCTAAAGATAGTAACAGCCGAGATTCGTACCCGAAACAGATACGAAACCTTGCTAACAATTCTACCGCCACCTTAGGTGACTACGACAGGCTCAACAGCATGATCACAATTGTGTGGTGACAGGGTTTAAAAATAAGCACTCAGAGAGGCATATTTTGGATATCACAAGAAAGCACAAAATCCTAGGAGTTCCACGTTTGTAATTAGTTAGAGTAATGATGGATCATATTAAAGAGTAATTTCTGAGTTAGGTAGAAGGGGTAGGGAGAGATGAGGAGATAATCAACAGACTGAACACAGCATCAAGTGTACTGTTTGAAGACAGGAAAGCTAAGGGATCTAGAGAAAAGCAGGACTGATAGAAAGAAAATACATGATAAATGCATGTAAAGAAGGCTGCTGATGGTCAAGAACAGACAAACATCGGTACGTTAGAAAAGAGAAAAATTTAATCAGCCAGTCAAGTTCAAGAAACTTTCCTAAATAGGAATAGGGAGGATACTACTAAATTAAATCAGATTTAGACAATTTTCATTGAAGTTGTGCTGCTTCTAGAAGGCATCTTGGCGGTTTGGAAACAAATTATGATAAATGACAAAATGTTTTGACGGACACAGCGACATTCGATTATTCAACTACCTATGATTCGAATCCCGATCACAGTACGAATGCAAATGGATGGATGCATTTTTCCTTCTTATTCCGTTCAGGAGGAAAAAAATCAATCCGCCGCACTCCTAGGAGAATTATAGAAGATTTAACAGATTAAACGGAGTATGTCCTTCGTTATTTTAATATGGATGGATGGACGGATGGAGAGCAGGCAGGTAGAGGGGTGGATAGGTGTCAATAGAAAGGAAACAAGAACCGTAGGAATAAAGATAAAACAAAAGCTATTTAAGTCTCAGTTGACTTAGCAGTTTACTTCGCCATATAATTCATACAGTTTGCAAAATTTAAGATATATTCTGCTATTTTAATGTATATTTTCGGGGATCAGAACGGTTCAAAGGGTAAGGCTGTGCCCTTGTAGTTTGGTTCGGCATTCTCAAATACAAATCTCGGCCTGGAGACTGGCTATCCTAACTAAGATTGAAGTGGTTTTCTCAGCCCATCCTGGATAACACTTCTCATTTGATCACAACCTATTCCTTCCTTATGCATGCTAATTCATTTTTCACTAATATAGCTCTCATTTGATTTCATAAAACCTGAGCAACTAAAGGCGTTGTTAAATTAAGTATAAATACAGAAATATAAGCATCGTATCTAACAAGGCTTGTGGAATGAAGAACAGGAGGTTTATGCACCTCTCAGGCTTCCCAGCACACCGCATAATTTTATCAGAGATGTTAAGGCGTCATATTCTTTACCGAATTCGCGACAATTTTGCCTAAAGAGACCTCTGAGAATTTCCATAAGAGTTATGTCTCACAGTTCGACATATTTCACCTGAAAGACGCAGAGCTTCGCAAGCAACCCACACGCTCCTTCTCCAGCTGCTCAACTTCCCTAAGGGAACAATGCCTTTCCCTCCGCCTGTTCCTGAATTAACAATTCTCTTGCATCGTGTCACTCCGCTCCTTGCTATGACGTCATGCGTAGCGTCAAGTACTCCTCGACCTTCTATTCTCTCTTGATGTTCTCCTTTGTCACTAGAGTCATCTGTTTTCCCAGTCCCCATATATACATATACACACATATCATGTGCGCGTTCTATACTAAAACCCACGATCCCCCTCCCCCTCCACCAGCCCACGTTCAACAATTTCGGTCTTTATATGACTTTCGTCTTGCTCCTTTATTGGCACGGTTTCTGTTGCCTGCTGCAAGCTTTTACCGCTCTCATACTTTGTTGTATTTCTCTTGACATGCTGTTGTCTCACAGCCTCCCTGCTTTAGTCTGGCTGTCCCTTCCTCCCTGCATCTCGGCAACCGTTTGAACAAAACTTTGAAACACTGAATTCTATTGATATTGAAGTTTAAGCCGGGTTTTAACGTGCAGAGAACATCCCCGTTCACTGGAAATTCCCGATTGTACGCAATGTGCTTTTAAATTCCTACACAAGTTCTATCGCAGAAACACTTTGTGACTCAAAATAATATTATTATTCACACTTATTTCATTTCATCGCCTTCATTTATCTTTTTTTTTTTTTTTTTTTTTTTTTTTTTTTTTTTTTCTTTTTTTTTTTTTTTTTTTTTTTTTTTTTTTTTTTTTTTCATCTCTCAGCTATTACACATTAGGTGATCTAGCAGACTCGGTCGGATGAAGAATTCCACAAAAATCAGGTCTCTCGTTTTTCGAGTATAATGCCATAGACGGGGAATCAGTTCATGACAGCCTCCAGACAAAAGAACACAGCATAGACAAATATGGACATACAGCCATATCCCCTTCACGAACCGAATCCACGATCTGAACCTTCACAAATTCCCGCGCCAAAACATAAATTCCAGTACGGCAGATATGGCCGACTTCCGTGTTAAAATACGGCAATTTTTTTTTACTGGATGAGTGCAAATTTTTATCTAAGCGCACTAATGAATCTGTCAGTAGAAATAATATATCAGCAGACGTTAAATAATTTGCATACAAAATACGTGCAAGCTTAACTTCAGTATTATTCTGCCGATTTAAACTCGCTGCTTCCTCTTGATAAAATTAAACTAGAAGAATCCGTTCTAATGTCTTCACCCAGTAGCTGCTTAATTTAAACAGCGACATTAGTGACAGGTTCAAATTTCCTGCTGAACAGAGAGAGCACACTCTTGTTGCGGTGTCGCTCGACACGTGCCTTCTGGAGCCAGTAGTGTCAATCAGGCATGCAGTCAGTAATGACGCCTATCAATAAGTGTCTACTGGTCAGCCAGTAGACATTCAGTCAACCCACAAGTGTCCAGGTGTATCTGTCAATCATTCTGGGCTAATCAGTCTTCCGTCTTACACTCATCCAGTAAGTCTGTCATTTGATCGTCACTAAGATCCATATTTGTTTACACTTGTGGCACACAATTGCACATCATCAGTTCCATTACGCGCTGCGTGGACTAAACCACCCTCACTGCACTAACTTCCTTGAAAGGCTTCTTTTGACGTCAACAACACTAGACTTAACAAGAAACTGAGCTGTAGAGAGTGGAGAATTATAAAGTTTAATTAAAGTGATTTTCTCCGAACTTCCAAAGTATCTGCTGAATTTACCTTTGCACCTCCCGTGAAACTCTTTAAACTGACTTCCTTTCGCACAATCGTGGAGTTTCTAGTTCTTAATCTTACAGCGTGTCAATATTACAGCTACGTAAATTCAAATGAGTTTCACTTCGTTACGACAAGGAAAAAGTAAAAGCTAAGAATATCGTCTTTTTCATCGGTCCATTTCACGCCGTACTTTATGTAGACTACTGTATTACGCACGTGGATCTAACCAAACATAAATTAGTCCCAATAAAATAATAAATTCATCTGACATGGTGACGGGCTGAGGAGTTAAAATGTAATGTGTTGTAACTTGCGATGAATTATGAGATTCATTCCGACAATTTTCACGCTTTCTTCTCTGGATGCTCGGGAAGTCTGATGTACTGTACACACACAGAAGAAAAACTCGAACACACCTACAAACAGAACTTAAAGATCGGATGTCACGCTCAGGCGTAAGCCCTTTTAATCGGCCCAGTTTTATTCTTAGAATAATAGGTTTGGGTAATTATTTCAAGATACGACTAAGGTGGCATCACATATTCGCTTGACCATAGAAATGTTCAAACCCGAATATAATATTAATAGAAAGAAAGAGGTAAATGAACCACAAAAAATCGAATCAAGGGAGCAGATATACAAAATTTTAGCAATGTCGAAATATCTAGCTACTTTGGTAATTTATAATAAATTTAAATCCCCAAATATTTTAAATGTAATTAAGGTAATTACACAGGAATGGTTTGCGAATGTTGTAAGAATGGCTGGCGAAAGTACAGCAACGAAATTACTGGAAGGCAAACCAGGAGGAGGGAGAGAGAAATAAAGGAAAGGTGGATCGATGATACCGAATTGGGCTTGGAAATTAAGGGTGTGAAATGATGGAGAACAGGAATTTTTGGCACAATGCAATGAGCATCCGTCCTGTGAAAAGCTAAGAAAAAACTTAAAGGACTAAACACGAAGAAAAAGATAATTTCAAGAAGGATTAATTACGTGTGAAAATGTCAACTAATTAACTGTGGAAGAAAGAAGAAATCCTAACAGGTTTTCGTGCAAACCTTCAAGGTAAAAGCCACTTAGAATTCCAATGCATACTTGTGAAGATGCTATTAAAAATGATACCGCAGAAATAATTTGTGAAGTTTTAAACTTGTTTTTGGTTCTCGCGAACAAACTGATGCCTTCTGGATTAGCAATATCAGAGAACTTCTTATTATGGGAATAACTTCTAAGGAGTCATGACAGGCCTGCATCGAGTAGTTGGCTTATCCGTCATATAGTCTAGTAGTTACTGTACTTAAAGTTTTTGAACTACTGTACTTAGAAAGAAGTAGTGATAGTCAATATTTACATCGATTCTTTATAAGATCATAAATTGATACAATACTTGCCTTACATAAAGGGCGATATCTAACAAACGTATTACTGTTCCATAAGCAATTACGATACACTGATGACAGTGTAAATAACATGCCCGCCGTTGACGGGTACGATTTTAGGACTGCTAAGGTTAACACTTCTGACCTACTAAATTGTAGTGACTCAGAAGCCCTACTAGTATGGGAGTGTTTAACTGCAGTTTATTACTAGACACCAGTGGGCCGGGTAGCTCAGTCGGTATAGCGACTGACTACGGGCTGGACGGTCGGGGATCGAATCCCGGTGGGGACGAGATTTTCCGCCCGTCCAGACCGGACCTGGGGAACACCCAGCCTCCTGTGCAATGGGTAAGGGTTTTTCCTGGAAGTAGAGGCGGCCGGGGAGTGGGGCTGACCCCCCCAACTCCATCTAGTGCCGAAGGTCCTAGAAAGAGTAGAGCTATATCTCTACTCACCCTAAGGACCTGTGTGGCCTATAAAAAGAGTGACAACGTACCTATTACTAGACACCAGGGTCTTCACAACAGTTTACAAAAGTCATGATCGCTGCTTTAACGAGATATGTAAACACTCAACTGCGGTTATTTTCATCTGTGTTAAATTTGTTACTTCAGCAGATGGCAATACTGCGGTTACACTAAATCTGTTGTCAACTGTCACCTTCAGTTTCTGTACGTGGTTGGTTGTAAATAAGTTAGCAATTAGACAACCCGTTCCCTGGAGCATGCTTGTAGGCAAAGCGACTTTCAGGACATTTTGTAACATTAATGACATGTGTTACACTATTTGCATTTTACCAAAACATACTGAAAATGTGTACCGTTGCCAAAGATATCGCACTAAACTTCACGAAATCCGCCAAAGGAACGCCACACTGAATCCACTTTACACGTTTCTTATTCTGATATTATTGCTGAGAGAAACGTCAGAGTTTCAGTCAGTTGGAAATTCCGTCATGGCATGATGTACAAATCTTTATCGAAAATTAAACTATTGTAAGAAAATATTCAAACTGGCAGACCTAAGAATAAAGCTCGCCAGCAGGTGCAAGCAAATGAATAAAGTTACAGAATATACAAATAGGCCCGACCGATGTATTATTGTTTATTAATTCAATGGATAAACGAGACGAAATGTTTCATCATTTCTTCTAAATTATTGTAATCAAGAACAACACGAAGTGGTTTAACTGACGTACAGTTTAACGTTTCGCAAAAACGACAACATGGGAATCCGGGCTGATTGGAATGTAATTGATCCAGATATTAATTTCGAAAATATCACATTATTGAAAGTTGGTATAAATGGAAAATACCTTTACCTTTAAACATGAAGTGGCCAATAGCAGTACCTGCTAATATTAACATTCTCGTAACTATTTCATGAAATAACTGTGCCTTCGCCAAACTTATTGTCGAAAGAATAAGCAAAAGAACGGGAATTGTAAAAGAAAAATTAAAAACTAGTATGAGCACAAAATGAGACACAGGGGGAAAAGAAAAGGACGGAGAGGAGAAAACAACGGAACTAAAGACAAAAGAATCATAAGGCAAAATAAAGGAAGGACAACTAAGCATCGTCATTCATACACATGGCTTGAATCTGTATAAACTTGCTATAAATTCCCTTCTTTCTACCTGCCAGTATATATCAAGACAGTGCCATTCACCTTTTTCTTTAGATCCTATTATGACGTCATAATGCATCGATTCCATCAACGCTGATGCATGTTACGGGTTGTTATCGGATGAAAAAATGCGCGTTAAAAAAGAAGGGATGGTAACTCGGCTTTACTGGTACAGAGCGAGCGGAAGAAAACATCTAACTTCAGAAATTACTGCACAAAATACGTCCGTGTACTTTTCTTTGTTTTCGCCAGAGCTGCTGCTTTAAATGCGCTAATCGTTACTAATATCTTAATACAACTAAATTTTATATTCGTTTTTCCGTGCATCGTACTTCTAGGTTGAAGATATCCAACAAGATGTAACAGTATGCAGCTATTTATTTACTGCTAAATTACTCTACATGTTTCGGGCGCACATCGCGCTCATTATCAGGAGTACATAAAACTGTACTTGCAGCCTTTGGTACAGATCATACTATCTGGGGAGCAAGCTTCCTCAGACGTGACCATGTCTGAGGAAGCAAGCTTCCTCTCGTTGGATTTCTTCAGCCTATCCTTAATACAACTAGTGTACACAGTGTCTGAAAGAACAAATGAATTAAGTAAAATAACTTTCTAGCTTAATCTCAATTCTGTAGTTACATTAACCCTTTAAACGCCGAGTTAAATCTCATCTGCCATCTGCTGGCATTATTAAGAGCTCGCCATATTCTCCACGTTAGTAGGCTAAGGGTTAATGCCTCTTATATACTGGGGTGTAAAGCTGTGTTATTGTCATCCATCATCTTTACTGATAATCGTGGCAGCAAGCTCCTTTGAAACGTCGGTTCACATCTAGAAGAACCCAAACCGTCATGTTCAAGAACACATCTTCACACTTGGTGGTTGTCCTGAAGCCCGAAGTTTCGTTAGCAAAGAAACACAAGTTCGTGTGTACTGCGTCAGTTTATTTTAGTTCCCTTCTTGTCAAAGCATATACTTTATACATATTTCATTATTCTCATGTAATTTCCCACGTAAAATTCTGATATTGTGCACAGAATTACGAACGTGTATTTTTGCTGAAGTCTGTCATGTGCACAGTCCATAGAATATTCACACTGGTTTAGCCGAACAAAACATTCTTCACTTTCATTAAATAGGTAAAGCAATCTCTCTACAGGCCTGGACACGCCCTGACGGTTCCAGGAAGTTGAGGCTCCCAGATTTCAAGACTATCGGCATATCAAAATGGTTAGGTTGTCAGCTCTACGCACCGGTACGCATTTCTGTTAGAGGCTGAGTCGAATCCGGAAGGATTAAGTCAATGAAAAATCCCAAAGAATCGAAACCCCAACCTTCCGGCTTGTAGCGCAAGGTCTCAACCAACTGCGCCACCACGTACCACTACTTGTATAAAATCTGACAGTTTATTTCAGCTTTCAAAAGGTACTCACGAGACCTTGCTGAGCCCCGTTTCAAGCACTCTCGTGTCCAGTGCCTCTAAGGTTCATTTCAACAATATCCAACAACATGGGCGATGTTTTCCATGTTATAGTTTCTTTCGCGCAAATTTCTTATGCATTTGAGCACAATCATGCCACGTATCCTGCAATCAGATGAAATCCCAGTGAAAACCTAGAACATTTGAAGCCTCTGCATTTGCCCATAATATCTAGAACTTTTGCAGCCTCTGCATTTCGGCCACACAACCTAGAATGTTGGAAGCCTCTGTATTTTACCCACACAGTCTAGTACATTTGAAGCCCCTTTATTTTGCCCACACAGTCTAGTACAATTGTAGCCTATGTATTTTGCCCACATAATCTAGCACTTTTGAAGCCTCTGTATTTTGCCCACATAATCTAGAACGTTTGAAGTCTCTGCATTTTGCCCACACAGTCCAGTAAAATTGAAGTCTCGGCATTTGCCCATACCTTGTAGAACATTTGAAGCCTCTGGATTTCGTCCAAACAAACCTTTTCCTTGTAACTCATGAGTGTCGCAACAAGCAGCAATCATTTCCCTAAGTGCACTTTACAATGGACACGGACTGTGCTAAAGTTGTACTTCAGTTTTTGTACACAATTCAAACGAATCCGACGCTTCAAAATGTTATAAATACAATTCGCGTCACACGGAATTATAATGTTTGTTTTCTTAAGCAGCAAGTTGGGGCAGAGGGTCGGCAACCCTGTACTTCGCCAGATAATACGGTCTACGTGACGCAGAAGAACTCTCCAAGCTACAGTGTTTCTCTCCATAAGCCTACTAGCTCCCTCTTCGTCCTTCCCTTCAACCAACTCCACTCTTCACTCTCTTTAATTGAGGGCAATTATTATTCGGCAGAGTAAAAATCCATTAAAGGGCTTACAGTAACAGCTAATACCCAACCGTTCTCAGAGTGACGTGTTCGGAACTTTATGTGCAGCAACGCGTCCCACCTTCATACTTTGTGCGTCTTGATGCTGCAGAACTTCTAATGCGGATACCATTCATGATATTTTTACCGCAAAAGATCCCGCAGCATAGAGGAACAGCACTCTTGAAGAATGGAGCATTTCAGACATTGGCAGGTAAATGCGTACATAATGCGAACGTTTTAATTCAAATGCGAGGGGATTGGGTCCATCTGTTTGGTACGTGCGTTTAGAGTATTTCCGCAATTTAAAAGCCTGAACCATAGTTTTGCATCGTCCCATCCACAGCAGTATCTGTGCGACTCAGAACGTTCCTCGTTCCCAGGCTACAATGCGTACTTATTGCTCCCTTATTTAACTACAAGTATGCTGCCGGTCCAAGGCGTGGGTCTGCGGCCGCTCACTTGCTGGATGTGGGGTCGAATCTCTCCGGCGGCATGGATGATTATCTCTTGTGATTTTTGCATTTTGTAGGTAGTCACTGCGTCAGGCCGATCGCTCGTCCAGAAGTCCTACCAAGTGCAGTGTGTAGAACGAGTGTAATCGCGAAACCCCGCAAGGGGAGCTCATGAACCGGAATAGGGTCGAAAAGCCACGGGGGGGGGGGGGGAAAGTTATATTTAGATTTGATGAAGTTTACCCCGGGTAACACTCTATAGCGTAGAAAACGCGCAGACCTG
>Ga0123357_10008420_pt1 | contig 12877 bp, 7 predicted proteins | sample TergutEmb28metaG_FD_89873 | JGI IMG/M metagenome (GOLD analysis project Ga0123357, IMG submission 89873) | Embiratermes neotenicus P4 segment gut microbial communities from Petit-Saut dam, French Guiana - Emb289 P4 | ecosystem: Host-associated > Arthropoda: Insects > Digestive system > Gut ... | reverse complement strand
TTCCATCTTCATAGGCAGGTGAATGAAGTATGTCAGTGGCAGGATTGTGCGTGGTAAATATATCTGGTTAGGTTTGGAGCGGGGAAGTGGCCGAGCCAATAGGAAATGGTGTGCCCGTGCGGGCACACCATTTCCTATTGGCTCGGCCACTTCCCCGCTCCAAACCTAACCAGATATATTTACCACGCACAATCCTGCCACTGACATACTTCATTCACCTGCCTATGAAGATGGAACCGTTAGTGAGTTCCGAAACGTCGGCAATTAGAACTCAGACGCCGGGGAATTACCCAAAAAGGAATAAATTACACGAATAAATTTGTTGGGACCGGGCCCTCGTCTTATGAAAAAAGAATTTACCGGGCCGCGGTCTCACAAAGGTTGAGAAACAATGTTCTAGGCGATATTTCATGTTCTCACAAAGGAATTGCTGAATATTCAAGAATTTCGAGATATGACGCTGTGTCGTACGGTGAGTAGTATCCGACGTTTCCTGTATTTTCAGTGTCAATTATAGTGTTATACGCTCAAGGATGCTCTTCTGCAATTCTGAGTAACGTATTTGCGTACTTGTCTATGATCGGTAACTCCAGGACACAACAAGGATTTTACGGTAAATGAGTTTTATTGGCGCGTTCGGAAAATTGCGAAAAACGACTCTTAGCTTCGTCCTGTCTGTCCGCGTGGAACAACTCGGTTCCCACTGGACGGATTTTCGTTAAATTTGGTATATGAACATTTTTTTTTAAATCTGTCTAGAAAATTAAAGTTTAATTAAAATCGGACGAGAATAACGTGTACTTACATAAAGACTAATATGCATTCTTGATCCTATCCGCTCAGTGCTTCTTAGAATGACAGATGTTTCTGACAAACCTAGAGAAAATAAAATCACACATTTTATGTTCAGTAACTTTTTTTTTTTTCTGAAAACGTGCCGTTTATGAGATAATGTGGCAAAACATTGTAGAGCAGGGCAGGCCACCGATGACAGTATGGCTCATGCACATTGCATGCTGGATACCTAAGGCTGCAAATACACACTCCAAACATGTAACACCTATTGCCTTCTTTCCACTGCAACAATGGTTGTCCCAATACGCCTCGTCGTTATGTTATACTTACAATGCCTGTCTTGTTGCTAACTTGGCTTATCTGGGTACTGTTAACAGCAGCTTGGAGGCGGTTAGCCTCCAGTGGCATGATACTCTTCTCTGGTTTATGAAAGACAGTAAATGTATTCGTCACTTAATGTGGGCAGAAGGAAGCATGAAATGGAAATTGGCGACCGCTAATTTAACGCTAATTACAATAAAGATTATTTCTTGAAAACTGGTAGTTATTCAGTTGGTTGTAAATATTCGACCTTCTCAAGGAACCTGTATTTTTTATTCTTTTCTTCATTACAACAATTATACGAGCTGCCGCCATCTACAACAAGTTTTATTAGTCTTGTCAATACGTGTTACATGTTTCGGTCGTACTGATCATCTGCAGGCGTAAAATACATGATATTTAAAACTCAAAATAGAATATATGTATGTATGTATGTATGTATTGTATTGTGTGTATGTATGGATGTATGTATGTGTGTGTGTATGTATGTATGTACGTATGTATGTGTGTGTGTGTGTATTATGTATATATGTGCATGCATGCATGCATGCATGTTTGTATGCATATATGTACGTATGTATGTATGTATTATGTATATATGTGCATGCATATATGTATGTATGCATATCTGTACGTACGTATGTATGTATGTATGTATGTATGTATGTAATGTATGCATGTATGTACGTATGTATGTATACATGTATGTTATTATGTATGTGTGTATATATATGTATTTAATTTTTCGAAACGTAACCAATTTTATACGTCATATTAAATCATATTAAATTGTTTGTATCAATTAGAATATAGTTTTTCTTATATTTCCCTTTCGTGTTTTTTTGTCTTCTTACTAATGTAAAAGCTTTTAAAAAGTTGTTAAGACCGTACAGTAACTCGAGGGCTTCTTCAAAACAGTTTACCACCGACACCTAACCTGTGCCTGCCTGCACGTCCTGTTTGACCAATAGTCACTACGTTGTCAGTTACACACGCTTGTGGCAAATGGTTTCTTTACCCGATTTTTCCCCGACGAAAATTTTGTTCCTGTTCTGTCAGCGTGAATGCATGCATACTGTTCGTAACGACCACGTAGTGTTATTTCTGTGTTCTGCGCACCGTGTGGAGGACGCTGTTCTACATTCAAGCTGCAGCAACTGTGTTGCAAGGTAAGCAGCAATATCCATTCCGCGCTAGTGCTGCAAACTCCTCAAATTAACTCCTTGGCCAATAAACCGTCGTTTATCTCCAATCCTGACGTCAGACTTACAATGTATTTTTGTGTTTAATATGAAGAAATACGAATGTAAACACAAGTTTGTACAGTCTGTTGGAGTGACATTTTCCCTTCTGCACAAAGCGATGCACTCTTCATCACTGTAGCTTAAGTGGTTTCAGTTGCAGCTTACTTATATTTTCATTGCGATTTTTTATGTAACCTTTTAAAGCCTAATGATTGTACATGCACCGTCAGGTTTGGCACTGAGAACGTCTTTTGTCCGAATGGTTCGTTTGACACGTGTTCCTGAAGATTATCACAATAAACAATGATTCTTTCACCTTTCACCGTTAATGGATTAGGACTATACGATATTAATTTTAGTCTTCAACTGTGCCTTAGGCGCTTAGTCTGTGGTTTGTCACCGTAGAGGCCTGATTTTGATTCAGGGCCATTCCTTGTGAAATCTGAGATAGGCCAAGTAGCAGTGACGCGAGTTTTTGCTCCGAGTACTTTTGTTTTTCCGTGTCAGTATCATTCCACCAACGCTCCATATTTATCTTAATACGACCCTTGTCAGAGGGACAAGGGAGCGAAGCCTAAGAAGGTTCCAACAAACCAATGCTTTGTATTGTATTTGGGAAGGTATGGAATAAGATTAGAAATGTTATTATACATTTGCTGTCAAATGTGTTGTTTATAGGGATTTTTTTTTACATGTACGATTTATGAAATTCTTACCATTGACTAGTAAAACCACTTTTTCATACTACGTGGAAACATAAAAATACGTTTAGCAATATTTCTTTAGCAGTATTTCTTATCAGGCTGCTCTCTTTGAGAAGCCGACACAAGAAACAACGCTGGTGTGCTTATCAATCACCCAAGGTGATGTCAGAATATTGTTACTAATAAAAAATTTCAAACTTTTCTCGAAGAAAGAGGATTGTGATTTACTTCGACTGTTGTCTTATGGGGAGCAGTAATTGCATTATTCTCGTATCCCATTGTGAGAAATAGGAATGAAGGTTTTACTTGATATGTTGGAAGTGACCACGGGCAAGACGTAAAGCTTTCAGAAACTCGTAGACGTCTACGGTATAAACGCCGTCGTAGTGTTGCCTAAAGGGTACTAATTGTGAAGCTTCACCTTTAATCAATATTTGCTGAGCGCACGTAGCGCATTGGAGAGGTACGTGCTTAAGCCGCATTAAGAGCCAGCGTTTAAGTGAATGGAAGTTATAGAAGAATGTGTAGAATCTCTTCCATACCTGTAGCTTACATATGTTTGTTACTTAGTAAATGCTTAGCGTAGTTGGTATAGTGATTGGGCTAGGGGTTGGACGTCCTAATGAATCGTGGTTCCATCCCTGGGATAGGAACAAGATTTCTGTCTACCAAAACGGCTCTGGGACCCACCCGACTTCGTAACGTAACTCTTTCCGTGGAGGGATAAAGCTGCCGATTCGTGAAGCCGACCACTCACTGCCATCCACTGTAAAATTTAATTCCATTCTCCGCACGCCTTCATGGTGTTAACAATTTTATGTGTTTAAGCAAAAAAAAAAAAAAGCTGTATTAGGCTTGGATAAGAATGTTTCTACGAATGCATAGAATCTGCTTTTGTGCAGGAGAGTCGGTTTCAGTTTTATTCGATTAGATTCGATTTGGTTGTTGTACCGACAGGGCGAGTGGATGAAGCCATACGTACATTCAACCTGAGGCACGTGTACACCAGATGGTAGGGTGGTGACCAAGAAAATGCCATGCCTAGAAATTATTTCTCTCTTTAGATGCTTGCTTTACTTGACAATATGTTGCAGTTGTATGAAGTCTGTTTCATTCAACACTCACAGGACTTTATAATCACTCATCTGATTTTTTTTTTTGGTCGCAGTAATCCTACAGTCAGTATATTACACGAAAATACACGTTCATATCACTGACAGAATCTTAATAGGTTTTTGTCCGTCATGAGGCTCTATTTCTGACAGAGACAAATTTATCTCCCTTACAATGAAGTGATTTTATAGAAGTTGGATACATCGGGAGCTTTGAACGTGACAATGGACCCTACAGTTAGAAGAGCCTTAATGACCGTTCACTGTATATTTCTCCCTCCTCTGGTCAGTTATATTGCTATTTAGAGAGATACGGCTTTGCCTATAAAGCAGACTGACTTTGTGTCTGTTAAGAACGTGTGACTTTGAATGACAGTGGCTTTATCCTCTACCGCTGTATCACGTACGTCGATAATTTGAATAGATTCAGTCGGAGATTTTATTGTCATGGTTCGTTGTGTTTTATTTGGTCACTTTGGCTTTACTTGGGGGAAGTGTACACAGTTCGTCAGTCACAATAACGAATTTAGTTTTATCTACGCATATGCAGGACCAATGGCAAAAGATACCAGAATGAAGTTGACGGGCAAATGCAGTAATTCCGTATTGTGAACTCCAATTAACGAACCGATCATCTGACTGACCAGGCAATCGGTCAACTAAATAACAGGATAACAAGTCTTATAGCGAAATGAGAAACTAAGTGGATAGATATTGAACTGACTCACAATAGCAGTCTGTTGCTAGGGTGATGAGTAATCTAAGTACGTTGTTATAACTAGCCAACAGAGCGACTAATTATGCTGTCTGGTTGTTGCTAGACCTACAAATTGTGTAAAAGGCCAATTAATTAACGAACAAATCCACCAGCCGCCAATTAACAAGGTAACAACTCCCGATGAAGTAAGTGCCTAATTAAGTATCCGATTGACTGACTAAAAATATGAATGACTGGCTGCTTAGCAGAGTGCTTAACCAAACACACGATTGCTGCATGAATGGCTAGCTAACAAAGAAGCGAACTAACCCGACAGATTGCAGAAATATAGATATTAAAAATTAATTAGTCGGATTATAAACCAATTTAACGTGTAATTAACTGACCAAACAAGCAACAAAGAAGCAGAGAGACTCACCACTTAGCTGACCGGCTATTTCAGTGACCATTTAATTTGACTTTTAAACTGATTACTTAATTAAGACACCAAGTTTTTCAGTAGCTGACAAGCTAACTGGTATACTTGCTAACTGATGAATTCTTTATGTGACCCTTTGCTATAAGGGTCTTCGAAAGATGCCGAATTGTTGAGTAAATGTACTTTTTTATTGTATTCCGGAAGTTAGTCGTGAAAGCCACAGTTGGACTTTATACTGGATGAATCAGAAGAGGAAGAACAGAGAGGATATTATTATTATTATTATTATTATTTACTGCAATTGGGTTATTACCCGGTGGCAGTGGTTATTTTACATGTATACAAAACATGAAATTTAAGTCAGGAGGGCTACATGAGAAGCATGTAGTGACAACTTGGAATCTTGAGAACTATCTCAGCATTTGCTTTTAGGCACAGGGAAACCAAGAAAAACTTGTGTCGAGATGGCCGGTCGCAGGACCTTCCGAATACTGACTTCTAGCAGTCCGGCATCTAAAGTAAAAAAAAAAGACAGAAATATTTACTAAAACAATGAGAAGAGATTTTTTAACTAGGAGTTTGTTTCCAAATTTTTAAAATTACAATAAACGAGTGAGATGAGACTGTAAGCGCACTGTTTGTAGATCAGTTGTGATCGAGTGTGAGGACTCTACACCGCTGTCTTTGGACTTGGGTGTCTTCCTTAGAGTGACAAGGGAAAGGAGGAGGACAGCGAGCGAGTGGGGTTGCTTGTTCCTGTCACTCACTGTTTTAGTTAGTTCGGCTCTCTCGCACATCAAGCACGAAACCAGTGAGCCCTGACGTCGGGAGCGCCCCTCCAAACTCTTGTCGTTTTCACGCGTTTCTAAATACTTGCTTGCTTTCCGGTTAACGCGTTAAACGGCTTTGCAGCTGGGCCATAATGCAACAAAAATATTGACTCATCACTGCGGACAGGTGCCACACGGAGTGTAAAAATTGCATTCCATTTTCTCGAAACACCTGAAGGAGCTACGTGTGTAAACAAGTGTTGCAAAATTGGATAGTCAAGAAGCTGATTGGCACTTCGTTCTGAAGTCTCGTAATAGAGGATTTGTTGAGGTTTATATAGTGGCACAAGATTTTTAGATGTATACTCGGTTGAATATTTTCCATAGTATAGATTTTTTAGGGAAGTTACTGATGCACTCACGTCAGAGAGCGTGACATAGCTACTTAAAAAAGGGTAGTTCAAGAGGTTCAGAACCACCTGAATGAGTACTAAATAGCAATAATGGTTTTCATTATATAAAGTCTGGTCATTTAACGTAATTAATTAGAATCGAGTATTGAACAAGTTGGCTTTATGGGTAAAAGTTCTGGCTTGTGTTGAAAGTGTGTCTGGTTCGAATCTTATAAGGCTACACTGGTTAGCATTACTGGGAATTCTTGTGATCTTCTTCACTCCCTTCCTGCACATTTCAGGATGGCACATCAAGCAGATGACGGCCGATTCCTTCCAAATTCTCTTCCAGTTCAGTCATATCTTCTTGTCTCTCCAAAATAAACTCTGGTCAGTGGAGTCAGTTACGTGTGAAACGTGTATGAGAAAGCTTGTACAGTGTTCAGTATTTTGTGACTTTCACATTCTACATTATGCGAATTTATCAGTGCATGAATCATCCGAATAGGACATGAAATTATTTTAATTATTTCTACCGTATGCTGTATTTGTGAAACATTCATTGCAAACGAGGGAATGTATTTTACAAAGAACTTGTATCGCACTTTCTTTGGCTGTGTGTGTGTATGTGTGTGTGTGTGTTTTTTTTTTTTTTAATTTTTCAAGGTTAAGGACGTGGAATATGTTACGAAATGAGGCAGGAAGCCATAGCAAAAACTGTGGTCACTCTCAGCCGGGTCATTGCTTCCTTCTCAGTGTAGGAGATACTGGTTTGAGGTTCATGCAGATGCTAGTGACTTGTCTGTCCGGGCGTCACACGTTTTGGGTCGGCAGAGGTCTTCGACCGAACTTACTCAATGGATCAGAGTGTTCCTCGAGATGCTAAGAGTTCCGTATGTGGTCAGAAAATTGGCGGACTTTTATGGAACTCAAAGATCCCACGATTATACTTCATCTGGGGCCAGATGGATCCAATCCACGTTCTTATATGCTAGTTCTTTAAGATATATTTTGTAGCGTCTTTCCGTCTACATATGTGCCATATCTTCTCATCATCTGGCGCTTTGATAAGATAATTTTGTGTAATCCTGGTACGTGTGGGGGACCGCGGTAGCACAGTGGTTAAGGTTCTGCGTTACAAATCTGAAGGTCGCTGGTTTGATTTCAGATGGTGTCACTGGAAATTTTCATTGACATAATCCTTCCGATCGCACTATGGCCCTGGAGTCGACTCAGCCTCTAACAGAAACGAGTACCAGGAGTATTTCCTGGGGGTAAAAGTGGCTGGTCCATGAGGCTGACCTTACCACCATCCTGGACCATTGTCACGTAATCTGGGAACCTTAACTTCCTGGAACCCTCTGGCCACCTCGGGCCTTTAAAGGAATTGAGTTACCTTTTTTTTTTATTTTACCTGGTACGTAGTGTACCTGTAGAGAGATAATAAAATCCGATAGACGTTCCGTGCGTCTTGCTCATTTTAATTGCTTGGACAAACGAATTTTTAGAGATAGTTCAGGCCGTTGCGCCACTCTCCTGAAAATGCAGTCAACTTTTTTCTACTTTATGCAAGAAATAATATAGATTTCCTAGAATAACTGCTATTGCATTAAATCATTTTGGCCATATAATTATATTATTTGGTCCAATCTGACAGACTGCTGTTTATTTGCCATAGACATTTCCAGTTTGTGCCAGAGAAACACTTTCGTCACACCATTTAAGGCAGTAAAAAAGTGCTAGGTATACGGAGCATCTCTGTCTTTGGGAGCTCTGTGTGGGGGACATGGAGGGAGGACTGCTTTACTGGGAACTCTGAAAGATAGGTCTTAGTAATTGACCAACTTAATGCACAAATTCTTATTTTATAATAAGTTTATGATATTCCTCTACATGTTTCGAGCACTATTGTGCCCCATCAACAGGAGGTCAAATTTGTATTATACAGCATCTGGTATGATCACACTCTGTAGGTGGCCGTCCGGTGCGCACCCGTGCACAGGTGATAACAGATGCTGTATAATATAATTTTGACCTCCTGATGATGAGAACATAGTGCTCGAAACATATAGAGAAATATCATAAACTTATTATAAAACAAGAACTTGTGCATTAAGTTGGCCAGTTACTAAGATTATTCTGAGATACACGGTCAGCGAAACATCAATATCTGAAAGATAGTTCTTATCAGTTCCTACAGTCAGGCTGGGAAAATGATTTCGGGCTTCATTTCGCCTGTCCTTTAACAGAACACAATCCAGATTTGTTATTGGCCTCTTAATTGGACATAACACCCTGAGAAGACATCTTTGCTTCATGGGGCTGACAATTAGCCCGTATGTAGGAGGTGTGGAGCAGACAAAGAAGCCTCAGCCCACGTTGTGTGTGACTGTGACGCTTTGGCTTCACTCAGACGTACATATCTTGGCTCCTTTCTCTTGGACCCAGAGGGGCAATCTCGAACTTTATTAAACGAGCAGGGCTTCCATGACTTTGCATGAGACTGTGGGGCACAAAAGGCCCATCTAACGGCCTAGATGCACTAGTACCGAAAGGGCTCTAAACCAATTATTATCGACATCTACACGCCAGTTATACAATACTGACAGCGACATCTTCATATCCGCATTTACATTGAAATTTAAAAATATAAGAAACACGTTTTTCAAGTAAAATAAGGGGCGTTATCATTTCAACCTCCCATCATAATACGGTGCTGTACGCCTTCGGTAGTTGATACACTGTCAGTAAATAACCTACGCATAATTAAAAAAAACTGTAGCTTGTATATATCTACGTACACATATAGTCATGACACACAACAATATTATAATTAGTAGCAATAAATAAGATACATCTACATGTTTCGGCCCTGTATTTAGGCCATCATTAGGCTTTCCAGAGAACTTATTAAGTCACTTTAAAGTTCTTTGGACAACCTGATGATGGCCTACATACGGGGCCGAAACATGTAGTTGTATCATATATATTGCTACTAGTGGTAATATTGTCGTGTTAATGAATGTATGTATATGCAAACTGTATGTATATACACGCTACAGCTTTGTGTTATTGACCTAACACAACGGGGATGACACACCTTAAGATTAACCTACGTATCTAACTCATGTCGCAATAAAGTTTTAGAATGTGTCAAGATTCCGAAAGGCGTTGACATCCTGCTTTCGATTATAATTAATAATTATCATAACTGAGGATTTTCATGGATTTTGTTGGCTCCTCCCTAAAAATGTTTGAATATTATTTTCTATTAGGGTTAAAATATAAACGTATTCTTCCACAACTTTTCAATACTGATACATCGGACACGTATATTCCTAGTAGCGGACAAAATTTTCGAAATAAAAGCACTGAGACCTTTGGATCTAAAAGCGATCATACCTGCAGGGCTTGAACTTACGTAACTAGCGTTTCCAAGCAAAAACGTCTGTACTGAAATTTTGGAAATGTATTTGCTGTTTTCCTTGTATCATTGGGACAACGTTGTAACCAAGATTTGGTTTTTTCCTCGAGTAGGATTATCCCGTTTCCTAGCAACGCTAATGGTTCATGGTTTCCCATAGTGAGCGTCTCCATGCTATAGCAGTGGGTGTAGTTCTGGTCTTCTCTAAGCGTTGGGTTTCTCCCAGAATGGGGTTTCCCTATTTCCGAGGAAGGGATTAGTTCGTTTTTTTCCGAAAGCTTCTGTTTTTAATTTGACCTTATCGCAAGAATTTTTATTTTTTAAAGCCAAATATTTTGTATTACTTTTTTCCGCTCATCTGTTAGTTTCCGGTACAGAGTGTGCGATGACAGGACGGACACAGATGAGACATTTCGTAGTCTCATCTTTTCTTCGTATACTGTCACAGTAATCAAACATAGGAGACAGTGGTCGGTAGGTACCTTGGTATGTACACAAAATTTTAAACAACATACTTAAAGAACAGATATTACCTGGTAGATCCAGTGTTAGATTTGAGAGTACTGATTTAAATATTCTGTTACAATGTATGCTAGGCTACAGTAGCTGAGTGTAGCATTCAGTGTTGTTCTCTTGTGAATTGGCTAGTAAACTTTTACTTTTCATTAAATGAAGGAATTTCTTGAGAAAATGAGCTATTGCTGGTTCGGGAAGAATTATTCTATAGAATTGCCTAACAGTCAATGCTTAAGGTTCTGGTCTTCCAGGTTGTTACTCTGACAGATCCTGACGTTTCGAAGGACCGCAGTACTTCCACCTTCAAGGCTGTAGAGTCAGAGTTCTGAACGCCTTATCAACCCCGTTGCACATAGTAACATCTCTGAAGACCAGAATCCTTAAATATCAAAGTTGTGGAAAACTGAAAACTCACAAATGAAAAAATTGGACAAGGAATTGAACCCCAGCATAATTAATGGAAACCGAGATTTTAACTGCACGCCGTTTCAGTGTCTGAGGTATTCCAATCAGAAATGTATCTGGGAGACAGTTTGACTTGCAGGTCGATACTGTTACGTCGACTCCATATAAAAAATGCACAGAATTATAAATCATTTGGTTGGCAGCACTGTCTGTATGACACGTTCTGCCGGATGTTGTTTCCATGTACTCTCGATCTCCTGGCTGTTTCACAAAAACTTTTCTCTTCGTCTCGACACTTCTTTTGCATACATAAATTCATTACTCACTTTTCCTCTGCTTTAATTTCTGTTCCCTACAACCGCTGAATCTATTAAAAAGCGTTTGTGGAAGCAAATTTTTTCATTATAATTTCTCTTTGTAAGCCAGTTAATTACACCGAATCGACGAAGTACATAGATTCGGTACAAGAGAGTCTGTGACGTCACATAGCCCTGTTTGTGTACCTGCTGTTCTGTTCGCATTGTCAAAAGATAAGTTTTAGAGTTCCAGATTGACAAGTGTTTACCAAAGAGCGGATAAAGTTTAGTCAGAAAAACAAGTGTAGATCCTAACGTCCCAAGGCCCCTGGGTTTTGTAATTTGACGTAATTTGGTACATAAATACCTGCGACCTCCATCTTCTGGGTACCATAAAGGAAGAAACTATAGAACTGAATTTAATGACTGTCCAACAAGATGCGACTTATTCAGTTTATTACTTTTCTGTAAGCACCTCTACATGTTTCGGGTGTTGACACCCATCATCAGGAGCTCGTACAACTGTAATTACAGCTTCTGGCACTGGTCAACCGTGTCTGCTACCATCCGCTCTCGAGAGCATATGGTAGCAGACACGGTTGACCAGTGCCAGAAGCTGTAATTACAGTTGTACGAGCTCCTGATGATGGGTGTCAACACCCGAAACATGTAGAGGTGCCTACAGAAAAGTAATAAAGTGAATAAGTCGCATCTTGTTGGACAGTCATTAAATTCGATTCACGATGCACGGACCCATGTATATAAAAAAAACTATAGAACGTCACATTTCAAAAGACAGCAGTCTTCACCATTGTGAGAATCTGAAATCTCACTCAGTTGGCCGGCTTTCGTTTTGTTTTTACTCTTGGTCTAACTCATTTCGCTATTCAGAATATGACAGCCGACATTCACACTATAGCGATTTTCCTAATAATTTTTAAATGTTGTTATTATAAAGACAATACGGAACACCCCAGTCGTGTTGTTAGCAATCCTGCTTTGTATTCAGCAGGTCTCGGGCTCAAAATCTAGCCCAGAAATCTGCTAACTTGATTGTAGTTGTTTCTTGTTGTCAAAAGTCTTTCTAGGCCCGAAAAGGGCCTCATATAGGTCACGACCCCGTATTTCCAGAACATTTCCGATTCATTATTCACAAGTCGTCCAAAGACTCGACACTGTATGTCCAGAGCGTCTGACACCGTAGTTAAATTAACCGTAAATACTAATGTAGGCGAGTGGGAGAATTTCAAATTTCACCTAGTTGATTGCTTCACCGGTGGCTGCCGCGGTAAGCGGACGCGCGTTATCGTGGAGCAAAAGAACTCCCTTGGACAACAAATCTCTGCTCTTGTAGTGAATCGCCTGTTTCAGATGTGTTAACGCCTTCTGACCACAAGAAAACTGATCACAGCTGTTAAGTTTATTATAAATAACATAGAAATTTCCGTCAACACAACTATAATTATGTAGGATTCCATGCCTGAACTAATGTCTAAAACATAGTGAAAAGAGGGTACTACGTAAATGGCATCGAAAATTGCCTTGTAATATGGGAACACGTACTGTGAAGCCAAACGACTAATATGGATGTTTATGGATGAAGTGGGTGGTAGATTAATACACGAAGATTCATCTAGTGTTTAATAGAATCATTTGATTACAGCTGGGAAATCCTTTCTCTTAGTTTTTTTTTTTTTTTTTTTTTTTTTTTTTTTCCCTTTTTTTTTTTTTTTTTTTTTTTTTTGTGAAAAATTTTTTTTTT
>Ga0123357_10008419_pt1 | contig 12878 bp, 9 predicted proteins | sample TergutEmb28metaG_FD_89873 | JGI IMG/M metagenome (GOLD analysis project Ga0123357, IMG submission 89873) | Embiratermes neotenicus P4 segment gut microbial communities from Petit-Saut dam, French Guiana - Emb289 P4 | ecosystem: Host-associated > Arthropoda: Insects > Digestive system > Gut ... | reverse complement strand
TTGAGTAATGAATGAATATTAAATAATAAAATAAGTGGCATCAAGTTGGTTTTTTCTCTTTACGCAACTATAAAGATGATGCACGGTCCAATAAACATAAGGTATTCATTCATTTAGTAGTCTGTCTTACGACAGGTCCAAATCCTCTTCCAAAGCGAGTTCTCAGCATAGTGCGATCTGGAGCTTCCTCCTTCAAATGAGAGTATCCTCTCCTTTCCTTAGGGTCATCCTGTAGCTTTCTACGTCTTCTTCCTCGTCTTCCTGTCACTTCTATCCCCCCTTTTATCTTTCCTTCAAAAACCTGTTGTAGAAGTCAGTTTCTACGCAAAATGTGGCCAATCCAGTTAGTCTTCCGTTTACTTATTTCATGTAGGTTATTCCTCTGCTCCTTGACTCTAAGTAATACTTCATTTCGCTCATGATCGGTCCAACTGATCTTCTCCATCCTTCTCCAACACCACATTTCAAAACTTTCCAGGTGTTTCTGATCTACCAGACAATATTATGTGAGATTTATTCCAAAATATTCATATAATATATATAATATATTATATGAATATATAATATATATATATAAAATATACTTACGTCTTCAATTAAAATGCTCGATATTTTTGTCCGACCTTAGCCAAATTTCCATTCTGCCGACAAATTATAATAAAAGCCTCCACCATAAAAGTTTAGGAAAATCTGTCCAGTGGGAGTCGAGGTGGTAGGTGCGGCCGGACAGAGGGACTCACGGATATGATGAAGCTACTAGACGCCTTTCTCGAATTTGCTAACGGGCGTAGGAAGCAGGTTTTATTAACAATTCACCAACTAACAACATGTAAACTCTACGTGAAAATTACTGTAGGCGTATGTCTGTATTGTAGTGAATGAGCGAATATGAAGACGTCTCAGCTGTGTTCTTCAATTACTATAAGACTTGCTCCAGCCTGTCGAGAGAGCGGTCTACTGGCAACGTTCCCAAAGCAGATACGCTTCGCTGCCAGCTTCATGTTTAAGATGTTAGGTGTCCTCTTTAGTCAGTCCAGAAAAATTTAACTGCACCGCCAAACTTTCAGCTACTCTTCTTTCAACATGATGGTTTTATTTTAAAACTTGTGCACCAGTTTCATAATTTTGTACTTCAGTATGTGTAGGGTTCCTTGGTGGCAAGAATTTTTGAATTTCTAATTTAAAGTACACCATCGTGGCTCTTGGTAAATTCATGGCGTGATATTCATTGCAGAATTTTATCATTGTGTTATTAGGTACATGAATATGGCAGGAAACCAAATTGCCAGAAAGTCGTAATATATTTATATATATTATAAAATATTCAAGGATATACGTACCAAATTGTAGCGTCTACGAAATGCACTAACGAACAGACGAGAGGTTCTTAATGTACATATTCGAGTATATTGTGCAAATTATTATTATTATTATTATTATTATTATTATTTAGCACTTTTATTTAGGTATTCGCAATTTTGTACCCGAAGTAAGTCGTGTTTATGCGGTATATAATGTTGTAACTATCTCCATGATACGCGTTTTACAGTTTTGCATTAGTACGATCCGGAGTGTTTGCGCATTGCCCAGTGAGGTTGTTTTCTCCAGCCACTTGATGTTGTTCTTTCTGTATTGTTTTCAGGTATTTTTTGAATGATTTTGAGAGTGTTCCAATTGACCCTCTTATTACTGGTATCAGTTTCGTTGTACATTCCATATACGTTTCCGCTTTCTTTTCGGCTTCTTTCGTGATCACATATTCCTCAAATTCCAGTGTTCCTTTTTCACTAGCACGGATTTTTTTTTGTAAAGGATATTTATTTCGGTTTTCACTCATTCCTTCCTTTAAGATGGTTACCTTACTTTTGCACTTACTTTGATACATGCTCAGGCCAGTGTTTCTTGTCAAATTCTACCGCTATCTCCTTTCATATGTCAATAGTTGAGCACACGGCCTATCACGTCGTTCTGTTTATGTCCTTACAGCAATATTGGATAGGCTGACGTAATGTAGTCTATTCTGCCCCCATATTATTTACGTCTGCATTTGCAATCTGCTTCTGTTTTGAATATTTTTATTGCATGATTATGGTTCGTAACGCGTGATTTGTATTCTTATTCGCACTCCTTTTAGGACTGAGCATTCTAGAGCTTATCTGTTATGGTGTTATTATTACTATTATTATCATAATCATTATTATTATTATTTTAAAACTCTAAAATACGCCGGAATAGTGCCTCAAATTAAGCCACACCCTTTTCCTCTCACAGCCTCTGTAATTTACTCTGTTTGAACCCGTTAAAGACCAAAATGTATCTATATCGTATATAAAGATTCAATTCTTACCTCACAGAAACCACTGTGCTTCTATTAGAAAGACAAGTCTACGAAGGCCGTGCAGGGAAACATTTGTTGTTTGTTGTCAGAAATATACGATAAACATAAAAATAATGCGTGTATAAAGACGAGAACTTTAATATCAAAACTGTTGGTTCTTTTACTAACAATTAGTATTTAAATGCTTAAGTCTCCAGACAATGGTATCTCGTGAAAGCTTCTTGCAACAAATTATAAACAGGCCTAAATGAATAACATACGAAAGTTTAAAAAAAATACTTTTTTTAGGCCTGCTAATGATAGCATAATTTTAACTACTGAATTACGAATGTAATGTAAGAAAAATTTTAAATAAAACGTCGTTATAACTTCGCAGCAAACCCTCTGCCTTTTTATTGCAAGGTTAGATTGATTAATGTTGTTTAGGTATGACTACCATAGGTCCCTTTTCCCCCGGACATGCCCTCTTTTTCGACTCAACAATTTCTGTCCAGGCGGATTTTGTGTATTTGTAGAAATGTCCGGAATTTTAATATTCCCTTTTACGTAAAGCTTTTGTTTATTTTATAACTATTTAAAATACAAAAAACATTCCTACTACTTCATACAGAAGTAAGTAACATAATATTTTATGATCATTTTCTGGGTCAAAGAAATTTGACGTTCCTAATGTCTGGGAAAACATGAGTGCGGAAATTCTGAACAATCTGAAAGCAGTGAAATCATGTTTAGAACGTCTATCTCTAAATTACATATTCACGAAGTTTAAAAAAAAAACTACTAACAGAGAAACTTCTGAGGAAACTTGCTGAATACAATTATGACTATTTATATGTCGTGTTTCGTAACGTCCTTTTTCGCTGACGTTCTCTTTTTTTATGGTCTGTAAGTCGGAGAATCTCTGGTCTTGTGACTGATAGACGTATGGCAATCCTAGTGCACAGAAATAGACCCTCCTTGTTCTCAGAACTGTAGATAGTTATAAATGCTGTGTGCAGGAAAAATTCACGGCCCTTAGTACAAACTTCGTATTTCCCATCGCAAACTCTGTGCTTTGATGGTTAATTAGGGTGTTTAGATGTAATGTTAGGCATTGTTTGTTACGTCGCTACTAATGTCCCCCACAACAACAACAACATAACTAATTCCATGAAACAGAGGCCTTCATTAAAAGTTAACAGGTTCACAGCTTGTCCTCGCACTTTATGGAAACTGAAAGTTCCTTACCGCTCTCGCAAGAACCATCCATAGCAATCTAGTCCATGCCTTCGAATCCCACTTCTTGTAGATCCATTTTAATATGCAACAACTGCAACAGCTAAAGTAACAACGACAACAACATACTGAACCAAATGAGCGTGGCCACATAAAACAAGTCCTACATATTAAATGTTGTGTATAGTTATGTGCCGGTCCCAGAGGCCGGGCGGTCGAAGGTGTAGGTCTAAGGCCGTTCGCCTGTTGAGATTGTGGGTTCGAATCCCGTCGGGGGCATGGATGTTTGTGTCTTGTGAATTTTGTGTGTTGTCAGGTAGTGGTCTCTGCGACCATCTGATCACTCGTCCAGAGGAGTCCTACCGTATGTGGTGCGTCGCTGTGTGTGATCTAGAAACCTCAAAAATGAGGAGGCCATGGCCCGTGTTGGGCCGCAGCGTCACAATAAATATATATGTTTATATAATAAGGCGTCTTTGACTATGTAACACTTCCTCGTCTTGATAGTTGTGTCGCTGTATCTGTAGGTTACAATAACCGTTATGTCAGGCTTTCTTATTGCCCCTGCAGTACATCACAAAAGTTTACAATGAGAAACACTGCCGACTGACAAGTCTCGCTACAACAGTACTGCCGTTAAAATATTGTTGAACACGTACAGATCATTCGCTTTAATTGAATATACCTTAAGTTCAACAAAAATACTTATATATTTTATATAATAACAATAGTGCGAGTGAGCGCTTGGCGCTAGTGATTGAGTCACATCTTAGTCCTGTGTGAGGTACGAACCGAAGCCGAAGGAATAGTTAAGAATCGAGCATATAATACAGCAGTACATTGTGTTATATGTGAGGTCCGAGCTGAGGCTGAAGAAACAGTTGAGCATTGAACGTAGTTCACACAGATGGCAGCACTCCAATAGAAGAGATTAACGCCTGGTTTGCCATAAAAATAAAGAAGAGTGAGTACGAAATATACTCCTCGTGTCGACGGTTATCAGTAACAACCGACAGGCGTCACTGCTTAACGATCGCTATTTTAAATTAGACTCCATTATTTTCGATGTTTAGTGATTAACATCGAGTGTTTCGTTAGAGTGCCGCATGCGTATTATGCCGGGCTGTTATATGACAGAGAAGTGGCCAGTATTGTATATTAATAATTATTTCGGACATAATATTCCAAAGCGTGATGAAGTGTTGTCAGCGAGTACCGAATTTTACAGAATAAATACACACAAAAATTTATCACTTTATTCAGTCATGCAGATATATTAAGACAATATTGTATGCCTAAGGATATTAATCTGTGTATTTCACTTTTATTCCTTTAAGTACTATTACTTAATAGCAAGCAGAAAAGTTCATAATTCCACGGTTCCACTTAAGTTTTAATTTCAATTTTAGCTTTTTGTTGAATTCACTTAACATTGGCCTATCTTCAACCGCCCATTAACGCAACTTATCTTATTGTACCTGCCAATAATCGCGATAGCGCAGGTGGTTGGGGCACTGCGCTACAAGACGGAAGGTCGTGAGTTCGATTCCTTGTGGCGTCACTGGAATTTTTCATAATTCTTCCGGCCGCACTATTGCCCTGGTTTCGACACTGCGGTCAGTGCGTAAGGCTGACAACCTTACCACATGCATGTGCCGACCGTCATGAAATCTGGGAACCTCAACCCCCTGGAACCCTCAGGGCCTGTCCAGGGATTGCTTTACCTTTTATCTGTCAATGATAGTTTTAACGTTAGCCTTATATTACTTTTTCTGCTACAAACAAGCAAACTGGATACTACCGGAATTTCATCACACCATTCGAGAATTTGTCTGAATGGAATGTGGAATAAGATTTTAAATATTATTACGTTTTCGAACCGAATTCGGAAATTGAAACTTTAGGACTGTGAAGCAGGGATGGATGTTTAAAAGTTTCATAGAATAAAGATATTAAGATATCCCCGGGAGATAAATTGCATCAAAATTAAGTTACAAATTTCAACTTGCACCGCAGAATTAGGAAGGATGAGAGGAGAGCTAGAAACAGTTTGGCTATCAGAGCTCTTGGAAGAGGCCATTTTAACCAAGGCGGGTAGAGGAAATCTTGGAAGGAATCGATTGTGACTCTATTGCATTCAGTGGAGTGTTATTTGTTGTTATCATTGTACTGCATGGATTTGCAACGTGTAAAAGGAGAAGATTTCATTGATTCTAGTTCATCTGTATAAAAGTTCTGAGAATGATAGTAACTTACCCTTTATTTTCGTATATTTATTTATTTATTTGGCAGTCATTTGGTATTATTATTATTGTTATTATTATACTTTTTACAGTTTCATTAATTCATGATTTTGCGTAAACTATATTAGTAACATCTCTTCTATGGTAGAGGTTTTTTCTGTGTAGATCACGTGCAGTCATTCCAATCATAGCCACAGAAAGATGCAAAAGTACTTCCAGAATGTTTGCACGACGTCCCTTCTAAGGATCTTAAATCACAATAAAAATGAAGCTGATACTTTGATTGTAAGATTGTAAGGATATCTGGTAGCTCATAGCGCTGCTCCTGTTTTCAATTTTATTTCAATCCTTATATTGCAGATACACGGGTCTTTGTAACCCCAAGTTTTGAGGCATGCCCTGTTTCATATCACCGGCCTTTTATCTGTCCCACGTACCGTACATGCTGCCTTCTCTTGGAGGCTTACACAAATACCCTGCTCAGTTCGATAAATGTGGTGACTATTGAACAGAAGCGACCATGTCGTGTGAGGAAGAACCACAGGAATTAATTAAAGCAGTAAGTAATAAGCCCTGTGTCTTCTGTAATGATAATTCAAAAAGTAATTTTGTATTTATCGAACCATTTAATTTAATCGTGAAAATTATATTTGTGCCAACCTAATTATTTTTACGTATAGTACGACTCTAAGCCTAAACACAGGGAATAGAATTAAACGTGGGAAATGCATTTTATATGTTTTCGTCCCAATGAATTGTGTCGAAATGGACGACGGAATTTCGTAGTACAGCTTCCATAATGTTTGTGGAGAGTGTAATACCCTCTCCCTCTACTGCTCTTAAAGTCGTCACTTACGTGTAGTTTAGTGCTGAAAACTTTCGCTGACGTAGCACTGTAGGAAGGGTCTCACGTATTTAAATCTGGTGAGAGACGTTGCGACTCAAAGCCTCCCCCATGAAAATGTGGACGTCTCTTTCAGAGCACAGTGTTTCCAAATGTTATCTACCAAACCCTGATACCCTCTGTGCTATAGCCTAGACCCTTTTGTAATGAACGACGTTGTAGACTTCAATTAGTACTGCTCACTCGGTTATGCAGTATTTTTTTGGCTTCATACACGAGAGCAGGACTATCTGGGGGCAGGAGTCCAGGGTGACCTTTCCGTTCGTGTAGTTGGTAACACGTTTCTCTTAACTAAACGCGAAATGTTATTTTTTGTTGGCCTTTGAAGTAACACGAACTCTGTGCAGATATTCCTCTGTTCTCAAACTACAGCATTTATACTTCAGTACCGTGTCGCAATAAAACATGTCTGCCTGCTATATGCATCCATAATCTTTGTGATTACACTGCGCGATGCTACTGCTCTACCATTAAATACATGAAGTTTTGACCAAAAGTTTTCAAAATTTTCAGTCTCGAGTCTGTATTGACTGAAAAATACAAAAAACTGAAGTTGTTCAACAAATACAAAATAATATTAACGGTCATTATATTGTTGAGGTTGGATTCCTGGCAGGAGCACTTACACGTCCGGAATCTCTCTCGCACCCACAAGTTTATCGGTTGAGAAATGATAGTAAAGCGGCCAGTGCATGAAGTTGATCGATCACCTCCATCAAATGTCGATTCAATTTTTGAAGTCCTGTGATGGTGTGAAACTACGTCACGTGTAAAATTGCGGCCTCTGAAGGTCCCATTTTTCATTCCTTGAGTGATCAATGAACATATGCAAGCGCTGGTGCAGAGAAGCTGAGAAGGAAAAAAAGACGTGCTTGGGGAATAGCTTGGCCCGCTGTCACTAATTCTACGTTTACTGCTTAAAGTAAGTTATGAGAATCCGGCGACTAACCGCCTGACGTGCGACACAGTCAGTGCCAAAGTTACAAATTCTTTGAGTTATAGGCTGCTTCCAATTTTTCGTTCGTCCTCATGGTATAACATTTAACAAATGACAGGGGAAATTATACCTTGTTATGACTTTTATCAGGATTCCTGTCTTGTGGAATGTTATGTTGCGTCTCTGGTTGCCGACGTTTCGAATGAACGTAGTACCTTCATCTCCAAGAGTCAAGAACGAAACACTTACCTTGAGGTTAAAAGCAGTGGGCTTATCGAAACTTTATGAGACATCCTCCCAAGAATGCAAGGTCACATTCCTAAAGACTGGTGTCCTCAATCTTACTGCCGCGAAAACATCAGAACTCTCAAGATTTTTTATCATTTCCTCTCTATACCTTAGGCATTAAACTTTTTCCACATTTATGCTCGCCTAAATCGATTCAACGTTATTTAATCTTCAGAACGTATCGTTATACCCAGCCGTGGAAACAGCTGTGACTTACCTGTTTCGTGCAGGGTGGATTGTTACATAGGGCGAGAGCAGAAGGTGTTCCCTAAGGACATCCTTGTCGGAAGTTGTGAAACTTCCATCGTGATATATCTGGAGGATCGATGTCGCTTCATATAAGTAGCTACCTCAAAACCAAAGCCCAGATCAAGAAAGGCCTACAGATTTTGGGCCTCCAAGTCAGAATGCGTTTGTAAAGAGGCGTTCTGTGAATGTTTTTTATAAGCAAACCTGCAGAACAATTTTCAATAAAGATGGGCCTCGTAAAAGATTATCCGCTACAACTTACTTGTATAAAATAGCAGTACGTTGGCAAGTATACACTTACGTATGTTGTCACTTTCACACAGCAGATATGATAGTAAGACTTGGTTGGTTTTTTGATATGGAGAGATAATCCAACACTGCACCCCTTCCGTGTCTATTTTATACAGCTTCTGCAAGTATTGTATTTGTGCATAGCCATTCTAAATACGAATAGGCTTGCAACACTAGGCCTTTCCGTTACGTTATGAACCTTCTTTACATTCGCTTCTCAATTGGCGTTAACTGCAAAGCGGGAAAGATGGAACGGGGTGAAAATGCATAGATTTCTGCTGAAGTTAATTAAAATTTTGTGTACATTTTATGAAAAATATGTCCAACGTCGTTGCAGTGAAATTTGATAACATATTTTACGAAATTAGGTACACTGGATGTTGTTAAAATCAGTGTAAGAACACACACACACACCCACCCACACACACACACACACACACACACACACACACACACACACTGTTGTCATTTTACCGCACAGCTCTCGTCTGTCACTCCCCACGACTACTTCGCCTCTCGTATGCGCGATCGGATGAGTAGTCTACGTTAATGCGATAAACGACCCTACAGAAAGCGGCAACCAATAGTTGTCACATAAAATAGTAACCCAATATATACGGCATTTCCCATTACCTTTTAAATGTTATAACATTGATGGGGCTTTCTTTGAAATAAGAAATGAAATTCAGTGTTATTCGAATTAATGTAAGGCACATTTCAGTGATCTGCTGCCATGAAAATAAATGTAAACAAAATGATCCTAGACGGCAAATGGTGTGATGTCACCGGAAGTTGTTCTAAACCCATTTACTTCAAAAGAATTTACTAGAATATTTTAGGCAAGTCTGCTGTAAGAATAGTATCTTCAGTATCTTAGCTGCAGGTAGGAAAGTGTGCCGTGTTCATGGTTGCGGTTTTGAAGTAATGGAAGTTGTGGATAATTTGATTTCTTATTCTTGTGTTATATATGACAATGCTGCTACTACTCGACCATTCGTGATCATGAATATTAATTAGCTCAAGTCATTTAAATTAGTGGCTTGTTTATCTCCATACCTATAAAATAGAAAAAAAGATAAGTTAATTCTTTAAATAGTTAAAAGTAGTTTAGCTGTTGATTTCAAAATCGCCTTGATTTTTCCATAACTTTTTTGTATTCAATCTGTCCCTTCCAGTTCCTTTTTAAATTGACTGTCGTAACTTCTCAATCGTTGGCCGGACTTCGACCGGCACGATTCTACCTCTCCCGTACTCGAACCTGCCACACTGTCTTATATCCAAGGTACAATTTGTGACTAGAGAGAGACCGAAGAAAGCCGGACATTTCACTGTCCACTAGGTAGTTCTGTTCCATCAGATTTGAAATATCTGGCACTTAAAATTTATTTATTTCAAAATATGTACAAAAGGTCCAACTTGAAATAATGTGAAATGCCAGCTTCATGCAACAAGGTAATTTTATTGATGTATTCTTAGCTCGACATGTTTCGGACGCATACGCCTATCATCAGGAACATTAGATGTTGCGTTGCAGCATTTGGTTTTCTGCACAGAGTTTTTGGGTGGGTGGTGGCCTTGAGAGCCGCTGCGTCGGTCGTGTATACGGTGCGGATGGTGCCGTGCACGGCACAATCCGCACCGTGCACACGACCTACGCAGCGGCTCTCAAGACCACCACCCATCCAAAAGCTCTGTGCAGAAAACCATATGCTGCAACTCAACATATAATGCTCCTGATGATAGGCATATGCGTCCGAAACATGTCGAGCTAAGAATACATCAATAAAATTACCTTGTTGCATCAAGTTGGCATTTCACATTATTTCATGAGGAAGATGCACGGTCAAACAACCCTCAAGATCTAACTTGTTAACCCTTATCCTGCTAAAGTGGAGAAAAGGGTGAGCTCCTAATAATGCCAGCAGAAGGCAGATGTGATTTAATTCTGCATTTAAAGGGTTAAATTTAAAGTACCATAATCATCAGTCGGGATTAATTAATGTAAAATACGACAAAATAAAACACCAAAATCCAATTCTAATAACTGTACGAAGTCTAACAATATTAAAGCCTAGAATGAACCTGAACATACAGTCAGTTACAAAAGCTACGCCTAAAATGTCATTCAGTACATAACTTTAAGTTAGGTCGGAGAGGTGACAGTAGGCAAAAGCAGGCACGACTTCTAAAACTGTTGTTATAAAAGGTTAAGTAGTCCCTGTACACGCAATTAGAGCACGTGGGGGGAATGAAGATACAACTACGTGCATTTTTAAAGACGGCACTAGATAGGGAGAAGTAGTCATTCTCACGCCTCCCTATTACCCCGTGGGAAAGGGGCTTTGATACCCACTGAAAATTGAGCTCGGTGGGTTCCAGAGTTGGTCTGAACACTGTGGAGAATAAATAAATTTCCTACTTCTGCAGGGAATCGAAGCGCCATTCCAAAGCCATAAGTCCTAATTGCACTTATGGTCACTAGACTTTCTGCTCTATCCCGGTTCCTAAAATTTGTATAGAGACTTCTTATATCAGAGGTTATATTTAATTTTATCTAAGATTTCTGCTATGCCAGGAGCAGCAAATTAACGTTCCTTAATTCGATGTGGCGGGCTGCATCTTCATAAGACGATAACTGATCATCGAGACAAGAACTATTATGTATTCTACGGGAATCGAAGGATTCTTGTCGTACTCAAAAATATCCCGCCAATGGACTCTGTTCAATGCAGTCAAAATCATCTTTGAAGTATATCTTGACATAAATCTCCTTTTAAAGCCTGAAACACTCATGCGCTACCTCCCTTTTAGTTCTTCGGTCTCTAAATCTTTACAAATTTATCTACCGTAACAACACATGCGGGATGCCTATAGACCTATAAACATACAAACCTACATTTTTATAACACAGCTATACAATCCCTAGATCTCTGTGTCTCCAGTCTTAAAAATCCCCTTCAAAAACAGTACGACAGTATTTACAAAAGTGTTATCAGTCAGTATCTCAAATCTAGTATTTTACTACGTAATTGTTAACTGCATCCGCCTATTCTAAATCAGTCGTGAGAAGTGGTCACATATAATCAGTTTGGTCCGAAGGAAAGTTTCGCAGTATTCACTTCGCTGCTATAAATATCAGCCGTAATCGTTACAGCACAGCGTAAGTCTCGAGTGTTGTACCTGGTCTTTTCGAATCATCACATCTCTACGATCATTGATCTGTTTCGCTTAATAGAGTGTACATGTAGTACATAACGGGTAGAACACAAAATAACCTTAGTTTGATAGCTGGTAATTACTTGATGAGAACAGGAGTGGATTTAAACCCTGATTATTAGCCGAGACGAAATATGCGCCTGGTCTACCAAGCCTGGATGCTGCGCTGTGGAGAATCGATATAGAAGAGTGTTTCCCTGCACAGTGTACGGTGCTGTATGACGAAACAGGCAGTAGACTGTAGGCCTACTCGCAAACCACCCCTTCCACTTGTGTATAAATACTTCATTGTAGGTTAGGGGTGGCCAGAAAGCTGGCAATACACACTGATATTCCAAGCGTAAAAAGTTTTTGATATGCCGAAAATCCTATACAGTCTGCTTCTTGATCTTTCAGTTTGCTTTATATCTATGAACACTTCTTACGTTTTTTTTTCATTTCTATCGATTCGACGCGGGAATCGCTTCTTTCACACAATGGGAGTTATTTCTTATTACAGATGAAACTGCCCAAGTGATGAACGTGCTTGTTTATTGTGACATATTTACCCATCTATGGCCACGTGCTCGTCGTAGGACGTGATGTCATAATAATTATGCGGCCACTTTTAAAGGTAGTTGCTTCATTCTTAGAGCAAACCGATCTTTAATTTAGTCTATAATATTGTTGCCACAGTAACATAGTCCCTTTTTAGATCTCAGTGTAACCAAGGAAGGGTGACGTATTTGGATATGATGTAAAAACCAACAAGTGCACATGTTTATATGGCGGTATATTATACCCATCGTGTACCTCCTACATGTTTGCGGCCACTCTAAATACAGAGTGTTTACAGAATGGTATATATGTATTCGGAGTGTGTATGCAGCACCGGGAACATCAGCACACTCTTATTCGAATGGTGGATTAGTACATACATAGTATCCGTTACGATCAGAATCAAATCACAAATATTTTTATCTGTGTTGTAATCTTTAATGTTTATTTTAAATCATGTATTATTTTTAAGTCTTATGTTTATTGGACCGTGCATCATTGTGATAGTTGAAGAATAAAAGACCAACTTGATGTCACTTGCTATTTTATTTCTCTTCTTATGTGCTCAACGTGTTTCGGACATTATTATATCCATCATCAGTAGCTTGCGACTATTCTGTTGAATTACCACATTGGTCGTATTGTTCTTGGTTCGATGTG
>Ga0123357_10008418_pt1 | contig 12878 bp, 15 predicted proteins | sample TergutEmb28metaG_FD_89873 | JGI IMG/M metagenome (GOLD analysis project Ga0123357, IMG submission 89873) | Embiratermes neotenicus P4 segment gut microbial communities from Petit-Saut dam, French Guiana - Emb289 P4 | ecosystem: Host-associated > Arthropoda: Insects > Digestive system > Gut ... | reverse complement strand
CCACCACCCCCACACAGCACGCGAGATCTCGCACCCTAAACACCTTACATATACCCAGATAAATTAAGTATAACTGTTTAAAAAAGTTTATTCTATACCTACCTGAAGATGGCCAAAAAAAAAGGCCGAAACATGTAGTAGAATCCCTATGTAATAAACTATACATATTCTCTACCACCATTAGTTGTGTCAAACAAGTATACACACCCTAACACAGTAATCACTATGATATGTGGTCTTCCACTGAATAAAATGCATGTTGTAACAGAAATTATCTCAATTGGCCTTTAAAATATAAGATCTTGTCCATTATTTTTATGTGATTTGGCACCTTGTTATATTTATTCATTGATTTATTTCGCTCATTCCAATAATCCATAGTCGGTAACAACTATCAAATATAGAACCGATCATATGTAAATATATAAATATCTTTGTTCTCTACAATTTAGAACTACTCATAAGTAACAAGACTGAATTAACAAATATTATTTACAATCACCAAAACTATATAATGCCACAATATCATCCTTAGCGTAATATGAAATGAATCTTACATGTGAAAACATATCTCAAAATTTTATACAAGAGACAGAATAATAAATATCAATTTAGTAGTTAAAATATATCATACCTGTAATTGTAATATTCTTCCAATGTATAAAATGAATGTTGGTGAAGAAACCCTCCCAGAGATGATTTAAATTTCTTAATATTATGAGACAAATCTTTTATTTCAGGTGACAGACTGTTATGTACCTCAATACCTATATAAAAGGGACCTTTATGATAAATAGCCAAATGTAACAATGGTTGATAGAAATTAGAATTGTTCCTGGTATTGATATTGTGTATCTCAGTATTCATCCAAAATTGATTTTTATTATTAACCATGAAGAGTAGGAGAGTGAATATATATTGTGAGATCAGTGGTAAAATATTTAATATTTTTAAAAATTATCGACATGAATCCCTGATTCCTACACCCATGACAATTCTAATAATTCTGTTGTGTAATTTGAAAATACTATTACTACATGAGGAATTTCCCCAAAAGAATACCCCATAATTAATGACAGAAAGGAAGTACGAATGGTAAACCATCTTCAGGGTATCCAGCATCACAAAAGATTTAATGGCTCTAACTGCAAAACAGGCCACACTTAATTTCGGTATAATCATTTCTATATGTCTTTTCCACGTTAATGTACTATCAGTAATTATTCCTGAAAACTTTGTATTAGTAATATTGGATTTTATTTTGTTTCCACAAACAACGCTAATGGGAATATGTGAGTTCTTAGTTAAAAATTGTATGAGACTAGTTTTCTCAAAATTCAGTGACAACAAGTTTGCTTTAATCCAGTTATTAATATTTGTAAGTGCCCCATTGGTGTCTTTTATAAAATTAGTAGGATTTGGGCTAGTGATGATTAGACTTGTATAATCCACGTATAAAGCTAATGTGGATTTATTGTTGTTATCTTTAGTAACTGTTATTTTCATTATATCATTAATACAAAGCAAGAACAGCAACGATCCAAATATAGAACCTTGCGGTACACCATGCTTTACTATTCCCCAACTAGAGCAAGATTTATAGTCATTTACTTGTTTTACCTTCTGAGGTCTGTCTTTCAAATAGGATTTAATTAATGAGTAATATGTGCCTGTTATACCATAATACCTTAATTTTTACATCAAGAATACCATGATTATTGCAGTCAACGGCCTTAGTGAGGTCACAGAAAATACCCCCAATTATATTTTTATTATTTAAAGCATTTAAGATTTCTAAAATAAAGCTGTAAAAGGCCACTTCTGTTGATAATTTAGATCTAAAGCCAAATTGTTCCTTAACTAATATATTATTATTATTATTATTATTATTATTATTATTATTATTATTTATGTGTTCCATGAATACACTTTCAGTATGTGTAACCTGAATGATATCGCAATAAAAGTTATGGGATGCAGGAGATACAAATGTGGCTTAGACAATATTTGCATGGTGTAGAGTGATTACAAGATAATTGTATTACACTGTCAACACCAATGTCTTCAAAAGCATACAGCAGACTTTTCTTATCAACCTCATGCTGTGCCCACTTAATTCGCCTATATCTGTACCTAAACACGGGAAATGTTTATATAGAGCATACCTTTTTTATGCTGTCCCAACAATGCACTTGCCTGTTCTTGTATTTTCATTTATTTTTCTTGTAATATAAAGGTGTTTTTTTTTTGTTTAAATTCATTTATGGAACAGCTATTAATTAATATCAATGTTTTTCTTTCCTTATTAGAAAAAGTATGAAGAGGTAAAGAACGATTGTACTTTAGCACTTTCCCTCAATCCAAAATATGTGAAAGCTCTTCAGCGGCGTGCTAAGGCATGTGAACTCACAAAAGATTTGCAGCAAAGTCTGGAAGATGTGACAGCAGCTTGTATATTAGAAAGCTTCCAGAATCAGGCTACACTTCTCACAGCAGACAGAGTGCTCAAAGAACTTGGTATGATTACCAGTAATAATCAAATGTTAAATTCTGACGATTTGAGATACAGTAGAGTGATTTTAAACATAATAGCTGGACTAAATAAAACAAATAGAATACTATCTGAATAAGTTTAATTAACCATCCATGGGTTAGTTACATGAGTAGATGTGGTAATTTTGTGTCATGATAGTCACCAAAAATGAATCATCATTAAGCTGAGATTTGTTTTGTTTTTTAAGTTGTAAGTCTTCATTTTACAGGTAGACAACATGCTAAAGAAGCCATGGCAAAAAGAACTCCAGTAATGCCATCACAACACTTCATTAAAACTTACTTCTCTTCATTTATTGAAGACCCAATTACAAACAGTTTGGTGCAAGAAAAGGAAAGTGATTCTGCTGAGGCAGATTTGAGGTTTGTATTCTGTAATTTCATTCATTCCACATCCTAACCACCTGTTGACTAATACCTGTTTTGGTACACCAGAAATCTTCTTGTACCACAGTCATCAGAGGTGATATCCTTATGCAATTTGGTAAAAATATACACATTATATGCAATCATACTTCCAGTCAGCACAACACTGTTTTTATTAATGTGTGGTTATGTTGTTGTATTGTAATAAAAAACGTGGTGTTGCTGGCTGGAAGTGTGATTGCATTTATTGTGTATACTTCTTGTACAGGAGCTTATAAAATCCGTAAAAGTTTGGTGGTATAATAAACTATCATTACATCTGTAAAATGTCATCAAAAGAAGCAGATATTAACCTTTATCCCACTGAGGTGTGTATTTAAATTTTAGTACATGATTTATGAAAAATGTAAGTATTATTTGAACAGAAAAAGATAAAATTATAAAATAAATGGCATTTTGTGGAAAATTAAACAGAGATTATATACCATGCCTTAAAAATGCGGTAAATTTCCTTGTTGCATAAATGAATTTCAAGGGTTGTTTTCATACATACATTTGCAAGGTGATGCAGGTCTTTAAAGGTTTAATACTGGTACTAAGGTAACTTTGTGAGAAAAGATAGTGAAGCAGTGGTGATTCAATAAAGATATTAATTTCAGATTAGATAAGAAATAATAAGAAATGTATAAAATCAGTTGTATGCAGACTCTTCAATAAGCAACATTGAGGGTTTTGGGTTTTGCAATTACTTATTACTTTGACATTAACATCAAGAATAACAAAAATAATAATAGGCCTACCATCTCGTATCTCCACGTGATTACCTGACCAACTGAGATATCCAGTCAGGATACCATATTTTTTATTACGGTGGAGCAGAAACAAGTGTTCTTTGTCTGCAGCCAATGGCCCATCTTAGGTTCAGAGTAGGCTGCTTACTTTTCTTGAACTACCCTGAAAATGAGAGCAGAAAGTTCCTCCAAAATGTTGGTAATATACCAATGTATTTGGCTTCCAGAAGGCTAGAGTCTTTATCTGCACAATTCTGAGGACCTGAGATCTTCTCTTGGTAGTTTATGTCAGCACAAAAGAAAAATACAGAATTGTGAATATGTATAATTAACAAAATGAAATAATACAGAATTTCAGACACAGTGAAAATGGAAGGAACTTGTTGAAAATGATAATTAGCACATGTCCTCTAACTCTTAATGATTGTGATGATTTACTTCACTAGACACACTGAAGTTGATGTTGTGCAGCATAAGTTAACAATGGCTACTTGTACAAGGTGGTATCCAAAATTTTCCAGACTGATGCTGTAAAAATCGTAAAACTCACCATTAGGCCTATTGGCTGCCGTCACCCTCAAAATAGTTCCCTCCTGCATGTAGACACCGGTCCCACCATCTTCTTCATTTTTGGAACACTTCCTGGAAGTCCTTTTCTATCAGAGTGTCAAGCACTCTCTGCAGTTCAGCCTGTGTCTACTCAATGGTATCAAACTGGAATCCTTTCAGCTTCAGTTTCATTTTTGGAAATAGGAAGAAGTCACAGGGTGCCAAATCAGGGGAGTACAGTGGGTGGGGATGACAGCCATTTTACTTTTGCCATAAACTGCTGGATGAGGATGGAAGTGTGAGATGCGTTGCCGTGGTGAAGCAGCCAGGTCTGATCTTGCCAAAGTTTGGGGCAATGTCTTCACATATTTTCACGCAGTTGCCACAAAACATCGCAGTAGAACCCAGAATTCACAGTTGGGCCTGTTGGGACAAATTCTTTGTGTACAATCCCCTTGACATCAAAGAAAGTGATGATCAAGTTCTTGACATTGCTTTTCACCTGTCTGGCCTTTTTTGGCCTTGGTGACATGGGACTTTTCCACTGGGAGGATTGTTGCTTTGTCTCTGGGTCATAACTCTAAACCCAGCTCTCATCACCAGTGATGACCTTGGACAAGAAGGTTTCATCATCGGAGGCAAGATGACGAAGTTCAGTGCAGACGCGCTGCTGCTTCTGGTCAGCTGTCAGGATCCTGGACACAAATTTGGCTGCGACAATGTGCATGCCCAATTCTTCCATCAGAACCTGTTGACATGTCCCATAACCAAATCCCACCTCCTCAGCAATGTCGTGAATGGTCCGACGTCGATCCTGACGGACGAGCTCTTCAATTCATGCAACAATTTCAGGAGTTGTGCAACTTTTGGGTCTCCCTGTGTGTTCGTCATCATCAACTGATGTGTGACCGGTCTTGAATGGGGCATGCCATTGAAACACCTGCTCACGACTCAAGCTTTGGTCCCCCAAGGCTCGTTGAATCATTGTGAGGTTCTCCGTAGCACTTTTCCCCAGATTGGCACAAAGTTTGATGCACACTCGCTGATCCTTTCTCTGATCCACCATGAAAATCGCCACAGGTCACGTACATGACTCCAAACAAATGCATGTGAAAAGTGCCCACATCCACCCAGCTACATGCAACTTGGCACACTGACTTACTAGACATGGTAGTCCTACCATCTACCAGTGCTTCGCACTACCACAACTGCTGTATAGGTGGCGGCACCAGTCCAGAAAATCTTGGCTACCACCTCATATGTTACGTGTGTGTGTGTAGGAAGGATCAATTGCTGTATATGAATGCAGAATTGTACATTGTATTTAGTGTTCTTCAGTTGTCCATTCCTCAGTCTTTAGTCTAGCATATGGAATATGAGTGTGTGTGGTATTATCACTGGTCTTTGAAATAAAGCGATTGTGATTTCAGAGGTCTGGCTCGAGCCAAACAGGCTTTCAAATCTCAGAACTATGAAGACATTATCCCAGCATGCAGTGAAGAAATTGAGACTGATGAGAACCACAAAATGGAAGCTCTAGTTCTCCGAGCAACATTCCATCTGCTCTTGGGTGAGCACAACAAGGCCTTGAGTGACTTGGAAGCTGTAATAGAGAATGTGGATGCAAATGTGAAGGTAATAAGAATGAAACATACATAGTCATTAATTCTATTTGCATTTATATGCATAAATGTTACTATTATCATTCAAACAAACCCTGAAGTTTGTATTAGACATTTACAACATTTTATAATTCATAATTCTCTACTAGCAGTGATGAATATATTGATTTCTCAATTCTAAACACAATGTATTTCTTGGAATTTAGACTATAGACGAAGTGGTTTAACCCATTTAATTTCCAGTGGCTAATTGACTGGCCGCTGGATCTTTGTGTTGCCAGATGTCATATTATTCCAACTTCATGATCTTGTTAATGTGAGTTTTAAACTTTTGCCCAAAAGACAGATAGAATTAATGAAATACATATGACTGATTCTTATTTATTCATCCAAGGGAGCTGTAAATTTTGTGTTTCATGAGTTTGTGCTTATTGTTTTTTTATTTATCATTTTTTAGACTATGCAGTGGTTCAGAATTTGATTCTATCGTTACAAAATTTGAATTATGATCAGCAGTTTTTCTTGTGGCAATGGATGGCAGATGGTTCCCCTTGGATGTTCTGCTTGCTGCAGTGTTGTTTCAGATGAGAAAACTGGGGTTTAAATTCCAACTACTGCCCAGAATGGAGGGTTTTAAATGTTCAGTACCCTTGAATGCATCCAAAGTCATATTTTTCACGGAGTCAGGTAATGTGTGAAGAAGTAAAAGTCTGTACAGTGCATCGAGGCCAGCGTTAAAAAGATAATTGAGTAGATGTGTTTGTGCTGTATAGTTCTGAAGATGGTCTTGACCATTCTGCCTGAATTTTAATTGCTGTGTGTACTACAGTGTTGCAGGATCCATTAAAAAGAGTTATGAATAAAATCTTGCTCAGATCTATTGGTTTGATGAGCACAAGTTGGTTTGTTGTGATGACAGAACTGAAGGTGGTGCTGTGACTCATTCGTAATCAGTCATATTTTGCTCGAGCTAGGTTGTATTTTGTAAGCACACAGTGTGGTATATGTTCCACCTCCCTCTTTTTTCTGACAGATTACATGTAACTCCCCAGCATTGCTATTGGCATGTATGCAAGAGTATTATCATCCATTGGGATGCTCTGTAACCCAAGAAATATATGTATATCCCTATCTTAGGAGATTAAATTTGGGGTTTGTTTGTTGTGTAATAATTTCAGTTGCGAGTTAATGCACTTATCAAGAGGGCATCATTATACATGCAACTAGAGCAACCTTCAAAGGCCATAGAAGATTTCAATAGAGCAGCAGATTTAGATGAGAACAATTCTGATGTTTACCACCATAGAGGACAGGTACATTATATGTGTTTATTTTTAACAATTACATTGTTTGAATTATGTGTACTTCTGCAACATAATAAATTAAAAATTCAATCCTTTGGCACCAAACATCAGGTATACCCTTTACTCATTGTGATGTTAAAATGCTGAAAGTCTGGTATTGCTGATGGCCAATTAGGGCCACTCTTATGCAGCCCCCATTTAAATTCTGATATACTGCAGATCACATTAACCTTTTGACGCCTAACGACCACTATAATGGTCGTACCGCACCGCTAATCTCTAAACGTTGCATTATATATATTTATTCAACAAATATAAATACTGAATATTTTAAACACGGTATATACTCTCCGTTTTTTTCTCTTCAAAATGCAGTTTGTTTCATAATTCTAACGTATTTGGTTCCTGTATTATTCACAATTTATATACAGGGTGTGCTGAAATAAAAAAAATAATTCCGGCGCCAAAAGGTTAAGCTTTTAATTAGGGTGCCAGAGGGTTAATATTATTTTACATTACATTTTTCTTGACACTAGAGTCAACATGTTGATTGAACTTTACTGATACAGTACTTACATTTGACTATATGAAATGGTCAAAGTGTTTTCTACTGCACTGACACATTAGTCCTTCCAGAACCATTGCACAAAGCTGCCTCTTATCATGTGTATCATCTGTGTAACCTTTCTATTAAACACAGAGTGTCAAGTGACTCTTGTGCCTCCCACTATTAATATGTTTATTTTACTATCATATGACCTCAGATGAAACATATGCCCCATTCTGGGTAGCTAAATGGTTTGAAAGTAATCTTCCTGTAACTTATGTTGACCTCATTGGTGTAGCGTATTACTGATGTACTAAGTAAGCATGTTATTTTATTACCATTGCCATGCACTTTACAGTCGAAATCTTTGAAGGTAAAAGCAAGCATATATTGAAAAGTTGGTGTATTTTTATTTTATTTTACTTTGTTTTAGCAGGTGGTATTTGTGCAATATCGATGATCCACATTGACTATGCTTTCATGAAGGCTGTTCTTTGAAACAAAAAGAACAACAAAATACCTTCCCAGCTTTGAAATTTGAATACAAGCCAGCTTTATTTTGTTTTGATCTTTATGGTTCAGGAGTTCAGTTGTATTGAAACTAATGTTAGTTACAATAATAATAATAATAATAATAATAATAATTGAGAAGAATAAACTACAACATGAAATATGGCATATTGCATGAATGATTTGATGATCCTGTGTAGACTTCAACTAAATGTGTAGAGTACCTTGTACTGAGTAGTAGGTAATACATTTGTCATAATTTCATTGTTGTATATTTAGTTCACTTCCTTATAACATCACAGGTACATTTGTTAATGGAGAAAGTGACAGAAGCAATGAATGACTTCAACAAAGCTGTGAGTTTGAATCCCAACTTCCCAATTGCATATGTCCAGAAATGCTATACTGATTATCGATATGCCTTCTCTACTCAAAACATGGAGAAGATGGAAGAAGTGATGAAAGCATTTCAACAGGCCATTGAAAAATTCCCAAAGTGCTCTGAGTGTTACACCCTATTTGCTCAGGTATGTTTATCATAGTTCATATATATATTATTTTGTAAAACAATATTAAGTTATCTAAAACTCAAATGATGGTTTTCTGGGACTTGTTATGCCTTGTAGCATAGTGGGTTTGTTCTGGTGCATTGAAGGAACATGCTGCTTCCATCTTCAGTTTCAACGAATTTGGTTCATGTGATTCTAAGCCATCATTGGAGTAACACTCGGTGTGAAATCCTGAATGTGTACAAAATTGACATGAAAAAACCTAGTATAACGCACAGTTGTGAATACATGATAACCACTCACATTGTCTATAGGAGATGTTGCATACTGATGCTTCTGATGTATGGTACAGAAATGCCAGAGCTCTGTTGTGTTTTCAGTTTATTTAACAAGATAGTCTAAAGTCATATTATGATTTGTGATTAATGATTTGGGAAGAAGTGACCATGACACAGTTTGAAGTATGTCCTTACATTCATCTGGAAGGACCAAAGAAATCAATGAAAATATCAGGACAGCCAGTCTCCAGGCTAGGATTTGAATGTAGGGCCTCCAGAATCTAAAATGAGTATTCCACACTCGATTGCAATGTTGGGTAGGTTGTCATTCTCATCAGTAGAAGATAAGCATGTGTTTTATTGTTAATTAACTTTTTTTTCCAGGATAACTATTCCTCAGATATCTGATTGCTTACATTGTTTATTTTAATTGGTGCTGTGTTCCACTGGCTTTAATATTAAAATCTACATTTTGTTCATAGAGGATACAGCGTAACCAGTGGATCTAAAGCTCTGCAAAGTATGTGAACTGTCAGTGGAGATTCCTTTTCCACATCTGCTTTTAAGAAAGCCCTCCACTTTGCTGTTGACCAAAGATGTAGGGGGCATAAAAATTTTGCTGTGCCTAATAAAAGTATCAAAGCTGAACATATACTGGCAGCTGAGAACTAACGTTGGCATAACTAGGGATGGCATGCTGATCTTAATGTCCTGCTTTTTCCTGTACAGGAAGGAGATTGAAAGCTGGAAGTTCTAGTGGAAAATTGGTACATGAAACAAAAAAGCTTTCTGTACCTGAAGCTGCTTCAGACATGTAGTTTTAAGGCACATTGTACCTGTTTATAGATGTGTTCACTTTATTATTTCTGTGAATTTGCATCATTGCTAATTTCAAGGTAAAGTAAGGTAAAGTTGCTCTAGATCAAGCCACGAAGGCCCAGAGGGGGAGTAGAGTTATAGCTCTACTCTTTCCTTAACCTCAGTGCTAGATGGGGTGGGTGGTCAGTGTGATGCCCTGGCCACTTTACCCCCAGGAAAGAAATGATATGCATTGTATAATGGGTTGGGTGGGCCCCAGGGTTGATCTGGACATTGCTAATTTAATGTTGTACATTTTTCCTTGCAACTATATTACATGTGTAAAATTGAATGCCAGATTGTTGCACAATGCTTTTTATTTGTCAAATAATACTGACATGTTTCACTCTTGACCATTGGCCATCTGCAGGGAGCTCATAAGTTTTTTAGCTTGTGCAGCTTATGCTTCAACTTACATGGTAGGAATTCTACATATGATTACAATTATGACTATGAAGATTAAGTGTTAAAATATGTAGAATTTCTACTATATAAGTTGAAGCACAAGCTGCACATGCTGAAAACCTTACAAGCTCCCTGAAGAAGGCCATCAGGCCAAAATGTGTCAGAGCATTAATTAACAAATAAAAAACTTTGTGCAACAAATTGGTTTTCAATTTCTTGTATACATCATTCCTATTCATGTTGTAGTTGCTGCCTCTTCAAGTGATATTTTTGTACTGAATGTTTCTTCTCAGGTTTTAAGTGATCAGCAAGAATTTGAAAAAGCAGATAACTATTTCCAGAAAGCAATTGAAGTGGACCCTGAAAATTCAACTGTATATGTGCACAGAGGTAAATAGTAGAGACACTTTGTTATTTGTGGTTAGTTCAGTTTTAACCTTCAGTGAATTAACATTGAAGATATTTTCTGCTGTAGGAAGACAGGATGAGTTTAAGTAACATAATACCACAAAATAAAAGCACATGAAATACTTTAAATGATGAAATTAAACAACAAAATATGCTCAGAAGTTGTGTGTTCTGTTGGGAAATTGAGATTTTTTTCTTTGCACTTGAATAACTTCCATTTTATGCTGTGCGAAAAGAAAATAGGTCAAGGTATTTGACAACAGACTGCTGAGGATATATGCAGTGAAACCTCTATCCATCATCCATGTATGCAGTAACATTATGTCACTTTAGGTCGGTCAAGTATCTGGGGGTTATCCTGGACTCTCAGCTGACTTGGAGTGAGCATGTGGATGCTAAGATGAAGAAGGCTGACAATTTGTTGTGGACCTGTGGAGGGAAGTGGGGCCTGAGACCAAACGTTGTCCACTGGCTCTATGTCGCTATCATTCAGCCATCCATCTCTTTTGCATCCTTAGTATGGTGGCCTGACTGTCAGACGGCTAGTGCCAAGAAAGGACTAAGCAGAGTACAAAGACTTGCATGCTTAGGGATAACGGAAGCAATACATACCAGTCCTATTTGGTATGGAGGGTCAATGTTGTGAGGCCAGTCTTTAACCTTGAACCCAAATATAGGGTTACTATGTTGACTAGAGAGGAGTGGACCAGAAGACCTGGGGCTCGTCCCATAGTTAAAGGGCTCGTGTGGTTTACAAATGGGTCCAGGATGATGGAGGGGACTGGGGCTAGGGTTTTTTTTGGGCATTCTTCAGGAACAAGGCTCATTATCTCTCTAGAAAAACATGCTACACTCTTTCAGGTTGAGGTATATGCAGTATTAGCCTGTGTTTACAAAATTCAAACTCAGGACAGACCAGAGCTAGTATTTGCTGTGATAGCCAGGCAGCTATGAAAGCACTTCATGCTGCCAAAATGTCTCCGTTGGTACATCAGTGCCAAAAGGCGCTGAATGATATCTCTACCCGGCACACCATGGGACTGTATTGGGTCCCCGGACATGCTGGAGTACATGGAAATGAAATCTCCGACAAGCTCGCAAGGGGCAGTTCAATTCAGAAGTGTATAGGACCTGAGGTGTCCCTGGGGTTCTCTAGGCAGAATATCAGAAATAAGATTAAATGTTGGGTGGACAACCAGCATATGGCAATGTGGTGAGGTCCTTGTCACCATCAGAGACAGGCTCAAAAAGTGGTTTTGGGCGGGCCCTAGCCCAGCTACAAAGGCCCGATTACTGTTCTGTAATAGGACACAATCCAGAGTTGTCACTGGACTTCTTACTGGACGTAACACCCTGAGAGACATCTTTGAGTAATGGGGTTGAGTAACGATCCCACTTGTAGGAAGCGTGGTATGGAGGAGGAAACCTCAGTCCACATTTTGTTTGAGTGTGAGGCTTTGGCTTCTCTCGGCCATGCACATCTGGGTTCCTTCTTTTTGGACCCTGTGGATATTATGAACCTAAGTAAGGGGGTCATCTGGAACTTTGGTAAAGGAACAGGGCTCCTTTAACCCAGTATCATATTATGGGGCACAGAGGGCCTCTTTTAAGGCCTAGGTGCATCAGGCCCAGAAGGGTTCAAACCAAAGTTCTATTCTATTCTCTTCTATCCTAGTATGCATAATTTTCCTGCAAGTATTGTTCATTTCTTCCAGTCCCAAAAATTCTCCCATCTAAACAGCATGTACTTGAAGTGTCATTTTCCCACATTAGCCTTTCAGTCTTCTTTGTCCTGGCCCCTATTATTCCCAGAATGATAGTTTCTGAGAAAAATGTAACAAAAGTAATGTGATGTTTTTGGAATATGCAGTAGCAGTAACTTGCCTCTACTGGTAATTGCCATTAACTTGCAAAATGTTGATACACACTCGTTAAATGTGAATGATAGGTGTGGTGCCAGGGAGGCCTAGTTGAATGTGGCAAACCTACAAAGTGTGTTCCACAGTCGTTATTAACCTTTTGGCGCTGGAATTATTTTTTTAATTTTAGCACACTCTGTATATAAAATGTGAATAATACGGGAACCAAATACGTTAGATTTATGAAACAAACTGCATTTTGAAGAGGAAAAAACGGAGAGTATATACCATGTTTAAAATATTCAGTACCTATATTTGT